>Ga0310697_10006506_pt1 | contig 11094 bp, 13 predicted proteins | sample 172DNAGHGlowgp2_FD_203883 | JGI IMG/M metagenome (GOLD analysis project Ga0310697, IMG submission 203883) | Sheep rumen microbial communities from Palmerston North, Manawatu-Wanganui, New Zealand - 1728 DNA GHGlow gp2 (v2) (version 2) | ecosystem: Host-associated > Mammals > Digestive system >...
TTTTTTGTGCTATTATTTATACATCTTATATATAAGTAGGTGACACTATGACCATTGAAGATGTTTTACTAGAGATAAAAAAATATAATCCTAAAGAAGTAGACAAAGTTCGAAAAGCATATGAACTAGCCAAAGAAGCTCATAAGGATCAAAAGAGAGAAAGTGGAGAACCATATATCATACATCCATTAAATGTTTGTATGAATTTAACTCTTTTTAAAGCTGATGGAGCAACACTATGTGCTGGTTTACTCCATGATGTAGTAGAAGATACAGAATATACTCTAGAATATATTGAAAAAGAATTTGGTCCAGATGTTGCCCACTTAGTAGATGGAGTAACTAAGATTAGTAACTTACACTTTAATACTAAAGATGAAGCTACTAATGCTAATATAAGACGTATTATTAATAGTTTAAATGACGATGTAAGAATAATTATCATAAAACTATGTGATAGACTTCATAACATGCAAACGCTTCAATATAAAGCTCCAGAAAAGCAAATACGAAGTGCTAAAGAAACATTAAATATATTTGTACCACTTGCATACTTTATTGGTGCATTCCCTATGAAATGTCGTTTAGAAGATTTATGTTTATTATACTTAGATCAAGAATCATATGAAGCTATAGAAACTAAGATAAAAGAAATAACAAGAGATTACCAAAAATGTTTTGAAATATCTACTGAAGAAGTATCTAGATTATTAGATGAAAATAATATTAAATATACATATAGAGTTAAAATACTAAATACATATCATTTATACCAAAAACTTAATAAAGGTTATAAACTAAATGATATTCATGACTTAGTTAACTTTAAACTTATCTTAGATGATAAAGAAGATCCATATAGAGTATTAGGTTTAATTCATAAACTATATACACCAATGAATAATAAATTTAAAGATTATATAGCATGTCCTAAAACTAATATGTATAGATCATTACATACAACAGTATTTGGACCTGATAACCATATACTCCAATTCCAAATAAAAACTCAAACTATGGATGATATAAATACCATTGGTTTAGGAGCATACTGGAAATTCTATAGAGAAAAAGGTAAAGAAAGAATGCAAAATGAATTAAGACTTAATTACCAATTCTTTAATACCTTAAGAGAATTAAATGAAACTATTGAAAGTGATTCAGACTTTATTGAAAGAGTAAGACAAGAAATATTCTCTAATAACATATATGTATATACTCTAACAGGAGAAATAGTTGAATTACCTAATGGATCTACAGTAATAGATTTTGCTTATAAACTACATACTGAAATGGGTAATCATTTACATAAAGCATATATAAATGGTAAAGAAGTTAAATTAATGCATAAACTAAATAATAAAGATAGAATCCTTATTATTCAAAAAGATAATGCTCATCCTAACAAATCTTGGTTAGATCATGTAGCAACAGTAAATGCCAAAAAGAAAATAAGAGATGCTTTAAACAAAAAAGAAAAAGAAGAGTAATCTTCTTTTTTTATTCAAAAAATTACACTTGCTTGCATACATTACATTAGAGGTGAATATTATGTCTAATTACAAAGAAATAGTAGCTAAGACTATAATAGGTAAAGGAAGAAAAACATCTAAAGATAAATATACTCTTATACCAGAACATAATCCTGATACAGTATTAGGTTGTTGGGTAATAAATAATAACTTTAAAGGTACCAATAATAAAAATGACATAACAATAAATGGTTCTTTTGATGTTAATGTGTGGTATTCATATGATAATGATTCTAAAACAGCTGTGTCTACTAAAAACTTTAACTATGATGATACTATGAAACTACGTGTTAAAGATTATGACGCCTTGAATAATCAAAACGAAATTATAATCCGTAATCTAAAACAACCTACAGTACAAGATGTTAAAATAAAGAATAATGAAATAATCCTAACCATTGAAAAAGAATTAGGAGTAGAATTAGTAGGAGAAGGTAAAGTAAAAATAGCAGCATATGAAGATGAACTACCATGGGATGATGTTATTCCAGATACTCCTAATGATATTAAAGAAGAATATCTAAGTGATAAAGAATAATTATCACTTTTTTTATTTTATAGATGTTAACCATTTTTGGTTGACATCTATTATAAAATTTGTTATATTAATAGAGCTAATTAAAGGAGGGAAAAAACATGGCAGTTAAATTAAGATTAAAAAGAGGCGGTTCAAAACAAAGACCTTTCTATCGTATTGTAGCCGCAGATGCACGTAGTCCAAGAGATGGTAGATTTATAGATACAATTGGTACTTATAATCCAATCCCATCAGAATATGAAGTTACAGTAGACGAAGAAAAAGCATTATATTGGTTAAATAATGGTGCACAACCTACAGATACAGTAAGAAGTATCCTAAGTAATAAAGGTATCATGGCTAAATATGCTAATACTAAAAAAGAAGGTAAATAATTATGGAATTAAAAGAATTTACTGAATATTTAGTTAAAAGCATTGCGAAAGAACCAGATATGGTAAGTGTTCAAGAGTTTGGTGGCGAAGAAGACTCAGTTATTTTAGAAATTATCGTTCATGAATCAGACATGGGTGCTGTAATTGGACGTAATGGTAAAATGGCTAATGCTATTCGTACTTTAGTACAAGCTCATGCTTACATTAATGGGGAAAAGAAAGTTAAAATAAATATAGATTCATTCTAATAAAGAAGTACATTGTACTTCTTTTTATATTGATAAACGTAATACTTTATTACTATATATACGATAAGATAATAACTTAATATTTAATTGCTTGGTTCTATCTAAATACTTAGTAATAATTAATACATTCTCTTTAGAACATTTACCTCTTAAGAACTGTTTATAAGTAGTAGGACTAACTCCAACAACTTTAGTAAACATCTCTGAATAATATTCTAAACTATTAAAACCATTATCTAAAGCTACTTTAAGTAATCGATCATTTCTATATATACCCTTAATACTATTTAATATTCTTCTATTATTTTGATATTCTTTAATACTTATACCTATATGTTTCTTAAATAATCTCATCATATAAGCTTTATCATAGCCAAAATAAAGAGCTAGTTCATCTATACTGACAAATCTATTAATATTATTATTTATATAATCTATAATACAACTAACTAACTCCTTTGGTTTCATAAAAATCCCTCACAATATAATTATAACATACAAGTCATTTTTGTTTAAATTTTGCTTAACTATGTATTATATAATGCAATTATGAAAGAGAGGGATTATTATGCAAAGTTACTCAAAATTTGCTGATAATGAAACAATTAAGAAAGGATTAACTAGAATAGATAAATCACTTAATGTAAAAGCATCTGGTATTCCATATTTCTATGATGAAGATAGTATTTATATAGATGATAAAGATTCACATACTGTAGTAATAGGATCTACTGGTAGTGGTAAAACTCAATCAACAGTATTACCACAACTAAGACTATCTATGTTAGCTAATGAATCAATAGTAGCTATAGATGAAATGGGAGAATTATATAATGCATTAGGTTCAGAACTTAAAAAAAGAGATTACAAAACTATTGTTATTAACTTCCAAGATACAAAGCATAGTAATAACTTTAATCCATTACTAGTACCATATCATTTATATAAACATGATAACCAAGATGTAGCTATTCGTATGGTAGAAAGAATAGGTAGTATTATATACCATGAAGAAAATAGAAATTCTGATCCGTTTTGGATTAATTCAGCTAGAAACTATTTTGTTGGTTTAGTTCTATATCTGTTTGATAATGCCAAAGAAGATGAAATAAACTTTAATAGTGTATATGAGTTATCAAATCAAATAGAATTATCTGGAAAAGGTAAAGACATTTTAGCATCACTTCCTCCAACAAATCCTGCTAATATTAATTTAGCATCTACAATATTAGCTCCTACTGAAACTAGAGGAGGAATACTATCAGTATTTAGGCAAGCATTAGGATTACTAACTAGTAGAGTTCAAATGTCATCTTTAATGTCATCTAGTGACTTTAATTTAGAAGAATTAGTTGATGATAAATTTGCTTTATTCATAATAGGTGAACCTTCTAAAGATAATGCTAAATACATGTCTACTATTATTGATGAATTATACTATGTTGTTAATACTAAAGGGCCACGTAGAAAAAGAATTAATACTATTTTAGATAGATTTACTGAATTAAGTCCAATAGAAGATTTCCATAATATACTATCAAGAAGTAGATCATTAAATATTAGATTTACAATTCTAATAGATAGTATTAGTACTTTAACATTACTATATGGAAAAGAAGAAACATTACTAATATATAACAACATAGCTACAATTATTTATCTATACTCATCTGATGAATCTTCATTAAAGAAAATATCTGAATTAGCTGGCATGGAATCAGAGAATAATCCATTAGTATCAGTTCAAGAATTAAAAACATTTAAAATATTTGAAGCTTTAATCTTAAAAATGAGAGAATATCCTATAAAAACTAAAATGATACCAGATTATCAATTACCTTGGAATATGTCCAAAAAAGAAATAGAGTTTCCAAAAAGAAATGAAAAAACATTAAAAATATTCAAATTAGATAATACTTCAAGCTTTAATAAAGTAGATGAAATGATAAAAAATATAGATAAGAAAATAGAAGAATTAGAAATAGATTAAGAAGATATTAAACAATATCTTCTTTTTAATTCCTTGCCTTTAACACGTATAAATAGTATAATTTATGAAGAAGGATTTGATGTAAATGGAAAAAAATTATCCAAATCATGTTGCCATTATATTAGATGGAAATAGAAGATGGGCTAAAGAAAGAGATTTACCTTCTCTAAAAGGTCATCAAGCAGGATTTGATAATATATGTGATTTAGTACCATATATTATAGATAAAGGAGTGAAAGTATTAAGTGTATATGCTTTCTCAACAGAAAACTTTAAACGTAGTGAAGAAGAAGTAACATATTTAATGGATTTATTCGTAAGAATGTTTAGAAAAGAATGCGATAAAATCCATAAAGAAAATATAAGAATAGTTGTTTCTGGTCGTAAAGAAATGCTACGTGAAGATGTTCAAGAAGCAATTGAATATATTGAAGAAAAAACTAAAAACAATACAAAAGCTACATTTAACGTATGTATGGCATATGGTGGTAGACAAGAAATTGTAGATGCTACTAAAAAAATAATTGCTGATGTTAAAGCTGGTAAACTAAAAGAAGAAGACATTGATGATGATTTAATGTACAAGTATATGTATAATGAATTACCACCAATTGATTTATTAATTAGAACTAGTGGAGAAGAAAGACTAAGTAATTATATGTTATATCAAATGAGTTATGCTGAAATGTACTTCCCTAAAATATTTTTCCCTGATTTCAATAGAGAAGAATTTGAAAAAGCTATAGATATTTATAATAAAAGGGATAGAAGATTTGGAGGAAATACTAAGAAATGAAAAAAAGAGTGATTAGCGCAATTATTGTAGTAGCTGTTTTTATTCCTTTATTTCTAATCGGAGGTATTCCTTTTGGGACTGCGGTTGGTTTAGTGGCTGCTCTAGGTTTTAAAGAAATAATAGATTTAAAGGAAAACAAAAAATATCCTGTTACTATAAAAATAATAGGTATGATATGTCTATTATTACTTATTGTTGTTGGTAGATCTTATCAACATATATATACAGGTTTATCATATGGTTTAATAGGACTAACAGTTCTACTACTATTAATACCTGCTATATTTGATAAAAAAGAAAAATATACTACTAAAGATGCTCTATATTTAATAGGAGCTATACTATTAATAGCATTGTTCTTTAAACAAATGATTCTAATAGAAGAAAAGAATAAATGGATATTACTATATTTAATCTTAGTAGCAACTATTACTGATACATTTGCTATGTTAGTAGGTTCATTAATAGGAAAACATAAACTAATTCCTGATGTATCTCCTAAAAAATCAGTAGAAGGTAGTATCGGTGGTTCACTAGTAGGCACTATAGTTTGTACTATATACCATTATAATGTTATTGGTTTACTAGTTAATCTACCAGTAACTATAATTGTTACCTTAGTATTATCAATACTAGGTCAACTTGGAGATTTATTCTTCAGTAAAATGAAAAGAGAAAGTGGTATTAAGGACTTCTCTAATATAATGCCAGGACATGGTGGTGTCCTAGACAGACTAGATAGTATGATATTTGTTATAATTGCATATACTATTATTGTCAACTTATTACATTTATTTTAAAAGATAGGTGATTGAATGAATACATTAATAAATATATTACTATTTATATTTATTCTTGGTATTTTAGTATTCGTCCATGAATTTGGTCACTTCATCACTGCTAAAAAAAGTGGTGTTCATATCCATGAATTCTCAATAGGTATGGGACCAGCTATTAAAACTATCAAAGGTAAAGATGGAATAGACTATTCCATTAGAGCATTACCAATTGGTGGATATGTTCAAATGGCTGGAGAAATATATGAAGATGATGATACAAAAAAAATACCAAAAGAAAAATTTATGTGTAATCGTCCATGGTGGCAAAGACTTATAATTTTATCAGCAGGAGTTTTTAATAACTTCTTACTAGCATTAATATTATTATTTGTCATAGCTCTTATTTGGGGAGCACCATCATATAAACCAGTTATTGAAAAAGTATTCTCTGGTTCTGCTGCTGCATCTACTCAAACCATAGAAACAGATGAAGATGGTAATGAAAAAATAGTTAGTGGAATCCAAGACGGCGATGTCATTACAAGTATTAATGGTAAAAAAGTAAGAACTTGGGATAAAGTTAGAATACTATTAATATTAAAAGAAAAAGATAATAAATACGATATTACTGTAAGACATGAAGATGGCAAAGAAGAAACATTTGCTATTGAACCTGGTGAATACAAAGATGATGAAGGTAATGAACAAAACGGAATAGGAATTCAAAGTAAGGTAGAAATTAAAAAAGGATTTAAAGCATCTCTTGAATATGCTTTTGTAAAATTTGGTAGTACACTTGATCAAATGTTACTAACATTAGGAAGCTTATTCACTGGTAAATTATCTATTAATAACTTATCAGGACCAGTTGGTATTTATACTGTAGTAGGAGAAACAAGAAAATCTGGTATAGAAAATGTTATCTTCCTAATAGCATACTTAAGTATTAACTTAGGTATAATGAATATCCTACCAATCCCAGCATTAGATGGTGGACATATTCTATTCTTAGTAATTGAATTACTAACACATAAGAAAGTGAATGAAAGAGTAGAAGCTATTACTACAACAATATTCTTTGTTCTACTAATGGCTTTAATGTTATATATAACAATTCATGATATATTTACTTTAATAATAAAATAGAGGCATAAACCTCTATTTTTTTGTTAAAATTGACAAAAAATGCTTGTAAAAGTATAATGATTATGTTATATTTAATTTGCTTACTTATGGCGCTGTAGCTCAGTTGGCTAGAGCATCCGGTTCATACCCGGCAGGTCGTGTGTTCGAATCACACCGGCGCTACCATTAGTAATTAACTCTAACTTAGGTTAGAGTTTTTTTGTTATATAAATTTAATAGTACTTCTATAAACATAATAATAGTGGTAAAATGATGATAATAGAAAGAGGTAATAAAATGGGAACAGGTAAAAAAGTATTATTATGCATAATTATTATTCTTGCCTTACTTGTTGTTGGTGTAGGTGGATTCTTTTTAGGTAAGAATTATTCTAAATCTGATAATAATACAGCAGGAAAAGAAACAAAACAAGAAGAAAAGAAAGAAGAAACAAAGAAAGAGGAGTTTAAGTACGAAGATTATAGTGGCTTACCATATAGTTTATGTGGTTTTCCAGGAATTACAATCGAAGAAAAAAATGTATACTTAAAAGATTTAACAGCAGAAGAAAAAATGAACATCGTAATTGCATTAGTTAATAAAACAGCTAGTTACGATGATGATGCAGAAAAATACGATGACAAAGGTGGAGTTTTAGTTGGAACGTTCACTGAAGAAGATGCTAAAGAATTTTTTGAAGATACTAGTTTCATCGGTAGTAAAAAGAACAATGAGTACGATGTAATGTATCCATATAATGTATACAAAGTAGATGATAAATTAGATATCGTTGAATATGCAGGTGGATGTACTGGTGATGGTAGTGGAGAATATGTTATACAAAAAGACAAAAAAATAGAAGATGGTAAAGCTATTTATACATTTGTTTATTACAATCTATCTGTAGAATATCCTGATGATAGTAATGATCCAAAAATAAGTATTTATAGTGATATTGCTGGTAAAAAACTAGTAGCTAGTGATATTGAAGATTTTGATAAGATATCTGATTACTATGATAAACTAAATACTTATGAAGTATATTACGATATAACAGACAATAATATGCGTTTCGAAAAAATGATATTTAATAAAAAATAAGATTAAAGACTCTAACTTAGTTAGAGTTTTTTAATGTCTAAAAATAAACGGAATATAGTAATCTTACGATGTAATTAAATATTAAAATATATGGTAAAATAGTATCAAGGAAGTGAGAAACTTATGAAAATGAAATTATTATGTTTATTTATAATTATATCTACACTCATAATTACTGGTTGTGGAGAAATAACTTCTACTGACAAGTGGATATATAAAAAAATTAATACTGATATATCAAATTGTAGTATAGAAGTAGATAGCGACAATCACGGTGGATTTCATGGAGATGGGGATTATTTTGTTAGAGCACAATGTCAAGATAATTTTGAAGAAACAGTTAAAAACAACAGCTCGTGGAAAAAGCTTCCACTTACTGAAAATCTAGAATTAATAATGTACGGTGGAAAAAAAGATAATACAGAATACGGATACGAATTGGCAATAAAGAAAGGTATTCCAAAAATTGAGGATGGATATTACCTTTTTGTTGATAGACATAGTGAAAGCATCGATAAAAATAGTGACAAAGAGTTATTTAATAGATATTCATTTAATTTTACAATAGCATTATTTGATAATAATACTAATATCTTTTATTACTACGAATTTGATACATAATTATTTTAGATATATATCGTAAGATTAAAATATTAGGAGAATGTAAAAATTATCTTTTTATGTGATATACTATATATGAGGTGAACTTATTATGAAAAAAATGTTACTGCTATTACTTTCTTTAATATTATTGTTTAGTGTTACTGGATGTGGTTCTAATGGAGAAAAGCAAAATAACAATGAGCAACAAGAACAAAAATATGAAGAAAAAGAAAACAACAAAGGGCAACAAGAACAAAAATATGAAGAAAAAGAAAACGACAATCAACAAAACAATTCAAACAATAAATATGTAGATGATGATGAAATTATTGAATTTGATAATGATGATAATGGTCCAACAGACGAAAAAAATGTGACTGTAGAAGAAGTAATTAATTGTGATGGTTGTGTATATGCATATTTTAGTGATGAAGGTGATAAAGCAAAAACTTTAGGAGCCACTTTATCTCCTAGTGATTATACAAAGGATATCAACAATTTAAAAACAGCAGGAGGAAAACAAAGACATAATTTCTTTGGATTAGTACTTTCTGGTAATACAATATCAAGAGCATATGCATGCATATTAAAAGATAATAAAATATATTGTATTGAAGGATCTACTAATGGTGCATATCATAATAGTAATATTGCCATTTTAAACAAAATATTTACTAATGGTCAATGTAAAACTATTTCAAACGGGAATACTTATACTTGTACAGATGGTAGTTATAACGGTGATACAAAAACTAATGGATACACTAGTTTACATTATGAAACAAGTTGTACTATCTATGGTGCAAATTCTAATACAGGAAAATTAATTTGCCATTAGTATATGAATATAATAGATCGGAAGATTAATATATATAGAACGGATGTGAATCCGTTTTTATATGATATAATAACGATAGGTTGGTGATATATATGGAAATAAAACATGAATTCTTTATAGCAGGCAAAACAAGAAATAAAGATAATATTTTAAGAATATGTGACATTTTTGATAAATATAATGTTTCTTATTATTGCTTTTTAAAAAATGATGAAACGATGAATAGTTATGGAGAAGAAGGCCAAACTGAAGAAGAAAAAATGCAAGTATTTGAAAACCTTGGTTTAAAAAGTGATATCGTATTAAATATCTTTAAACAAGATCTTGATAATGAAAAAGCATGTAAAAACTTATTACTAGTTTTACCAGCTGGTAAGTCTGGACATATTGAAGCAGGAATAGCATATGGTATGGGTAAGAAATGCTACGCAATAGGTGAATTTGATGCTACTGATTCTCTTTATAATATCTTTGAAACAATATTTGAAGATGAACAACAACTAGAAGAATTCTTAAGTAATTATAATAAATAATTAAAACATAAGATAAAATAATAAAATTTTATCTTTTTTTTGTCATTGTAACTTAGTTGTAACTTTAAATATAATATAATAATCTTGTAAAAAGGAGAAAATAATTATGGAAATATTAAAAGTCGATAATTTAACTAAAATTTATGGAAAAGGCTCAACAAAAGTAGTTGCTTTAGATCATGTATCTTTTTCAGTAGAAAAAGGTGAGTTTGTAGCAATAGTTGGTGCATCAGGTTCTGGTAAATCAACATTACTACATTTAATTGGAGGAGTTGATCGACCAACATCTGGTAAAGTATTTATAGATGGTAAAGATATATTTGATTTTGATGATGATAAACTCGCTATCTTTAGAAGAAGACAAGTAGGTTTGATTTACCAATTCTATAATTTAATACCTATATTAAATGTAGAGGAAAATATTACATTGCCTCTTTCATTAGATAATCGTGAGACAGATAAAGAAAAACTAGACGATATGCTAAAACTATTAGGATTACAAAATAGAAGGAATCATCTTCCTAATGAATTATCAGGTGGACAACAACAAAGAACAAGTATAGGTCGTGCTTTAATTACTAATCCGACCATTATACTTGCAGATGAACCAACTGGTAATTTAGATTCCAAATCAAGC
>Ga0310697_10006508_pt1 | contig 11092 bp, 1 predicted proteins | sample 172DNAGHGlowgp2_FD_203883 | JGI IMG/M metagenome (GOLD analysis project Ga0310697, IMG submission 203883) | Sheep rumen microbial communities from Palmerston North, Manawatu-Wanganui, New Zealand - 1728 DNA GHGlow gp2 (v2) (version 2) | ecosystem: Host-associated > Mammals > Digestive system >...
ATCAAATAGCATAGCACTGATTGAAGTAACACCTTCTGGGATAATGATCTCACCAGATGCGCCTTCTTTTGCATCATTTAAAGTGCATCTTGAAAAATCTATAGTAAATTCTTTTCCACCATCAGGCATCTCCTGTATTATGAAATATTCATAATATATGCCATCTTCAGATTCAACTTCTGATTCAACTTCTGTTTCAACAGCAGTAGTTTCATCTACATTCACATTTGTTTGTTCATTAGTATTAGAAGAACATCCAACAAGACTTAAAATAAGTCCAGATGCTAATACCACCGATACAAATTTCTTCATAACAAATTCCTTTCTTTTTGCATAATAAAAGGAGGATTACTCCTCCTTATTGGCTGCGGTGGTAGGGGTCGAACCTACACCAATGGTGTCAAAGACCAGTGTGCTACCGCTACACCACACCGCAATATCAAATTATGAAATAATTATATATTTAATTGAATATCAAGTAAATACATTTTTTGTATTTATATATAATTAAATATACTTTCACAAAAAAATAAGAGATATACCTTTCGATATACCTCTTATTCTTCAGGAGAATTATGTATATTATTATGCGTTAGCATCAATAACTTCGTGATATACCATAAGACCATCAGGATTGTATGTATAGAATACGTAAGTTCCATCTTCAGTTAATCCACAATTTTCGCTTAAAGAACTTGTTCCTACTGTGAATGCCTCTGTATCGAATATTTCAGATCCTGCAGCAATATTATTTTCTTCGCATATTTCTGCAAACTGAGGGCAATTGATTAATCCATAGAAGAGAATTGTCTGATCATCAACGGTAATTCTGTCTTCCCAAAATTCAATTTCCGACTGCGTAGCATCTGTTCCAAAGAATACATTGTAGTATACGTTGATAATCTCAGCTTCAGTAAGATCTCTATCAAAAAACTCTTCTGAATGGAGAAAATCAAATGCAATCTGTCTTCCGGTCATGTTATGACCCCAATATCTCATTTCATAAGCCATAGGCGCTCTTCCAAGACACTCTTCATACATATTAAGTACAAAACCTCTATTGCCAAATGAAGCAGCCGAAGCAGATCCAGTCAATACTGTAAAAATAGCGCAAATAGTGAGAAGCATTACTGCGAGCTTTTTTGTCTTTGTCATGATAAATAATTTCCTTTCAGTTTGATTATTGATTAATGTAAGTATATTATAATAATGAAGTGCTCCACAGTAAATACTTTTTATGTTACAAAAGTCCCGAAAGTATTACAGTTATTGACTTCTGGGACTTTTATAAAATTTTGAAATTGTAAAAATTAAAGTATTTACATACTTAAAATAACAGTATATAATAGTACATTTTTATATAAAATAATAGTTATAATATTATAACTATTAGAAAAAATATCCTCTAGACATTTCTGCCTAGAGGATAGATTTAATTAGTTAATGGCTTTTCTTTTCTTTTTAATAAAGAAGAGAGTTCCACAAATAACTAATGTAGCCATAATCATTTCAGTTAATCCAGCAATAGATAATCCAGTAGGATCAGGTACTGTGAATGTAATATGATATGTAGTATTAGAATTAAATTGTAATTCAGGGTCTAATACCATATCATTATAACTTGTGATATGACCAGTGTTAGTTAATACTTTATAGTTTTCAGTAGTACTAACATAAGTGTTTTCCATTACAGTTACAGATTCTCCAGCACGTAAAGTATTAATTGTAAATGTAATAGAATTACCATTAATAATTACATTAGAGAACTTAGTAGAATCTGTGAGTGGAAGTCCACCATGAGTAAGAGATTCTAAAGTAGTTCCCTCAGGAATAGCTGCGGTAACTACTACATTATTAACTGCTCTAGCACCATTATTGCTAGCTGTAATAGAATAAATAAGATCTTGTTCATACTGAACATTTCTTGGTTCTGCTTGAGTGCCAGATTCAGGATTAGCCTCAATGTTAATACTTAAATCAGGTAATTCTACAGTTACACCAAGGACACCACCAGAAACTGATGCACCAAATTCTTGATTGTTTTCTGATCTTAGTATAGCTTCACCAGTAAACTGTTGTCCATTAACAGTACAAGTATTCTTTTCAAATATTGTAATATCTGCTAAGTGAGTGCTTACATAAGTTACAGTATTACCATCATTATCTTTGGAGTAATCTATAACTAGACCATAAACAACTTGACCAACAGGTTCAGTAGTTGTCCAAGTACCATCATTCAAGTCGATAGAATCAACATTATCTAAGTCAAAGTTAGGATCCATACAATAATAAACTGTAGGTGTGACTTGTACTTCAACGTCTCCTTCTATCATACCGGTCAGAGTAGGCATATTAGCTCTCTGCCAAGCACCAATACCATCTAATTCTGCATAGAAGATAGGTCCTTTAATCCAAGCACTTTCATCTTGACTGTAAATCAATCTGTATGAGAATTCTTCTCCTGGATAAACAGTTGTAGTTGAATTATATACTAATGAACTATTAGCAATAAATTCATTAAAACCATTCTGATATAGTGTAGGATCAGGTGTAGGAGGTTCATCAAAATGAACTTCACTTCTACTATATGCTATATCTCCACCAGTGTATTGAGTATTTAAGTTTGCAAAATACTTAACAATAGAACCTTGAGGTGCAGAACTTTGATAATTAGAGAATGTATTATAATAACCTACGTAATTAGGGTGTACAGCAGAAGTATTTACAAATAATGAACATACTTCACCCCAATAACCATACATTTCTTTATCAAGAATACTTCTATAAAGATCAACATATACTTCAACTCTATTACGTTTATTATAATTCTCTAAACTGCTTAAGTTATTGAATGTAACTACAAGCATTGTTCTACCAGAATTTTCCCAGTTTTCAATGGACTCTACTGAGTATAATTCACGCGGAACAGAAGTTGAGTACTGTGTAGCAGTAGCATTTGAGTATGACCAGTCTGTAGTATAACATGCAGTAGAACTAGCTTTAGCTGTAGCAAATGTTGCCATAGTAACTCTAGAGTAAGTACTATTTTCAGGTAATAAAATATAGAATATACCTGAATCAATAGGTTTATAATACGTAGTTGTTTCTGCTACATTTTGAGCATATACTGTAACGCTATTATCTTCAAGTCTTCCATTACTATAATCTGATGTACCATTCTGCAAAGTTATATTAGATACATCTGAAGTGAGATCCCAAGTAATAAGTGCACAATCTCCATCCCATGTTAGATTAGCTCCCCAATCTCCAGAAGTATAAGAAGTACCATTAGAACCTTGAGTTGTAGGATCAATTCCTTCTCTAAAGTCCATAATGAATGTAGAGAATACTTCCTGGTTAAAGTCAGTTTCTATTAACGGATAAAGTGGACCTGTAGAAACAAGTTGAATTCTTGGTTCAAGCTGTAATACTTGATAATTGGAATCTCCGTAAGCAGCTCTTACCATTACTCCAACAATATTAGTAATACCATGGAATTCTAAGTTATACTCTCGTTGGAAATTAACATCAATGTGACTATCTTTCCAATGAACTGGATTTGATGAATAAATTGTATTACCCATATTGGTATTATACAATACCCATTCATCAGAACCACGATATTGTACCCAAATTTCTACTGGATCAGCTCTAAGCATATCAGTTAGTTCATTACTTCCTGTTGCTTGACCCATCTCATCAACTATTTCTTGTGCATAACCATTATAGATATGCCAAGATACATTAGAGATATAGTACTCATCCTCATTTAATTGGTATCTGCCAGTAGAAGTATTAAACATATAGAAATCTTCTGCTGCACCAGAGTTATAATAAACATCTCCAGGTTGTATAGCTAATGAAGAATATTCTTCGTTATTATACTTTCTTCTAGCCCAAAGACCAAACCAAGACATTTCATTTTGTACACTATGACCAGCATTAGGCCAATCATTTTCAAGATATTGTCTTTGTAATCTTAAAGCTCTGTCACCTTGATAAGTATCATAACCCCATCTATAATTGCTAGAGTTATAAGTCCAACGACCTAAGTTAAAGTATACATCATCACCATTACCTTGCCAAGGTGCAGACTCTGCCCAATTTACCGTAACAGTAGCATTAAGAGTATCAAGCCTATTAAACTTATCACCATTATAGTAATTATATTGAGGTATACGTAAATATTCAACAGATTGAGTAATTACTGCTCTATCAGCTTGGTAATCAAACTGAGATTTAGGATAACGCATTACAATCCTAGTAGAAGCATTAGAATCATAATCATCCCAATACTCATCACCAACTAATAGATTATCTCCATTAATTACTTCACCTTCAATATTTCCCATAATGGCTCTCATGTAGCCATACATTCTTTGGTTAGTTGTTGCGCCATTAGGAGTATAAATGTCCCATCTGACATAAACATAATCGTCCCAGTCTGCAGGTCTTATACCCCAATTATCATCCCAAGAAGTAATCTGAGTACCATTCAAATAAACTTGGCCTAATCTAGAATAAAGAGTTACAGGCATAAATTTAGCATAAAGATTAGCACCATCAGTTACTTCAGTAATATTATCATTAGGATCTATATCTATTTTTACAGATATAGGATAATATTTCATAACTTCAGTTGTACTTTCAGGATAAGGATTACTAGTAGTATTTGTACAATCATAACCTACTGAAGGATAAACCTTAGAGAAAGTCATATCAAATCCAGCTGCACCAGCAATATCTACACCATTAGTAACATAATAAACTGTTCGACCATTAACATTTTCAGACCTACGTACAAAATATTTACCATGGCTTACATCAGCTGTAGTAGGGAACTGTTGCCACATATAATAGTTTAGATCAATTCTAATTGCACCTGTAGGAATAGTATTTGTAGTACTATTGATAGAGAATGCAAAATGAATAGTAGGCAAATATGTAGCAGAACGATTTGTTATAACAGCCATATTGGTATGATCTAAATATTCATAAGTAAGTGAATAATTTATATCTCCAGTATTGACATATTTTTCCCAATGAGCATAGTATGTAACATCTTCTGTACCAACAGGAGTATTACCATACTCGATAGGATTACCTTCTGCATCAAACCAACCTAAGAATTTATATCCTTCATTTGTTCTAGCTATAGGTATTAGCTCATAACTAAAAGGAGTAGAACTATCTACAGTAAAATATGCAGGTGTTCCACTAGTAAAATAGTCAGCATATCTATCATAGCCAGGTTCTACAATTACATTTGTAGGACTATCACCATAACTATATGCATCATAATAAATATTAACTTCTGATTCTGGCCAATATGCATAAACTTCTATTGTATAATCTTCAATAACAAAACCATGCTCAATCTTTTCGCCTTGACCATTAGGTTCAGTATACCAACCAGCAAACATATGAACACCATCATACTCATATTCTTCTGGATCTGGGAACATTGATTGATATTCATTAGTTTTATTATCTCCTTCAGTACGAAGAGTAACAGGCATTGCAAAGTTAGCATATGTAGTATAACTATTTACTGGAGTATAAGATCTTTCGTCGTGTCTAATTACTGTAATATGATTAGACGTAACTGATGTTTCTGTTGTCCAATGCGCATACAATGTAGGTGCTTTAGTAACAGATCCTGCATTAGCACTAGCTGGTACATTAGTAACATTAAATGTTGTCATATCGACAGGTTCTTCATTATCTCTAGCCAAGTTATTAGGCTTAATAATCTGAATACCACCTTCAGGTTCAGTCCAATAACCATCAAAAGAATATCCATCTCTATAACAGATACTACCATACAATCTGCCAACTTCTCTAATATTAGGACTATATCCAGAACCACAATAGTATGTATAATATTCACCAGTTTTTGTACCATCTCTATTAGTACCACCATTAAAATCATAATATACACCAGACAATAAACTACAAGTTACATCTATCTCATCATCAAGAGTTAAACCATACCAACGATATTTATTGTTAGTACTGGAGGTCCAGTTGCCATTACTATTCTGATAGAATAATTCAACTGCTCTACCCATTCCATAATAAGAAGATGAATATTGTAATCCGTCGCTAAATGTAGCACGTCGTAACGGACTATTGTCACTAGAGATAAGAGCCCAAGCTTCTACTGATATTCTTTCTTCTAAGAAATGTTGAGCAACCTGTGCTCCATACTGATAATTATTACTACTTATATATCGCTGAGTAGTACCAATATCAGAATTCCAATTATCTGGCATAAAATGAACTTTATATTCACCGGTTCTGTACTCTTGTCCATCTAAAGTCATGGTAAAATCATCAAGATCCTCAATAATTTGAGGTTCAAACCAGACATTAGCAGTTACAGAAGGAATAAAATAACCATATACGTCAGTATTGAAGTCAGCTAAACTCCATTCATGTGACTGTACATAATGTGCACGTTCATCTAAGATATAATCGTTTATATAATAATAGTTTCCAGGAGCTTGAGTAACATGGTCATCTTCATAGACATAATCACTCCATTTTTCTTCACCATTATATTGTAATCCCGTATTATCAAAATGTACAGCATCAAGATCATCTGCAAATGCCCAAATATGCATTCTATCTGCGCTATTAGGTAATGTTACTGCAGAAGTAAGTTGACTATAAATATTACCTTCAGGAATATTAATTTGTACTAATGTATTAGAAACTTCTTCGCCTGTCAAGAAATTAATTAAATGTGCATGTACAGGAATAGTATCATTTAAAGTAGAATTCCATTGTGCATATAATACATAAGTTCCATCAGGTTCACTAGTCAATTTGCTTACATACTCGTCAACATTATAAACAGTACCAGCACCATTTGATCTAGTAGACCAACCAATAAGTTCCTCATTTGGAATTTCACCAAATACATTAGATAACTTATAAACTTCATCATAACCTAAGTTAATTGTAATAGGATTAAGACTAGGTTTATTTGGATAAAGTACTAGGTTGTAACTAGAAGTTTCCCATCTAGCAAATAACTTAGTAATAGATTCATTAGGACCAACTGAAGTTCTTCTGTTACCATTAAGATCATACCAACCTAAGAAAGTATGATTCTCCCATGTAGGTGTAGGTAATTCGTCTATAGATTCAATTAAAGAGTAAGTAAATACTCTTGAACCAACAACAGTACCACCCATAGGATAAAGTGTTAAGTTAAATCTCTTATAGTAAGTACCAGCATCTTCAGCTGTAAAATTAGAAAGTACTGTAGATAATGTACAAACTTCATTATCTTCTAAATGTGTCCACTCGCCACCAATAGCATCAGGCAAGCTATAATTATAACCATATCTGCTAACATCATTAGTATTAATAGTAAATGATGCAGGTAAAATAAGTTTATCCAATGCAGTATTTGCTAAAACTGCAGTACTAGACTGGGAATTAGTCATATGAGACAAGTCCCAACCACTAAAGTCAGCTGTGTGCAAATTACGACAATTATAGAATAATGAACCATAATTTGTTAGACTTGCAGTATTCCAATTAGAAATTGCAGTCATATCTGAAAGAACAGTATCTCCATAGAATAATGCATACATAGTTGTTACTTTAGAAACATCCCAATTATCAAGACCATCTAAGTCAGTAAGTGATATATTATTACAGAATGTTTCATATAAAGTAGTAACCTTTGACGTATTCCAATTTGTTAATGCGTCTAAAGATTCAAGACCACAATTCTTGAATGCTCCACGAAGATATACTACATTTCCAGTATTCCAATCAGAAAGAGCGCTGATATCTGATAAACTAGTACAATTTTCAAATAAGTTGTTCATCATTTCAACGCTAGAGACATCCCAATCTTCAAGACCAGAAATATCTGCAAGACTAGTACAACCACCAAATACATTAAACATTTGAGTATTTATTGGAGTGTTCCAACTAGACATAGAATCTACATCAGTGATTGCTGTATTAGATAAGAATGAATTCATATTAATAACATTAGAAACATCCCAACCAGCAAGTCCACTAATATCGTATAGAGAACTACATCCACTAAACATATTGGATATATTATTATAGTTTGCTCTAGCTGTCCAAGTCTTATTACTATTAAAAGCTTTTAGAGCTGTACAACCATTGAACATGTTGTACATACCACCATAACTACTGTTTCCCGTAGACGCTCCAAAATCCCAGTTTAAAGTAGCATTGTACAATACTATATCATTAGCAAAAGCATAACTAAAATCAGTTACATTAGAAACATCCCAATCAGAAATACCATTAGTATTTGCAAGATTAGGGCAATCAGCAAATATGTATTGTATATTTGTAGCACTTCCAGTATTCCAATCAGATAATATAGAAGTATCAGAGAATGTAGAAGCTCTAAATGCCCAAGAAAAATCAGTTACATTAGAAACATCCCAATTTTTCAAGAATTCATAACTCGGGAGATTAGCATGATGGAAAGCACTATGTAAATTAGTTAAATTTTCAGTATTCCAATTAGCTAATTCAGAAGGATCAAAGTTAGCATATGCAAACATGCTGTTCATATTAGTAACATTAGATACATTCCAATTAGCAATAGGCGATAAATCTAAATCATCATCCCATACATTCAAGAACATACCATACATATTAGTTACATTAGATACGTCCCAACTTGCTAAAGGAGTCAAATCAAAATTTATGCTATGACCATCAGTACCAGTAGTAGAATAACTAGTACCCATAAATAATTGAGACAAACTAGTTACATTGCTAAGATCCCAATTTTGTACACCATCAATACTATTCATTGCTGGATGTAAACCTATTTGAGTAGCACTAGACGTATCTATTTTCTCTAATCCAATTACATCAAAACTTGTAGTATTAGAAGAAGTAAGGAAATCTATTGTCTTCATTCCAACTAATCTATCTCTAATAATAATTTTAGAAATATCATAACTTTGACTACCAAGTCCTACAGTATAATTTTTCAAAAAGCCTGTACTAACTACAGTTCCCATAGAAGGATCAGGAGTATTACCTTTTTGAACAACACAGATATACTGACCATTGTTATTATAGATGATTTGATAAGCATCTACATCAACAGTAGCTACAACATCTGCTCTAGTATAAGTACCACCTGATACAATATCTTTACCTTCCATTTGATTAGTGCCATCTGTCCACCAACCAGTAAGACCAAAATTATTTGTAGTAGTAGCATTATTTCTATTAAATGAATTAGGTAAAACTACTTTATTTAAAGCTGGACAATTATAGAACATATAAGAAATATCATCTGCAGCGCTCATATCAATTCCTGAAATATCTACTTCTTCAAGAGAAGTACAATTACAGAACATAGATTTAAAAAATGTATTACCAGAAGCAACATTCCAGTTAGATAAATCTAATGAAGTTAATCCAGAACATCCATAGAATACCCATCCACAACTTTCTTCTGAAGCTCCACTAAGAGCAGATACATTCCAGTATGATATATCAAGTTTTGTTAATGATGAGCAATTATAGAACATACATTTAACTGTAGTTGCTTGATTCATTCCCCAATTAATAGTCTCAAGTCCAGTTAATAACTCACAACCATAGAACATATAACTAGGATTAGTGGTATTACCAAGTGACCAACTCTCAGTGCCTTCAATAGAAATTAAGTTTGCACAACTTTGGAACATACAACGTGTTGATGTATTATTAGAATTTACTAAGTCACTAGCATTTGTAACTTCTACAAGACTTGTACAACCATTAAACATAAATCCTGTATTACTAATTCTAGATACATCAAAATTCTCTAATGAAATAGATGTAAGATTTGAACATTTTTCAAACATCGCATAAGCAGAAGTATATCCAACAAGTTCATCTCTAAAAACAACGTTAGTTACTTGAGTTCTATAAGTATCACTAGTCCAAGAATGTGTTCCATTATATAAGAACCATGTTTGAACTACATCACCATGAGCAGTGTCAGGAGTATTACCCTTCTGGAATACTAAAGTTCCATCAGAATAAAGAATAGCATAAGCATCTATTCCAGCATAAGCTTTACCTGCTTCATTTGAAATATGATAAGTACCACCAGATATGATGTTTTCACCCCAAATAGGAGTTTCTTCACCTTCTTTTAACCACATACCATTAAGGCTTAAAGAATTAGATCCATTATTTATAGCATTACTAATAGAATTAGGAAGTATAATAGTTTGTAAACTAGTAGTACCACTAAACATACCGCCAGTTCCACTAATATCACAATTAATCACAAAATTAGAAATATCAATTGATTCTAATTTAGTACAACCAGAAAACATTGAACTAAAATTAGTTATATTAGAAGTATCAAATTCAGATAAATCAATTGATGTAATACTTGCTCCATTAAACATTTGTGATATATCTGTAAGATCATCTGTATGAATCCAAGTATTAATACCAACAATATTTTCTATTGCATTAGAACAGAATAATCCACTAATACTAGTAACACCTGTTAAATCCCATCCAGTTACATTAATATTAGTTGCTGCTCCACCCATACTTCTACCAAAGATATTAGTAAAAGAAGCAGGGAAGTTTTTCCAATTTTTAGCAGAAAAATTAGCAACATTAATTCCACCTAACATTCCACCAATACTATAATTATTACCAAAATCCCAATTATCTAAAATAAGAGTATTAAGATTAGTACAAGTACTAAACATACCACCCATCATAGTTACTTTAGATACATTAAAAGTAGATAAATCTAATGTTGTTAATGAAGAGCATCCATAAAACATAGCTCCCATATTAGTAACATTAGAAGTATTAAAATTAGATACATTTAAAGAACTAAGACTACTACAGCCACTAAATAAAGATGACATATTAGTAATATTAGATGTATCAAAGCCAGAAACATCTATTGTCTCTAATGAAGCACAATTATAAAACATTCCACTTACATCTGTAACTTCAGAAGTATCTAATAAATTTAATCCGGTAATAGATGTTATGTTACCGCATGTAGCAAAGAAACCTGATAAAGACGTTCTGCCTACTAATTCATTTT
>Ga0310697_10006511_pt1 | contig 11090 bp, 7 predicted proteins | sample 172DNAGHGlowgp2_FD_203883 | JGI IMG/M metagenome (GOLD analysis project Ga0310697, IMG submission 203883) | Sheep rumen microbial communities from Palmerston North, Manawatu-Wanganui, New Zealand - 1728 DNA GHGlow gp2 (v2) (version 2) | ecosystem: Host-associated > Mammals > Digestive system >...
GACTTCTTTCTTGCCGGTGTATCGGTAGATATTACGGGTGTTGAACCGGCAGACCCGACAACTGCACCGACCACAGAGCCGACAACTGAGCCGACCACAGAGCCGACAACTGAGCCGACCACAGAGCCGACAACGGCGCCTGAGTTAGTTGCTGTTTCGGCAGAAACTACATGGACAGGAGCAAGCTTTGATGTCGTTGATCAGAGTTCGGGCACTATTTTTGCTAAGGATGCAACAATGAAGATCGACTGCAATGACAAGCAGGTCAAAACAACTGCAGACAACATATACTTAAACAGCGGAAGTACAATTATAACTATTCATCCGGAGGCTGATGGCGTTATAACTGTAAATGCTTCTTCATCCAACAATACTGCAGCAAGAGATGTAGTTATCGGCGGAACAACGGTCACGGGCGGTGCTCCGGGCAGAAGCAACGGCTCTGCGGATTCTAAGGTTGAAATTACAGGTGGAAGCGATATAACGATCAAGTTCAGCGGAGGCGGCGGCTATATCAATTCGATAAAGTATGAGCCGGGCGCAACGTTAGCTCCCGAGGCAACCGTAACATACGTAGGCGAGTCAAATGCAAACGCGGATGCAGACGCAGCTTTCGCATATTATGCAACGATCAAGACCAACGGTGTTGCAGTCAACGGCATTAAGTGGATTATCAACGCAACACAGGAAGAGACTGATGAGACACCGGCAACATCGGGTGAAGCAACGGTTTACTATGGACTTATCCTTACAGCTCCGCAGGGAACAACTCAGCCGGCAGTTGAGGCAGAGGCTATATCGGAATAACAAGAAGGAGGATATGATTAATTATGAGAAAGACATTTATCTTACCTTCATTAGAGGTAAAGAAGTTTAACAGAGAGTCAATACTTACAACAAGTACTATGAATTCAAATGTTGCAGATGCGCAGACGGCATTGGATAACGTGAACATAAAGATGGAGTCAGTTGCTGTAAAGGCTTTGAAGAACTAAAGCATATATTAAAAGAGAACGCGCAATGCGTTCTCTTTTTTTACGACTGTGATGCGGATAAATCGGGGTTTGTCGGGCTGTTGCTGAGGAGCGCAAAACCCTACAGCCCCCATTCCAGGGGGGCAGCCCATTAGGGCGGGGGGTTCTTGAATTAACGCAGCGATAACGCAAAAACCCCTCCGGTTTGCCAATGCGCAGCCTTGGCAAACCACCTCCCCTGAAAGGGGAGGTGTACCCTTCCGGCGCTGCGCGCCGCCTCCCTTTTCAGGGGAGATATTGGGGTGTTCTCTCGAACGTTGATCTCCCCGACAAATCAAGATCCGTTACTTATCAAACTTCTCTCTGTACTTCCCGATACACTTCGCGATTACCTTCTTCGCCTCGTCCGGACCGAGCACCTCATTCACTACCGTCTTCTTTCCCTCGAGCGCCTTGTATACCCTGAAAAAGTGCTTGATCTCATCAAACAGATGCTCAGGCAGCTGCGATATGTCCGTGTAGTCGGTGTATGCCGGGTCGTTCATCGGTATCGCAATTATCTTCTCGTCAAGGCTGTTGTCGTCTATCATCTTCATAACGCCTATCGGATAGCACTCCACGAGCGTCATCGGAACTATCTCCTCCTGACAGATCACCAGCACGTCGAGCGGGTCGAGGTCGTCCGCATATGTACGGGGGATAAAGCCGTAGTTCGCTGGGTAGTGCGTCGAGGTGTAGAGCACGCGGTCAAGCCTTAAAAGCCCCGTTTCCTTGTCCATTTCATACTTGTTCTTGCAGCCCTTGGGTATCTCTATAACCGCTATGAATTTCTCCGGCGAGATGCGCCCCGGGGCTATATCATGCCATATATTTGCCATTTTACCTGCCTCCTTTGTTATAATTTTATCATAATTTGCCGCCCTCGTCCATACGCATATTAGCCAAATTATCGTCGGTCTGTTTGTTGGTTTCATACAGCCGCTCAACGTATTTCGCGCTTGCGTCCACCGCCTCGTCAAAGCCGCGCAGAGTCGCGAACGGCGCAAACTGCGCCGCTCTGTCGCGCATGGGCATCCGTCTGTGCTTTTTCGGCTCGGGGGCGGGGAGGTCTATTATATCATCGTACCTGCTCATGCCTTGTGACCTCCTATCTGCTTGTTCCTTTCGCGCGCGGTCGCGCCCTCCTGGAGGTTCGCACCCTTTAGTATCGCGTTCTTTCCGTATTTCTGCTTTATGCCGAGCATCGCGAGCTGGATGTTCTTCTCACGCTTCTCGTCCCTTGCCTCCTTCTCGCGCCGCCTATCCTCCGCCTCAACGTCCGTGAACAGGTCTATCTGCTCATATTTTTTCTTCTTCCGAGCATCCTCCTCATAGATGACATGGTTCGCCGCAAGTCCTATGCGGCGAATTTTCAGCTTGGGATCGACTATCCTGTCATACAGCCGCATGACCGCGGCGGTCACCGCCTTTGCGGAGGAGGTATGCTTGCCGAGGTTCTCCGAGCCGTGGGCGGGCTGCGGCACGCGCCTGCCGTAGAAATCGAGCGCGGTCTTGCCTCTGTAGCCCTCTAAGCTCTCCGCATCGTAGCTTATCGTAAGAACGACCTGATCCGCTGCGAGCCGCTTGCTCACAAGCTCCAGCGCGATAATATCCGCCATCTCCCAGACGATCAGCCGTGTTGTCTGCGCATCGGTAGCCGCCCGGAGAACCTGTCCGTGACTGATGCTGTGGTTCTCGGGGCGGTACGCCTTTATCTCGGCTATCGTGCACGGCTCGCGCCCCCATGCGTGGTCGATCAGCAGCTCCGCCATCTTGCCGAACAGCCTGTAGAGCAGGTCCTCGTTCCTCAGCGAGCAGAGCGCGACATCGCCCATTGTGAGCATATTGTGCTTTTTGAGCCTCGCCGCGTAGCCGCGCCCCACGCGCCAGAAATCCGTGATGGGCTGATGCTCCCACAAAAGACGGCGGTAGCTCATCTCGTCAAGCTCCGCGATGCGCACCCCGTCCTTGTCGGCGGGAATGTGCTTTGCGACAATATCCATCGCTATCTTGCAAAGGTAGAGGTTTGTTCCGATGCCGGCGGTCGCAGTGATGCCCGTTGTTTTCAAAACGTCGCGTATCATCGTCATAGCAAGCTCATGGGCAGTCATTTTGTAGGTCTTGAGGTAGCCTGTAACGTCCATGAACACCTCGTCCACGCTGTAAACATGTATGTCCTCCGCCGCAACGTATTTAAGGTAGATGCGGTATATCCTCGCGCTGTAATCCATATACAGCGCCATTCTCGGCGGCGCGGCTATATAGGACAGCGCAAGTGAAGGATCGGCGCGCAGCTCCCTGTCGGAGCACGACTCTCCGTTAAGCTCCCTCCGCGCCTTGCGGCGGCGCGCAGCGTTGATCCTCTTGACGCTCTGCACCACCTCGAACAGCCGCGCGCGTCCGCCTATCCCGTACTGCTTCAGCGACGGCGAGACGGCAAGGCAGATAGTCTTTTCCGTGCGGCTCTCGTCTGCTACGACGAGGTTGGTGTCGAGCGGGTCGAGCGACCGCTCCGCGCACTCCACGGAGGCATAAAAGGATTTCAGATCTATTGCTATATACGTTCTCTCCATTTTGCCACCTCCTTTATTATTATACCATATGTGTGCCCTTGATGCAAGCAAAATTATATGCAATCTTCCCTAAACAATGCGGATTTGCGGCAAAAACTTTTTTGTAAATAACACTTGTAATATTTCCCGAAATGTTATATAATATTTACATTACGAATAAGGAGGGCTACGACCCATGGAAGAAAATGTACAGCAGCTTTCTGAGCTTTTACAGGTAAGACGCGACAAGCTTTCCGAGCTGCAAAGCGAAAACCGCGACCCGTTCACTATAACAAAGTATGTGCGCACGCACACATCGGGCGATATAAAAAACGAGTACACCGAGGAGGAGCGCGAGCTGAAAAAGCGCGGCTCGGATGAGGTGCAGATAATACAGGCAAAAATATCCAAGCTTGACGGACAGAAGGTGTCCGTTGCGGGACGTATTATGTCAAAGCGCGGCATGGGCAAGGTAGGCTTCGTGCATATTGCCGATATTGACGGTCAGATACAGCTTTTTGTCAAGAAGGATATTTTAGGCGACGAGGAATACGCGCGCTTCAAGAAGCTTGACATAGGTGATATAGTAGGCGCTGAGGGCGAGGTATTCACGACTCAGACGGGAGAGATCTCGATAAGGGTCGACAAGATAACTCTGCTTTCAAAGTCGCTCCTGCCGCTGCCGGAGAAGTTCCACGGCATGACGGACACAGACCTGCGCTACCGCCAGAGATACGTTGACCTCATAATGAATGCGGACGTTAAAAAGACCTTTATCATGCGCTCGAAGATACTTACGGCGATAAGAAACTACCTCGACAGCCGCGGCTACTTAGAGGTCGAGACTCCGATACTCAACACCATAGCGGGCGGTGCGGCGGCAAGGCCGTTCATCACGCACCACAACACGCTCGACATGGATATGTACCTGAGGATCGCAACGGAGCTGCACTTAAAGCGACTTATCGTAGGCGGCTTAGAGAAGGTCTACGAGATGGGCAGACAGTTCCGCAACGAGGGAATGGACATAAAGCACAATCCGGAGTTTACCTCGATAGAGATATACGAGGCATTCGCGGATTACAACGACATGATGGATCTCACGGAGGAGCTTTTCCGCCACTGCGCATTGGCTGCGTGCGGAACAACGGTAGTGAACTATCAGGGCGTTGACATCGATCTCGGACATTTCGAGAGACTCACGATGATAGACTCGGTAAAGAAGTACGCGGGCGTGGACTTCAACGAGATAAAGACCGATGAGGAGGCACAGGCGCTTGCAAAGGAGCGCGGACTTGAGGTAGAGAAGACGAAGAACACAAGAGGCGATATAATCGCGCTGTTCTTTGACGAATACGTCGAGGACAAGCTGATACAGCCGACCTTCATCACGGACTACCCGGTAGAGATCTCGCCGTTGGCAAAGAGAAAGCCGACCCAGCCGGAGCTGACGGAGCGCTTCGAGGTATTCATCACCGGCCGCGAATACGGCAACGCCTTTTCCGAGCTGAACGACCCGATCGACCAGCGCGAGCGTTTCATGCGCCAGGCAGAGCTGAAAAAGGCGGGCGACGACGAGGCAACGGACGTGGACGAGGATTTCTTAAACGCGTTAGAATACGGAATGCCGCCGACAGGAGGCTTGGGAATAGGCGTAGACCGCCTCGTAATGCTGCTTACCGACAGCTACTCGATAAGAGACGTTCTCCTCTTTCCGACAATGAAGCCGTTGGATTGATAAATGGCGCAGTGGTGCGGGTTTAAGCATAACAACTTACGCAATTTACGCCAAACTTACGCCAATTTAAACGAAAAAACTATAAACATAATGAAGCACTTCATTTAACTTAAAAGCGTCCTGCTTGCAGGGCGTTTTTTATACGCAATACGGTTTTTGTAAAGTTAAATTATCTGAAAAACAATGTGACAATTTCAATTCTAGGAGGTAAACGGAAATGAAAATATTTGAAAACCCGACTATAAAGGTATCAAGATTTGAGGGATCAAACATACTCACGGCAAGCGGCGAGACGCCGAAGACGACGGCAGTACAGATGGCACAGGCTGACGCTGAAAAGCTCGGCGCGGACAAGACATTTACTCTGCTTGCAGACTAAGATGATATGACCAAAACAGCGGCTCACATGAGCCGCTGTTTTGACGTCCGGCGTCCGCCTTAAAATTTTTCTTGCATTTTCCGCCTTGATATAGTATAATATAATTGAGGTGATTTACAATGAATAAGGTCAATGTTTACACAAAGCAAACCACCATACCAAGCTATGAGGCATCAGCGCCTACGGAGCTGCCGATGTTCCTTAACAAGCGCGTGTATCACGGCTCGTCGGGAAGGATATATCCCCATCCCATTGTGGAGAGCGTTTCACAGAAAAGAGTCGATAAGGAATACACGGCGATATATCTTGAAAACGACTATCTTCTTGTCGTGATCCTGCCGGAGCTGGGCGGACGCGTTCAGAGGATACTTGATAAGACCAATAACTACGATGCGGTATATTACAATAAGGTCATAAAGCCCGCGCTCATAGGGCTTACGGGACCGTGGATCTCCGGCGGGATCGAGTTCAGCTGGCCGCTGTTCCACCGCCCGACTACCCACCTGCCGCTTGATTATACGATAGAGGAGCATGATGACGGCTCAGCCACCGTCTGGGTGAGCGAGATCGAGCAGATGTTCCACACTAAGGGAATGGCGGGCTTCACGCTCTATCCCGATAAGGCATATTTGGAGGTCAGGGGACAGATATACAACCCCAACGACGTGCCAAAGACGTTCATGTGGTGGGCGAATCCTTGTGTCCCCTTAAACGATGACACGGAATCGGTGTTCCCGCCGGACGTGCATATAGTGGGCGACCACCACAAGCGCAATTATTCGAAATTCCCCGTTGCAACGGGAATGTACTATGAAACGGACTACAGCGCGGGAGTGGATATTTCGCGCGGAAAGAATATCCCGATACCCACGAGCTACGCCGCGTTCAAGAGCGATTATGACTTCATAGGCAGCTATGACCACTCCATAGGCGCGGGACTGCTGCACATAGCCGACCACCATATAGCACCGGGAAAGAAGCAGTGGACCTGCGGCTGCGGCGAGTACGGAAAGGCATGGGAGAGAAGCTTCTCCGATGACGGGGGACACTATGTTGAGCTGATGGCGGGCGTTTACAGCTCCGATCAGCCTGATTTTACATATATCGCGCCCTATGAGGAAAAGACCTTCCGTCAGTTCTTCGTGCCGTACAAGGGTGTCGGCAGGGTGAAGAATGCCTCGCTTCGCGCGATGCTCAATTTAGAGGTGAAAGACGGAAAGGCATACGTGACGGTCTATTCCCCTTCGGTGCTGAAATGCGCGATAACGCTTTCCGGCGGCATGAACAGCTATTTCCGCGATAGCGTTACGCTCGATCCAACACATCCGTATGAGCGCGTGATCGAGCTTGAAAACGAGGACATAGAGGACGAGACGCGCCTGCTCTGCGCCGTGCGCGACGCGGACGACAAGCCGATAGTGTGGTACTCGCCGCTCCCGCAGACGCGCGAGAAGCTGCCAAAGCCGGAAAAGCGCGCGAGAAAGCCCGAGGATATACCGAATGTTGAGGAGCTGTTTTTAGCGGCAACGCATTTAGAGCAGAATCAGCACGCATCCTTCTCGCCGGAGCCGTATTATTTAGAGGGACTTAAAAGAAGCCCGGACGACATAAGGCTCAACAACGGCTACGGAAAATTCCTTTACAACCGCGGCGAGTTTGAAAGGGCGGCAAGGCATTTCAAGACCGCCATCAAGAAGTCCACGATGTACAATAACAACCCCTACGACTGCGAGCCGTTCTATAACCTCGGTATTGCGCTGAAGCGTTTAGGAAGGCTTGACGAGGCGTATGATGCGTTCTACAAGTCCGTTTGGGACGCAAGGCTTCAGGACCGCGGCTATTATCAGCTTGCCTGCATCTGCGCGGGGCGCGGACGCTACGGTCACGCGCTGGAATTTCTCGATCAGGCGCTCATCAGGGGGACACATAACATATTCGCGCGTGACTTAAAGACAGCGTGCCTGCGCCATCTGGGACACATTGATGAGGCGCTGGACTTTGCGTATGAGACGAGGAAGATAGACCCGCTCGACACCGCCTGCCGTTACGAGATATACAAGCTCACAAAGGAGTTTGAGGCTCTGAACGACCTGACAACGCTCATGCGTGCAAATCTGCATAACTACTTAGAGCTGTCGCTGCTCTACGCGCAGGCGGGGCTGTATGCGGACGCGGGTCAGCTTCTCGCGCTGATCTCGGAAACTGAGCGCCCCATGCTCCACTACTATATGGCGTACTACTCGAACAGCGACGTGGAGCTTGAAATAGCGGCAAAATGCCGTGACATCGTATTCCCGAACAGGCTTTACGACATAGCCGTTCTTGAATACGCGATAAAGAACAACCCGTCAGACCCGCTTGCACCCTATCTTTTAGGCTGCCTGATGTACGACAGGGGCAGAAGCGACGACGCGATAAAATACTGGGAGCTGTCGCTTGAAAAGTCGCCGCGCGAGGCGGCAACGCACCGCAACCTTGCGCTTGCGTACTACAACAAGCGTCACGATGCTGAAAAGGCAATGACGCATATGGAAAGGGCAAGACGCTTCGCGCCGGACAGCGCGAGGATATACTACGAATACGACAGACTCAGGAAGATAACGAACGTGCCGATAAAGAAGCGCTTGAAGGACTACGGCGCGAACATGGAGCTTGTGGAGCAGCGTGACGATCTGGTGATCGAGTACGTAACGATGCTCAATGAGCTGCGCTATCACCGCACCGCCTTAAAGACGATGGAGAAGCGCAATTTCCGACTTATGACCGATACGGAGGGACGAATAACCGTTCAGTACCGCAAGGCGTGCATAGGAGCGGCGCGCGACTGCATCGCGCAGCAGGACTATGAGGGCGCTGCGGAGATACTCAAAAGTGCGCTTATATATCCGGAAAACCTCGGAGAGAGCAGGATATTCAATTCGCCCGAGAACGATATAAACTATCTTCTCGGAGAGGCGTATGAAAAGACTGACCTCATAGAAGCGATGGAGTATTACAGGAAGGCGACGGTCTGTCCCGACAACTTCGCCTCGCCGGAGTACACGGACGAAACGCCGCCGGAGATGTATTTCTACAGTGCGCTTGCGATGATGAAGGCAGGGCATGAGGAGCACGCCGTTCATCGGTTCAGAAAGCTGATAAACTATTCCGAGGCGCATATAGACGATGTGTGCGAGATAGATTATTTTGCGGAAAGCCTCAGAGAATACCTGATATTCGAGGCAGACCTCGACAGGAATAATTTTGTGCGCTGCTGCTACATGGGCGCGCTCGGCTACACCGGCCTCGGTGACACCGACAAGGCGATGGAACTGATAACCGCCGGACTTGAAAGGGACGCGTCACATCAAGGACTATTAGAGCTGCGTGATATGGATGAAAAGCCCGTCGAGACAGATGAGGTCGTAATCGAGGGCGGCTACTTCAAGGCGGCGAGCTGGTGATGCGCCCGCTTCGCGGTCTAAAAGAATAGAGAATAAAGAATAATGAATAAAGAATAATGAGGGAAGAAAAGCTTTGCTTTTCCTGATTTTAACGGAGTTAAATTATGAATATACTATCTCTTGCCGGCGAGTGGCATATTGCCGGCACTGATACACCGTTTGTCCTTCCCGGAAGTGCCTGCGACAACGCCTACGGCACTCCGCAGGAGGAGCTTGCGGAAATGACGAAGGAGAATGTGCGCTGTCTGCGTCCGAGGTATGACTATGTCGGTGCGCTGGAGCTTGAAAGGGAGGTTTGTGTCCCTGAGGAGTTCGAGGGCAAGCATCTGACGATGTTTCTTGAAAGGGTCAATATTGCGTCGGAGCTGTGGGTTGATGATGAAAAAATTGATCGTCAAATAATCGAACTGACGACTCCGCACCGCTATGACCTTACGGGCAGGTTGACTGCGGGGACACATAAAATGCGCCTTCGCATAGACAACAGCAACCTTCTCAACATAGACGGCATGGCATCCGGCTACAGCGTCGACACCCAGTCGATCTGGCTGGGCGTGATAGGGCGCATAGAGCTTCAATGCCGAGAGAAGCACCACATTAAAGATGTGCAGGTATATCCTTCGGAGAAGGATATACGGGTGAAGATAGTGCTTCACGGCTGCTGCTCCGGTCCCGACGACAGGGAGAGGGTGAGGCTTTCGCTCGGCGTGACCGCGCCGGACGGTGCAGAGCTTGCTCCGCTTGAAGCCGAAACGGTGCTCTTTAACAGCACACAGACCGTCCATCTCACATATCCTATGGGGGACACAATACAATATTGGAATGAGTTCCATCCGGATCTTTATACGCTGAATGTCACGGCGGATTTTGGGGACACAAAGGGTGAAAGCAGTGTCCGCTTCGGAATGAGGACGATAAAAACGGAGAACAAAAAGATACTGCTGAACGGCAGGCAGATCTCGCTTCGAGGAACTACCGACTGCGCAATAAATCCGCTCACAGGCTATCCGCCGACGGACAAGGAATACTGGGCGGATTATATGCGAACAATAAAACAGTACGGCTTCAACCACCTGCGCTTCCATGCATGGACACCGCCTGAAACGGCGTTTGAGGCGGCGGACGAGGCGGGAGTTTATGTCAGCGCGGAAATGCCGCTGTGGCTCAACAATGATGTCTGCGCGCTTGAAACGGGCGATGACCCGATACACAGGACGTATTACACGAATGAGGCGATAAGCATTTCCAAATACTACGGAAACCACCCCTCGTTCATCATGTTCTCGAACGGCAACGAGCTTTTGGGCGACTTTGAGCTTTTAGAGGATATAACCTCGCTGATAAGGTCATATGACAACAGGCGGATATACACTATGACGACCAACTTTGACCATGCCGTTTCGCCCGTGGAGGACTACCTCTGCGCGTTTGAGGCGGGCGGTCACAGGGTACGCATACAGACCATGCACGACCTTGTATCGGAGGACACGCGCACCTGCTATGACGAGGCTGTAAGGGATGTTCGTGTCCCCGTTATCTCGTTCGAGGTGGGACAGTATTGTGTTTATCCGGATGTCGACAGCATAAAGGACTATACGGGCAATCTGCGTCCTGTCAACTTCGAGGTCATATTGAAGGACATGAAGGCAAAGGGCGTATATCCGAGGCTCGACAGGTACATCAAGGCATCGGGCGCGCTTGCCGCGCTTCTCTATAAGGAGGACATGGAGGCATCGGAGCGCACAAAAAACATGGGAGGCTTCGAGCTTTTAGGCATAAGTGATTACACGGGACAGTGTACCGCGACCATAGGACTGCTTGACGTATTCAGAAAAAGCAAGGGCATTGTGTCCCCGGAAAAGTTCAGAGAAGCGTGTGACGAGGTCGTTCCGCTTATGAAGGCGCAGAGGGTATTTTCCTCGTCGGACATATTTGACGCGGAGCTGTACCTCTATGATTTCAGCG
>Ga0310697_10006513_pt1 | contig 11088 bp, 10 predicted proteins | sample 172DNAGHGlowgp2_FD_203883 | JGI IMG/M metagenome (GOLD analysis project Ga0310697, IMG submission 203883) | Sheep rumen microbial communities from Palmerston North, Manawatu-Wanganui, New Zealand - 1728 DNA GHGlow gp2 (v2) (version 2) | ecosystem: Host-associated > Mammals > Digestive system >...
ATTTCTCGCAAGAAGGATTACAGTTTGACGAGCAGCAAAAGGTGATTGACGTCATCAAGGACATAGCCGAATACGTCGACATGGGGGGCGGGCGCCATCTGACGGCTTCGCAACTGCTGCAGCACTTCCTGTTCACGCCCGAACAGCAGCACAACTACGTCTACAAACTCTCAGGCGGCGAACGGCGCAAACTGTATCTCTGTACGGTGCTGATGAAGAATCCCAACTTCCTGGTACTCGACGAGCCGACGAACGACCTCGATATCGTGACGCTACAGATACTCGAGGAATACTTGCAGGACTTTGCGGGCTGTGTCATTGTGATCAGTCACGACCGCTATTTCATGGACAAGATAGTCGACCATCTGCTGGTCTTTCAGGGCGATGGCGTTGTCAAGGACTTCCCGGGCAACTACACGCAGTATCGTGAATGGCAGTCGCTTCAACCCAAGACGCCATCGGCACCGAAAACGACTGATGAGCCCAAGAAGGACTACCATAACGAAACGCGTCGCAAGTTGACGTTCAAGGAGAAGCGCGAGATGGAGCAGCTGGAGAAGGACATTGCCCAGCTCGAGGACGAGCAGCGAAGGATAGAGGAAGCCCTCTGTGGCGGCACCACGTCGGTAGACGAAATCACCGCGATGAGCAAGCGACTGCCCGTCCTGAAAGAGGAACTTGACGAGAAATCGATGCGATGGCTTGAACTATCGGAAATTAATCCTTAAGCATTAAGAAAGTGATTCAACAGCAATACCCCTCACGCCTACTGGAGAATGCCGTCTCGCAGTTCTCACGGTTGCCAGGCATAGGTCGCAAGACAGCACTACGACTGGTGTTACACTTGCTACGACAGGAAACTCAGGATGTCGAGCAACTGGCGTCAGCTTTAGTGACGATGAAGCACGAAGTGAAGCGCTGTGTCGTCTGCCATAACATCAGCGACCAGGATATCTGCCCCATCTGTAGCGACCAGCGTCGTGACCGACGGACCGTTTGCGTCGTTGAGAACATCCAGGACGTGATGGCCATTGAGAATACACAACAGTATCACGGGCTGTATCATGTCTTGGGTGGCGTCATCTCGCCCATGGACGGCATCGGGCCCAGCGACTTGGAAATACAGTCGTTGGTAGACAGAGTGGGCGAGGAGCATGTCAACGAGGTGATCCTGGCTCTGAGCCCCACAATGGAGGGCGACACGACGAACTTCTACATTTTCCGCAAGTTGGCATCGTTCAGCGACCTGCGTATTACGGTCATAGCACGAGGTGTCTCTGTGGGCGATGAACTGGAATATGCTGATGAGGTGACGTTGGGTCGTTCCATTGTGAACCGAACAGTGTTTGAAGCAAAATGACAAGCAAAATATGAATACCGAAGAAATACAATTTATCATCACCACCTTCATGGAGCTGGTCACGCTGGCCTGCGCTTATCTGGGATTGCGGCTCTACCGCCACAATCGCTGGCTGAGGTTCGCCCTGATAGTCGTGCCGCTCCTGATCAACACCTTATTATATATAATCACGCGCACGACGACATTCTTCTATCTTGGCGTCATGCTCTTACTCTGTATCCCATTCGTATGGCCACGAAAATCAGCATAGTCATTGTCAGCTATAACGTCAGACGCTATCTGGACCAATGTCTGGAGAGCGTCGAACGGGCACTTCGTGACATCGAAGGCTCAGAGGTGTTCGTCGTCGACAACGATTCACAGGATGACACACTCACCGTATTGCCTGAGATGTACCCCTGGGTGACATTTATTGCCAATGATGAGAACGTCGGGTTTGCGCGGGCCAACAATATTGCCATCCGTCAAGCCACAGGACAGTATGTGTTGCTGCTCAATCCTGATACGGTCGTCGAAGAACAGACGCTCCGCGAAGTCATCAGCTTCATGGACAGCCATCCAAAGGCGGGTGGTGCCGGCGTCATGATGCACAATGAGGATGGGACGGTTGCGCCTGAGTCGCGACGCGCTGTTCCGACGCCGTGGGTGTCGGCTCTGAAGATGCTGGGATTTACCCGTCGCTACTATATGAGCCATCTTCCCTGGGACAAACCGTGCCAGATTGAGGTTATCAGCGGCGCATTCTGTATGCTGCGCCGTCAAGCCATCGACGAGGTGGGAATGCTCGATGAGGACTTCTTCATGTACGGCGAGGATATCGACCTCAGTTACAGATTGCTGCGTGGCGGGTGGCAGAACTGGTACGTGCCACAGTCAATTATCCACTTCAAGGGCAAGTCGACACGAAAGTCTGACTACCGCTATGTACATGTGTTCTATCAGGCTATGCTCATATTCTTCCGCAAGCACTACAGCCACCTGAGCATACTTTATACGTTGCCTGTCAAAGCGGCCATCTACTTCCGTGCTTTCATTGCGCTTATTGATTTGTTAAGACAAAAACTTCACCTACGATGAGCCATCCTGACATCAGCCTGCGGGCACTTGAACCCGAAGATCTCGACTTGCTTTATCAGGTTGAGAACGACCGTTCGCTCTGGAACTACGGTCCCACGAACGTGCCTTACTCGCGTTATCTGCTGCACGAGTATATCGCTACGTCCAAAGCGGATATACATGCCGACGGGCAGGTGCGACTGGTTGTTCAGAATGGGGCGGGGGAGACCGTCGGGCTGGCTGACATCACCAATTACGATGCTAAGAACTGCCGTGCAGAGGTGGGCATTGTCGTGCTGAGCGACTATCGGCGACGTCATTTTGCCCTGGAGACGCTACGCCAACTGGCAGACTATGCACGCAGCGTGCTGCACCTTCATCAACTTTACGCTGTGATAGGCTCCAGCAATCTCCCTTCCCAAATGCTGTTCAAAAAAGCTGGATATGAGACGGTTACCGTACTCGATGATTGGCTTTACGACGGAAAGGACTATCACTCAGCCGTGCTAATGCAATTATTTTTGTAAAAAAGTAGCCAAAAGTTTTGTGGGTTCGGAATTTTTTACTACCTTTGCACCCGCAAACAAGGAAACGACCATTCAAGGTGCGTTAGTTCAGTAGGTTAGAATGCCTGCCTGTCACGCAGGAGGTCACGAGTTCGAGTCTCGTACGCACCGCTGAGGGTGATTTTCCTGGTTCTCATATACACTGTGTAAGGTGCGTTAGTTCAGTAGGTTAGAATGCCTGCCTGTCACGCAGGAGGTCACGAGTTCGAGTCTCGTACGCACCGCAAGATTTAGCTCACAAGGCGCTGTAAAGCTCTAAGTGAGCTTTTTTGTTAAACTTAAATATTTTATGATTATGAAGTGGTTAACTCGATTATTTGTCATATCTCTTCTCCTGACTGCTTACACGGTATCAGCACAAGTACGCACAACTAATTTAACTGTTTATCCGGAATACAAAACGTCGCTTATTCAGTTGAAGGATGGAAGGGTCATTCGCCAGTCGCTGACAAACATATTCTTAAAGAATTCTTCCTTGCTCTATATGAGCGGCACACAATCGATGGAGGCCAATATGGACAATATTATCAGCGTCAAATTCGACGATCGTCTCTATGTGCACATTGACACGCTCCTGTGTTATCAAGTCGACTCGATTGGTGGCGACGCGCTGTTCTGTGCGACCGTTATCGACCAGGAGGCCTACAAGCAGCAGATACGTAATAATGTGGTCTTGTCGAATTTGTCGCTTGGCGATATGATAGGAACGACCACTGTCGACTTGAATAATGAGGAAGACTACAAATTCCCGCTCATCAATATCTATTATTATAGGTATAAAGGGAAGTTCGTACGTACTCATGAGCGCAATCTCGGACATATACTGACTAAGGAGCAGAAACGCATTATGCGTACTTTTGTCACGATGGAGGGTTTCAGTTGGACTGACGAGAAAAGCCTGATGCAATTGTTGTCTAAGCTACAATAGGAACTTCGACTTTGACAAGTGGTAGAAGCACCGAATTTCGAATACAAGTACGATCTGGCTTACAGGAAGTCGTTTGCCGCAAGACTGAGTTTCCGTATCATGGGTATTGCGGCAGCCGTATTCTTGGTGGCCGTCGTGCTGTTCTTCTATTTCACGGGCGACAGCATGACTCTGCCGTTGACCCACCAGATTGTGAAATACGGCACCATCGTGTTCATTGTCGGACTGACATCGCTGTTCGTATTCTGCACCTGGGCTATCTACCAGATGTCGCGAACCTTGTTCCGCAATCTGGCAGGCAACTATCAGAGTGCCGCCAACATCATGCGCGAGATGAACCACGCCATTGCGTCGACCAACGAATCGCTGGTGTTCGTAACGGCCTTCATTGGGGTGCTCGACCTGCGTACCCACCACCTGACTTATTGTAATGCCGCCCACAATGCGCCGGCGCTGATAACCGCCGACGGAGCGTGCCGTCTGCTGGATGTGAACCGCCAGGCATCGGCCATCGAGGTGATAGACTATCTGAAACAGCACGTCAACGTGTTTGCCGACGGCACGGTGCAGGGCGACGACCTGACGCTGCTCTTCCTGCGTCACGGTGCATCGCGCAAAAACAATTCGGCGGCTCCCCGACGCATCATCATGAAGAACGAGATGTCGGAGGTGAGCCGTATGCGCGGCTTCTTCCTCTCCGTCTGCCGCGAGCACAATATCGATGACGACACGTTCAAGACGCTTAACCTCGCCATCGAGGAATGGGTGGCCAACGTGATTAGCTACGCCTATCCCAAGGGCATCAGAGGCCATGTGGAACTGACGGCAAAGGTGGTCGACGACGTACTGACGCTGGTCATCAAGGATCACGGCGCACCGTTCGACCCCACACAGCAGACGGAGGTGGATGTAGATGCCCAACTAGACGAGCGCCAGATAGGCGGTCTGGGCATACACCTCGTGAAGGCCATCATGGACACGATGCACTATGAGCGCACGGCCGACGGCTACAACGTGCTCACGCTGACGAAGGAATTGAAGATTGAAGATTGAAAATTGAAAATTGAAAATTAAATAGCTTTATGGAAGAAATGATGTTTATGGGGTTTAACCTCTATGCTTGGATCACGATAGCCACCGTGCTGTCGATGTTCACGGTACTGCTATGTACTAAGTTGCGCTCCGACCTCGTGTTCCTTGGAGCCATCTCTATCCTCTTCGTGACTGGCGTGCTCGATGCCAAAGAGGCCTTCTCGGGCTTCAGTTCTACGTCTGTTGTCATCATCGGCGTGCTCTTTGTCGTCGTAGCCGGACTCACCCATACCGGCGTGCTGCAATGGATTGTGAAGCACCTGCTGGGCCAGCCCCAAAGCTATTCTAAGGCCGTCATCCGACTGATGCTCCCCGTGGCAGCCCTCAGTTCGTTCCTCAGCAACACCACCGTGGTGGCCCTCTTCGTGGGCATCGTCAAGATGTGGTCTAAGAAGCTGAATGTTTCTCCGTCGAAACTGCTGATTCCGTTGAGCTATGCATCGGGCATGGGTGGTGTGTGTACGCTGATTGGTACGCCGCCAAACCTGATTATCTCCGGTCTCTATGCCGACCATACCGGCAAAGCGATGAACGTGCTGGCCACGACGATTCCGGGTCTGTTCTGTCTCTTCATCGGTGTGCTCTCCATCATCGCCATGCGCAAGCTGCTGCCCGACCGCAAGGCCCCGGAATCCGCCTTCGAGTCAACCTCCGACTACACCGTCGAGCTACTGGTGCCGTCAGACAACCACCATATCGGCGAGACCATCGAAGAGGCTGGGCTGAAGGAGATCCGTGGCGGTTCGCTCATCGAAGTGAAGCATTTCGACAACCGCGAGATTGTGTCGCCCGTGCCCGACGATGAGTTCCTGATGGGTGGCGACCGTCTGGTCTTTGCCGGACAGATTGACGAGATACTCGACCTGAAAAAGAGCCACGGCTTTGTGAATGCCGACCACCCCGTCTTCACCATCGACGAGGTGAGCAAGGATCGTCAGCTCAGAACGGCCTACGTCTGTTTCGGCTCCAGTCTGATCAACACAAAGATTGGCAGTTCGTCGTTCGAGCGCGACAACAACATGATTCTCGTGGCTGTGGCCCGTCGCGGCAAGCGTATCGACCAGTCGCCTCGCGAAGTGGTGCTCCAGGCTGGCGACACGCTGCTTCTGGAGTGTTCGCCCAATGCCAACGTCCAGACCGAGAAGCTCACCTCGCAGTTGCATTTCTTCGACTCTGCCTCGGTGCCCAATATCGGCAAGAAGACGCTCATCTCCACAACGATTATGATCCTGATGGTGGTGCTCTCGGCCCTCAATGTCATTCCTCTGTTGCAGTGTGCTTTCCTGGCTGCCATGGCCATGCTCCTGTTCAAGTGCTGCAACGTCGACCAGGCCATGAAGGCCATCAACTGGGAGATCCTGATGGTGTTTGCAGGCTCCGTCGTGCTGGGTATCGCCATCCAGAAGACGGGCATCGCCGAGCGCCTCGCCTTCGGCATCCTCGATGTCTGCGGCTCCAACCCCATCGTCGTTATGACGGCCATCTGTTTCGTGGGCACCTTCATCACCGAGTTCATCTCCAACACGGCGGCGGGTGCCATGTTCTTCCCCATCATGTATCAGGCAGCCGAGAAGCTGGGCTACGAGCCTTATCCCTTCCTCATCGCCCTGATGATCAGCGTCAGCTCCAGCTTCGCCACACCTATCGGCTCGCCCACCCACATGCTGGTCTATGGCCCCGGCGGCTACCGTTTCAGCGACTTCATGCGCATCGGTCTGCTGATGAACCTCATCATCCTTGCCGCCAACATCCTGATTATCAACATCATCTATCCACTGACGCCACTTCAGTAAGAAGTCCTCTTCGAGCACCACGAGCTTCTGCTTGCGCCAGTTTTTCAGCATCTGGCGCTCAAGGAGATGTGCGTGCTCGAGGCCCACGACCTGATCAAGACCAAGACGAAGGTCATCGGCGGCAAGACGAAGACGTACCAGGAGCGCACGCCACTCGCGACCTACGCCATCGCGCAGGCGGAGCCGGATCCGGAGCCGTAAGGCTGGGAGGGGGCTTAGCACCCTCATTTCGAGGTACGAGGTACGAGGAGCGAGAATACTCTGCGGCGAAAATCGAGGGAATTGAGGGGATGATGTAATCTCGTACCTCGTACCTCGCACCTCGTACCTCGAATCCCCTAAAATAAAAAAATAAACTTCGAAAAAGATGCTTTTGTTTCGATAATTTGTTATATCTTTGCAACCGATTCGACAACTAATTTATTATGAACCAAAAACCATTGACATTGCTTTGCCTGGCTATGGCGGTCGTAGGCTATGCACAAGAAGGGCCTACGATGGGCTGGAGTTCCTGGAACACATACGGGGTGAATATCAACGACGCATTGATACGCCGACAGGCTGACGCGATGGTGTCGAAGGGACTGAAAGCCGTGGGCTTCGACCATATTAATATAGACGACGGATACTTCGGCGGTCGCGACGCCACGACGGGGCAGCTGCTCATCCATCCCACTCGGTTCCCCAACGGCCTGAAGCCTGTGGCCGACTATATCCATTCGAAGGGGCTGAAGGCTGGCATCTACAGCGACGCTGGGCGCAACACCTGCGGCAGCATGTTCAACGGCGACGTCACCGGCAAGGGGGTAGGGCTCTATGGCCACGACCAGCAGGACGCCGACTACTTTTTCAAGGCGTGTGGCTTCGACTTCATCAAGGTCGACTTCTGCGGCGGCTCCTACTATCACAACGAGGATCATCTGGTGCTCGACGAGCAGGAGCGCTACACGGCCATCGCAGAGGCCATCCGCAACACGGGACGCAACGATGTGCGCATGAATGCCTGCCGCTGGGCCTACCCCGGAACGTGGGTCAACGATGTGGCTGTGTCGTGGCGAACGACGGGTGACATCAACGCCAGCTGGGGCTCGGTGAAGGGCATTCTGGCCGAGAACCTCTACATGAGCGCCTACTGCTATGGTGGCCATTTCAACGACATGGACATGCTGGAGGTGGGGCGCTCGCTGACCACCGAAGAGGACAAGACCCACTACGGTATGTGGTGTATCATGAACTCGCCGCTGCTGATAGGCTGCGATATGACCAACATCAAGTCGACAGCACTCAACCTCCTGAAGAACAAGGAGTTGATAGCTCTTAATCAAGATACACTTTATCAGCAGGCCTACGTGGCAGCGCTCGTCAACGACTGTTATATCATGGTGAAAGACCTCGAGACACGCTTCGGACAGAAGCGTGCCTTTGCCGTCTATAACCCCAACGACACCGTCAAGACCGTTCAAGTCCGATTTGCCGATCTCGACCTTGCTGGCACCGTCCTGCTGCGCGATGTGTTTCAGAAGAAAGACCTGGGTAGCCAGACGGATAGCTATGAGGTGAAAGTACCGGCACACGGCACACGTATCTATGTGGCTACGGCGGAGTTGCGACTGGAACGCACGCGCTATGAGGCAGAGACGGCCTTCATCAGCGACTATCAGGAGGTGAAGAACAATCAGGCAGAGCGCACCGGCATCTACGAATATGCGTCGTTCTGCTCAGCGGGACTCAAGGCCGGCTGGCTGGGATGCGGCGAGAAGAACGACCTCGTATGGCGCGACGTCTATTCCAACGAGGGTGGGGCATACCAGCTCACCATAGGCTATGTGACGGGCGAGAACCGCAATATCACCGTCAGCGTCAACGGACGCAAGGTGAGCACCGTCAGCGTCAACTCCGGCGGATGGCAGACCGTCGGCAAGAAGACTCTCAACATCCAGCTGGAGAAGGGCGTCAACCAGATACGCCTCTCGAACCCCACCAACTGGATGCCCGACATCGACTACATCGAGCTGCAGAGCAAGGCGCAGCCTACGGGCGTGGTCGTCGTCACGACCAGCTCGACGGCCGCGACTGACAAGGCCTATAACCTCTGTGGCCAGCCCGTCACGGCGTCGGAAGCTCATGGCCTGGTGATTCAGGAGGGTAAGAAGTTTTACTACAAATCCAAATAACCAAAATACTCTAAGAACAATGGAAGTAAAGACAGTAGGCATCGCCAGCGATCACGCTGGTTTTGCATTGAAGCAGTTTGTGAAGAAGTATCTCGAAGAAAAGGGATACGAGTACAAGGACTATGGCACGTACACGGAGGATTCGTGCGACTACAGCGATTTCGGCCATGCGCTGGCCCGCGGTATTGAGCAGGGCGAGGTGTTCCCCGGCATCGCCATCTGTGGCAGCGGCGAGGGCATCAACATGACGCTCAACCACCACCGCGACATTCGTGCCGGTCTGTGCTGGATTCCCGAGATTGCCCACCTCATCCGTCAGCACAACAACGCCAACGTGCTGGTAATGCCCGGCCGTTTCATTGACGAGGACATGGCCCGCAAGATCATGGACGAGTACTTCGCCACCGAGTTCGAGGGCGGCCGTCACCAGAAGCGTATCGACAAGATTCCCGTCTAACCTGATTCGGTTGAAAATATCTCCATCCCTCACATCATCGCCCGAATCCCCTTTGCACAAAGGGGATTCGGCGTGTGAGAGATTGTTTTCATCCCTCACTTATCCCTCACATATCCCTCCCGTCCCACGATACTGGATGTAACATTTTCGTTTTTTGCATACTATATCAATAAAAAGTAGTAACTTTGCAAAAGAATAAAGATGGTTATCCTGATTAACCAGAGGAACGAGTGACGCAGTATCAGGAGTGATGACGGGAGAGATGTGTGAGAGATATGTGAGGGATAAGTGAGGGATAAGTGAGGGATGAAAATCGCAAGAACCCTTTGTACAAAGGCAATTCCACCATCTGACGGGAGGGATGAATACTTTTTCGTCGAAAACGTCAACAATTCCAAACTTCTGTTTAGCATATACAGGAACTATTCCCTTCGTGGGAACACTACACTCCCCGCCTAGTTACAAGACATTCCCTCTGTGGGAATTATCGGCAAGCCTGATTACCTATACATCACCTATACTCTGGAGCCTATCTATAGTATATCAAAAGCGAAAGTGATGGCTTTCTGAAATGCGTGAAAAATGAACATAGGGTTCATGTGCCCATGAACCTATAGTTCGCGCCCCATCCAAGCAGGCTTCGAGAGCCAATGAACCCTATGTTCGTGAAATCACGAACTGTACCTTTGGTCTTCCTTAGGTGTTCCTTTGGTTTCCTCCCGTAGTTCTCTCCTCCTGTCACGACGCCATAATTATATTGGCAGAATACCGAGACAGGAACCTGTCACCGTGTTCCTGTTTCATAATAAAACACGATACTAATTATTACTCTTCATAAGTAATCATTCATTTCGGAAAACTATAATTATAAGTCCCATTGATTTCGATGCGTCGTTCGTATTTCCCCCAATTGTAGATATGTTCATAATGTTGTAAAAACTTTAGCTTTTATAGATATAGGATTTGGCTACTTCATTTAGATGTGAAACCATATTATTTATTGCAGTTTTATTGGGATGATAATGTGTATGTAAAAATACACTAAAATCCATAACAGGGCTAATAGTATCTACAAAACCGTCTTTTGTGTAATTGACATTTTCTGAGAAGAATTTGTCAAAGACGGCTGTAAATCCCTGTTTCCTGAATATATTAGAATATAGCGCAAACATATCTATTGAAGTTACGACTAAAGGATGACACATAGCTTCAGGAATCTGTTTTTTTATACGTTTATAATACCATTGATTAAGGAGATTGATAAGACCTAGTTGAATTATCAAAGGATCATCGAGAACAAGTACAGGGTAATATGCAACATCATCAGGTATTGTATTGTCAAATGGGAAAATGTCATCTTCAAATACGAACAATATAATTAATGAGTTGCGAAATACCAACTAACTCAGATTTGTCTTTTACATGCCTACTCTTGTCTATATTTTGTATAGATTCCTCCAATTTGTTCTGTAGAATCCCAATAAGTTCATCCACATCTGCATTCTCCCTTATGATTGAATGTAGTTTTATTGATTTATTCAAGTTTCGCAAGTTCCTAACTTGCTTGTTTTAAATGATAAATTTCAACGAAATGACTGAGTTTGTCCGACCGATTCAAGAGCGTATCGAAGATCTCCTCATCCTCGAGATTGAAGCACTCTG
>Ga0310697_10006514_pt1 | contig 11088 bp, 3 predicted proteins | sample 172DNAGHGlowgp2_FD_203883 | JGI IMG/M metagenome (GOLD analysis project Ga0310697, IMG submission 203883) | Sheep rumen microbial communities from Palmerston North, Manawatu-Wanganui, New Zealand - 1728 DNA GHGlow gp2 (v2) (version 2) | ecosystem: Host-associated > Mammals > Digestive system >...
ATTTTCTTAACGAAAATGAAATCGATATAAATTATTAAGTATCAAATAATTAAACATTCTGTTTTATGAAACACAAACTTACTTTTTTGTTGACCGCGGTTATGCTGTTGACGGGAGTGAACTTGTTGGCCCAATCCTACACATGGGAAAGTGTTGCTTTGTCTAATCTTTCCTCTTCTGACGTGTTTGTCATTGTTGGCAACAATGGTTCCAATTTTGCAATGTCGAACAACAATGGGACTTCCTCCGCCCCATCTGCTGTTGCTGTTTCGGTTAGTGGCAACACATTAACTGGTGAAATTGCCGAGAACATCCAGTGGACCCTCAGCGGCAATGCCACAGATGGTTACACGTTCTATCCCAATGGTTCCTCGACCACATGGCTGTACTGTAACAATTCGAATAATGGTGTTAGAGTGGGAACCAATACCAACAAAACATTCCATGTAGATTCGGAAAGCAATTATCTAGTTCACAATAGCACCGGTCGTTATATCGGAATCTATAGCAGCCAAGACTGGAGATGTTATACAACCGTCAACAATAACATCCTGAACCAAACTTTCGCATTCTACAAAAGAGTCAGTGGCTCCAGCACGACCCCTTATATTGTTGCGGAGGATGTTGAAATTGAATATGATGCCACAAGTGGTGCTATCGAATATACTGTCAACAATCCTATTGAGGGTGGTATTGTAACTGCTTCCACCACATCTGGTTGGCTTACTTTGGGGACGGTAGGTCCGACGTTACCTTTCTCTTGTGAAGCCAACACTTTGGCGACAGAGCGTACCGCTTCCATTACAATGACTTATACATACGACACAGATCAAACTGTCACAAAAAACGTTACGGTAACGCAGCATGGCAACCCCAATATAATTAATACCATCTCTGAGATTACGGCGAATGGTACATATGTCGTGCAAGGCACTATTGTAGCCAAGAGCACAAGAGGCTTCATTGTGGGCGACGGTACAGGATATGTCTATTATTACAACCAAAACTACTCACAGTCCAGTTATGCCATCGGAGATATGGTTAGATTGTCTGGCTCTGTTACTACCTATGGAAGTGTGTTTGAATTCAACGATGCTACGACCGTCACGGAGGCTACCTCTTCCAATTATGTTGCAGAAGAGCCTGCCGTCATCACCGGCGCTGAGATGGACGCCAGAGTGGCCTCTAACACTCCAACACAGCTTTCGAGTTATGTCCAATATGTAGGCACACTTACCGTAAGCGGCACATACTATAATATAACCAATATTGAAGGAGCCACTACGGCGAAAGGAAGCATCTCCTTCCCAATTGATACGGACTTCACGTCTTTGAACGGACAAGAAGTTGTAGTGAAAGGTTATTTTGTTGGTACTTCATCGAGCACCTACTACAACACCATGATTGGAAGCGTTGAAAGCAACGTGGTCCTTGAGCCTACAGTGACGGTCTCGGTCAACGAACTCAGCGGATTCCAGTACATTTATAATGCTGGCCCCTCACAGCCCAATAGTTTCACCGTTACGGGTTCCGACCTCAGTTCCAATGTGATTGTAACTGCTCCGCAAGACTTTGAAATCACCCGCAATCCCAATGGTGTCTACTCGGGCAGCATAGAGATTACACCCACTGATGGCTTGGTTTCTGCCGCCGTCTATGTTAGAATGAAAATGGGCTTAGGCGTTGGCAACCATACGGGCAACATCAGTGTCACATGCGGTGACTTGAGCCAAAGCGTTACTTTGAGCGGCACCGTCAGCGAACAACCCATGGCAGAAGTGCCGACCTTCACCCCTGCCGCAGGTAGTTACCTTGTAGCGCAATATGTCGCTATTTCCACCACGACAGAAGATGCAACCATTTATTATACCCTTGACGGTACTGACCCAACCGAAAGCAGCCTTGTTTATAGCGGACCTATTGAGGTGAGCGCCACGACGACCATCAAGGCAATGGCTACCGCTTCAAGTTATGCCAACAGTGATATCGCCACGGCAACCTATACCATCAATGAGCCTATTACCATTGCCGACGCCCATGCACTTAACCTCGATGAATACGGCTGCGTTGAGGGAGTGGTCACCTTTATTGACAACCGTAATGTGTATGTGCAGGATGAAACTGCAGGCATCGTCCTCTTTTTGAATGCTAACACCGTACCTTCCGATTTGGCCATTGGCGACATGGTGCGTGCCTATGGCAAGCGTGCCACCTATAACGGCCTCATTGAGCTAAGTACCATCAACGGTGGTAATGCCAACGAATTCACCATCCTTTCTAACGGCAACACCTTGCCATTAGAAACGAGGACCATTGCCGCAATCAACAACGACTATGACGACGGCAACCTGTTACAATCCACTCGTGTTAGAATCGAGAATGCCATCATCGGTGCCATTAATACAAGTGCTAACACTGCCATCGTCCAGGACGGCAACAGCCTCAACATTTATCGCATCCCTGTAGTTGAAGGCCTTGTCGAAGGTGATAGGGTGACCGTGATCGGCATTATCGGCTGCTACAATGCCCCTCAACTGCGTGTCGTCAACGCCAGCGATGTGCATTTTGCTCATCGTCCTACGTTGTTTGCCACCCCGACTTCTGTTAGTGGAATGACTTACGATTATGAAGACGGTGGCCCTTCTGAGCTTGCCAGCTTTGAGTTGAGTGGCAGTTTGCTCACTGGCCCTGTTCACATCTATCCTTCGGAGAGTTTCGAAGTCTCCACTTTAGGCGGCAATCTGTTCGTCCCAGAGAACCCGACATCCGTTTATGGACCTAGCAATTTCTCAGAACTTAATGTGTATGTGCGCATGAAAGCCAATCTGTTACCTGGCACATACACTGAACAAATCTATGCCGTTTCTGAGGATGCCGACACTTTGTTTGTCGCGGTGTCAGGCACCGTCACTGGCGAAGGCCCGACGCCTCCTACTCCACCTACCCCACCCACTGAGGGCGGCTATGTTCGCATCAACGATTTGAGCGAACTCATTTCTGGAAGTTATGTCATTATTGCAGCCCGTTTTGATGAGAATGCCACCAACTACTATGCCATGAGTAACACCACGTCAGGCAAGCCTACAGGTGTGCTGTTCACTTCCGAGATGTCGGGTGACAATGAGGTGCTGCCTGCTGTCATCACTAATGAAGAAGGTGGTTTCTATTGGATTGTAGGCACGACCACAAACGGGTATACCTTTACTAATGCCAATGGCGATTTGATTGGATATAATACAAGCACCGACTTCTATACGGGTGGCGACAACACCGAATGGGTCATTCAAGCTAGCACGGCTGGTGAAAATGCCATGGTGGCAGGCTACGAAGGATTCTATATCACCAATTACATCACACCCAACAGAGGCTTTGCCTTGAACAACCATTTTAACTATGGCGCTTATGCTGTTTCGAATAATAATAACCCCAATTACAACTTCTACCTCGACTTCTTTGTGAAGACCGAAGGCATTGAGCCGTCTACGCCTGTTGTGGCCACTCCGACCTTCACGCCCGAAGCTGGCACCTATTATGAGGAGCAAACTGTGACCATCACATGCGCTACCGAAGGTGCTACGATTCACTATACCATTGACGGCACTAACCCGACCGAAGAGAGTCCTGTTTATGGGGACCCCTTGACCATCAGCGAGACTACTACCGTCAAGGCCATCGCCATGAAGGAAGGCTATGACGACAGCGCCATTGCCGAGGCCACTTATACCATCCAAACTGAAGTCGTCAATATCTTCAACCAAGATTGGGAAGGTGAAATGAACGGATGGACTTTCGTTGACGTGGAAGGTGAAATGAGCTGGATTGTCGCCGCCTACCAAGGTAACCACTATGCCAATGCGAATGGCTACAACCATGGCGCCAACGAAGACTGGTGCATTTCCCCTGCATTCAACTTAGGCGACTATGTCAATCCCGTATTGACCTTCCGCACCGCTACCAAGTTCACCGGTCCCGTCCTAGAAGTGTTCTTCTCCAACGACTACGATGGCGAAGACCCGACAGCGGCCACATGGACTGCCTTGACCTGCCAGCTTTCGACGGGGAACTACACTTGGGTTGAGTCAGGTGACATCGACCTGAGCGACTTTAGCGGTGACAATTGCTACATCGGCTTCAAGTACACCAGCACCGATGAGGCTGCCGCTGCTTGGGAAGTTGATGACATCGTACTCGCCAATCAAACCACGGATCCTATCGTCACCGTTACTCCTTTGACCTTGACAGGATTCAGTTATATCGAAGGCAATGGCCCGTCGGCAGAGCAGAGTTTCACTGTCAGCGGTCTCAACTTGAGTGCCAACGTCATCGTCACCGAAGCCTCCAACTATGAGATTTCTCTTGCCTCAGGTGACGACTTTATTGCACAGAGTACACTGACACTGAGCCTCGATAACGGTACTCTTGAAGAGACTACCATTTACGTTCGTTTGAAATCTGACTTGGAAGTAGGTGAATACAATGATGAAAATATCACTGTGAGTTGTGCCGACGTCGACGACATTGAAGTGACTTGCAACGGAAGTGTCACAGAGCAACCAGTTCTTGGCGACAACTATGTCCGTATCAGCGACGCAGGTGTCTTGGTTGCTGGTAACCGCGTTATCCTTGCCGCACGATATAACGATACTGAGGATGCTTACCTTGCCATCGCCAACACATTGACGGGCGGCAAGCCTGCCACCACCGAATTCACCAGTGAGATGGACGGCGATGACGAAATCGTTTCCGCTGCAATCATGGCTGATGAAGATAGCTTCTATTGGACTGTTGGCATCACCGACGACGGTTACACCTTTACCAACGCCAATGGCGATATGATTGGTTATGGAAACAGTACCAGTTTCACGATGAACGGAGATAAGACGGATTGGACCATTGTCAGCGGCGTCGGCGATTCCACCGCCCTCGTCCCCGAATACGAGGGATTCCTAATCGCCAACGTAACGACCAGCAACCGTGCATTCGCCGTCCGTTTCTACAATGATGCTTACGTCTGCGGTGCTTATTCGACCACTAACTTGAATAACAACAACGCTGGCGAGTACAACTTCTTCTTCGACATCTTCATGCAAGGCGAAGGTGGAGTGCCGCCTACTCCTACTGTGGCATCGCCTGTCTTCACTCCTGCCGCCGGCACTTATTATGAGACGCAAGATGTCACAATCAGCAGCGCCACGGAGGGTGCCACCATTTATTACAGCCTTGAATCAGAAAACGGTCCTTGGGAAGAATACGAAACACCAATTACCGTTGAAGAGAACATGACCATCTGGGCTTACGCTGAGATGGAAGGCTACAACGACAGCCCCGTTGTTAGCGCAGAATATGTCATCCAAGCCGATTTGGTTGTCATCTTCAACCAAGACTGGGAAGAGGATTGGCACGGCTGGACAGAAGTTTGCCAAGAAGGCGACTCGCTCTGGCGTATCGCTTCTTACCAAGGTAATCACTACGCGTATGCTAATGGTTACAACCACCCTGCCACCATCGACTGGCTCATCTCACCTGCTTTCGATCTCGACAGTTACAGCGACGTTGTCTTGACCTTTGTTACGGCAATGAACTACACGGGTCCCGATATTGAAGTGTACTTCTCCAACGACTACGACGGTCAAGACCCGACGGCAGCAACATGGGAGCCGTTGACCTGTGAGCTTTCGACTGGCAGCTGGACTTGGACCGAGTCTGGCGAAATCAGCCTTGACGAGTTCAGCGGCACGAACTGCCACATCGCTTTCAAGTACTCTTGCACAGAAGAAGCTGCCGCTGGATGGGAAGTTGACGACATCATGCTCGTTTCGGGTAGCGCTACCCCTGTCCCGACCTTGACGGCCACACCTAATACCATTAATGGTCTCGACTATTTGGAAGGAGAAGGCCCTTCAGAGTCGCAATCCTACACCTTGACGGCTGCTAACCTCGAAGGTGAAGGCAACGTCACGGTGACGGCTAGCGAGGGCTTTGAAATCTCATTGGACGACGAGGAGTTCTTTACGACCCTTGAAATCGAATACGCCGAGGGTCAGCTCGTTGACCAACCTGTGATAGTGTACGTCCGTTTGGCCGAAGACCTTGAGGTTGACAGCTACGAAGGTGTCATCACCCATGATGGCGGTGAAGCTTATACTGAAGTCAGTGTTGCCGGTACCGTCCATAGCGAGAACGAGCCTTACATCTTGGACTACCTGCCACTTTACATCCAAGGTAACAATGGATCAAACACCAACCGCGTGCCCGTTGCCACGGCTGTCTATATCTTCAACCTCGAACCCAGCACCACCTATCGCTACACTAACCAATTCGTCGTTACCGACGATGGTCCTGAAACCGCCGGTGCAGGCAATGTCATCTATGCCAACCCTGAAGGTTTCTATCGCAGCACCAGCCCGAGCCTGGCAACAGAAGGCGGCTATGGCGAGTTTACTACTGATGATGAAGGTTTAGGCTTTGCATGGTTCATTAACGAGCCTACGGCCAATGCCCGCTTCACTCCTGGAAATCACGTTTATCTCCGCATTCGTATTAATGATGGCCATGATGGCACAACGGTGGCTAATACCTTCACCTCTGAAGAATATGCCACTGTGCTCAACTTCGATGCCGAAAACGAAGAATACAGAGGCACTGCATTCTTTGCCAAGAGCAACGAGCCTGCCATGAGCTTCGCCATGCTGCTCTCCAGCGAAGAAGACGAACGCCCGATTTACTCCACTAGCATCGAGACCACTGGCGTTGACTACGCCAACATCAACCAATATGCCGACTTCTACAAGGAAAAAGTGGCTGGTAAGGACGGTTGGTTTGGCGGCATCCTGCCCAATGTCAATGAAATGGGTGTCAATGCCATCTGGATCCTGGACATCGACAGCTATTCCATCAATGAGTATTATGTTGAAGACGGCCAATGGTATCCTGAAGCCAACACCATCAACCCGAACGGAGGCATTGAAGAGCCTATCTTCATCGACCTCACCGATGATGCTGTGAATGAAGCTGCGCTTGCCAACGTGAAGGTTTGGAGCGCCGACCACGAGTTTGTGATTGAAAATGGCGATGACGCCAACTATATGATGACCGTGTACAACGTCCTCGGTCAGTCCATGATGACGCGACAAATCAACGCTGGCAGCACTGAGCGCATCAGCCACAGCCTTGCCACTGGTGTCTACGTCATCAGCATGCAAAACGTCCAGAACATAGTTTCTGTGAAAGTAATTGTTAGGTAAGTATTTCCCTTCGGGGGAATGGAAAGTCCGGAAGCCTTTGGCTTTCGGACTTTTTTAATGCAGTTTGGAACGCTTGATAAGGTAACTCGTCAGCACCTGGTTGTAGTCCTTATTAATGTCGGCCTCCACATAGTCGATTTGGTACTGATAGCAGTGATGCAGCAATGCTTCCTTGCGCTCGGCCATTATCTTTTTGTATGCCTCTTGAACCTCAATGGGATTGAGTTTCAATGTGTCGCCCGACTCCAAATCGACAAAGCGGTACGGGCGGTTCTCGAAATCGAGGTTCTGCTCCAAGTTACTGTCGAAGACATGGAACAGGATGACCTCATGCTTATTATATTTAAGATGTTCCAACGCCTCAAACATCGGCTTGTAGTCGTCGAGGCCGTCGAGCATGTCGGTGAAGATCACAACAAGGCTGCGGCGGTGCGTCATCTCAGCAATCTGGTGGAGGCACTGTGGCGTTGAGGTGGTCTTGCGGTTGTTTTTGTCGTAAGTGTCGATTAATTTCTCTAGCTCAGCATAAATCAGCTTATTATGCACATTGGATGACTTGGCTGGCTCGTGAAACGAGATGGTTTCGTCAAACAAGTCCAAGCCCACAGCATCACGCTGGCGGCGCATCAACTCCATGAGCGAGGCGGCGGCATAAATGGAAAAGAAGAGTTTGTTGGGATGCTCGAAGTCGACCTTCTGCCTCACGGGAAAGCACATGCTCGAGCTTTGGTCGATGACCAGTTGGCAACGCAGGTTGGTCTCTTCTTCGTAGCGTTTCACGAAGAGCTTCTCGGTGCGGCCATAGAGTTTCCAGTCGATATGGCGGATGGGTTCACCCGTGTTGTATAGGCGATGTTCAGCGAACTCAACAGAAAAACCGTGGAAGGGACTCTTGTGTAAACCCGTGATGAATCCCTCCACGATTTGTCTTGCCAAGAACTCCAGGCTGCCGAATTGCGTCAGCCGGTTCCTATCGATTGAAAAGTCCATAGTAAGGCGGGCCCTTCGACAGGCTCAGGGACCCTCAACTTCTTGAAAAGCGAAGGTCCCTGAGCTCGTCGAAGGGCCGTAACAATTTAAAACAATTTCTCTAACTTCTCCACGAACGCCTTCTTCGGAGCTGCGCCCACGTTCTTGTCGACGGGCTGACCACCCTTGAAGAAAAGGACGGTGGGGATGTTCATGATGCCGTACTTGGCGGCGGTGCCAGGACATTCCTCGACGTCGCACTTCACGGCAATCATCTTGCCCTCATATTCTTCAGAGAGTTCCTCGATGATGGGTTCGACCTTTCTGCAAGGGCCGCACCATGTGGCACCAAAGTCCACAATAACAGGAAGTTCCGATTTCAGGACGACTTCTTCGAAACGGTCGTCGGTCATTTGAATTACTGCCATAGTCTTAATCTGTTTAGTTTAAAATGATTCTATTTCTGTTTTGGAGTGCAAAGATAACAAATTTTCTGAAATTGCAACATTCTTTTACCTCAAATCGAACTCCACGAAATTCTTGAAGGGCTCTTTCTCCAATAAAGGCAGCACTTCTTGCGCATTAATGGCACCTTTCACTGGAGTCAAGTTGCAGGATTTCTTGTCGACAGGATCAAAGACATGGACCTTATAATTCTGTTTGCCAGGATTTTGTTTTATCAACTTGACAAATTCTTCCATGCCGTTCTTATCCATCTCGGCCACATTCAGCCTAAAGAAAACGGTTTTGGATGTGGTTTCCAGAAGCGAATCCAACAGCCGAACCTCACTGAAGCGCACCTCAAGCGTTGTCGGAACCGCATTCGGGTCTTGCCCCGCTCTGGGGAAAGGCCGGTCCAAGGTACCATAAAGCATCACAAACGAGTTAATCGTCAGCAAGTTCCTGCAATTCAGATAGTTCTCCTTAAACAAGGCAAATTGTAAGGCGCCACTTTGGTCCTCGATGGTGAAGCGGCCGTAAGGATTGCCATTCTTAGCCGTATACTCTTCGGCACGAGTGATTTGTCCACCAAGACGGACCGGATGCCTCAAGTTTTTCTCCACGTCGTTCATGGCGTTTTTCAAGCCTTCCACGTTGCAGTTGGCGAAATACTTTAACGGCAGGTGGTAAATCTCCATAGGATGCGAAGAGATATAGAAGCCCAATGCCTCTTTCTCCATCTCCAGTTCCTTCATCTTCGACCAGGGCTCGCACTGTGGCAAAGGCATAGAGAAGGCCTCCTCTGCTCCACTCTCGTCGCCGAAGCCGAAGAGATCCATCTGCGAAGAGTTCTTTCGCTCGTTGAACGAGGCCACCATACGCATGGCTTTTTCGGAGAACGATGAGGTTTCGTTTGGCGCAACATAGAACAACATGGCGCGGTGGAAGCCCTTGAAGCTGTCGAAGCAACCCGCCATACCCATGCTCTCCAAAGCCCTGACGTTGAGACCTTTATCAGCAACACGCATAACAAAGTCGCCGAAGTCCTTGAACTTGCCGTTGGCTTCGCGCTCGGCCACGATGCCAGCCACAGCCGCCTCGCCCACGTTCTTGATGCCGCCCATGCCATAGCGGATCTCGCCTCTCTCGTTGACCGAGAACTCGTATTCCGACTCATTGACATCAGGACCAAGCACATTGATTTTCATACGCTTGCATTCCTCGGTCATGAAGTTGACCTGCTTGATGTCGCCCAACTCGTTGTTGAGCACCGCTGCCATGAATTCGGCGGGATAATGCGCCTTGAGGTAAGCCGTCTGATACGAAACCCAGCTGTAGCAAGCCGCGTGCGACTTGTTGAAGGCATAGGAAGCGAACTTCTTCCACTCTTCCCAAATCTTTTCCAAGCGTTTCTTTACCTCGTCTTCGGGCAGGTTCTCCGTCTTGGTGAGCTTGGCCACACCTTGTTTTATGAACTTGCCATAGAGCTCTTCCATTTTGGCCAGCTGCTTCTTACCCATTGCCTTACGCAACGTATCGGACTCGCCTCGGGTGAAGTCAGCGAGCTCGCGCGAGAGCAACATCACCTGCTCTTGGTAGACGCAGATGCCATAGGTGTCCTTCAAGTATTTCTCCATGCAGGCGAAATCGTACTTGATCTCTTGCCTACCCTGCTTGCGGGCGATGAAGTCAGGGATGTTGTCCATCGGGCCTGGACGGTAGAGGGCGTTCATAGCGATGATGTCGCCGATGACCGAGGGCTGCAGTTCACGCAGGTATTTCTGCATGCCTGGCGATTCAAACTGAAACGTTCCGATGGTGTTGCCCGCCGAATACAATTTGTATGTCTCTTCATCATCAATCGGGATGTGGTCGATATCGATTTCGATGCCATGCGTCTTCTTGATGTTCTTCAAGGCGTCCTTGATCAAGGTCAAGGTCTTCAAGCCAAGGAAGTCCATCTTGATAAGACCCACACTTTCAATAACATGACCATCATATTGAGTCACAACGACATCTTCTTTGGTATCCTTATCCTTTACGGTACAAACCGGGGCGACATTAGTCAAGTCGTCGGCGCCGATGATGACACCGCAGGCATGGATACCTATCTGGCGGTTGGTGTCCTCCAGTTCCTCGGCGTAAGTCAGCATGGATGAGACGTTCTTGTCGTCGCCTTCCAGCATCTCCTTCAACTCAGGAACATATTTGTAACAGTTCTTCAGGTTGACCTTCGGCATCTTCTTGGGCACTTCACCTTCCACGGCTTTCACCTGGGCCTCGTCGAAGTTGCGGTCAGGGATGAAGCTCTTGATTTTGGCCACCTCGGGCAGCGGCACCTTCTGCACACGTCCCACGTCTTGGATGGCCGACTTGGCCGCCATGGTGCCGTAGGTGATGATGTGCGCCACCTTCTCCTTGCCATATTTGTTAG
>Ga0310697_10006517_pt1 | contig 11084 bp, 8 predicted proteins | sample 172DNAGHGlowgp2_FD_203883 | JGI IMG/M metagenome (GOLD analysis project Ga0310697, IMG submission 203883) | Sheep rumen microbial communities from Palmerston North, Manawatu-Wanganui, New Zealand - 1728 DNA GHGlow gp2 (v2) (version 2) | ecosystem: Host-associated > Mammals > Digestive system >...
GTCGATGAATTCAATGATCGGGAACCCTGTATGCCGTTTTATGGGGACAGCGGAAAAAGACTGCGGGCTGTAGTGAGGTCGAAGACCCGCCAGGGCCAACGGCCTGTGCGCCCTGGGGTTGCCTCAAGTCAAGGCCGACGGCCTTGTTGTGGTCTTTCGACCACGTTCATCCCCCCACCACCTTTTATCGGGTGGGCCGTTTTATGCCGTGACATTGCCAGGGGGTGGTTGTCGTTTTATGAGGGGGGTATATAACAAAGCAAAAGCTGCTCGAGCCTAACGGCGGGAACAGCTTCAAACGTTCTTGTTGTGTGAACTCTTGCTTACTCAGCGGGAACCTCGGCGGGAGCCTCAGTAGCCTCGGCGGGAGCAGCCTCCTCGGCGGGAGCGGCAGCGGTGCTGTCAGCAACAACGGTGGTGTCAACGGGTGCCTCTTCAACAACGGCGGTGGTGTCAACGGTCTCCTCAGCGGTAGCCTCGGTGTTGTTGTTGGTGCATGAAATCATGCTAACGCTAGCGATAACGGCAAGAGCCAAAACTAACTTCTTCATTTCTTTGTGTAATTTTAAATAATAAAACAATAATTTTCGGTTGTTAAAATCGGGTGCAAAATTATAACAAAAATTTCACCTGCAAACTTTTTTCGACTTTTTTTTATTCACTATTTTGGAATTGTGGATTTTTCAACTCGTTTTTTCTTGTATAAACACTTGATAGCGAGTTAAATAAACAAACAGATGCCAGTGGGTTGGCATCTGTTAAATGTTGTTAAGCCTGTATATGTTCTTGCAGAAAACCCCTGTTTCGGGTTCCGGAATCAGTTGCTGTACAGGTAGCGCTTGATGCTGCGTTTGGGCGTTTTGTCAAACTCGGTGGCCATGAGCTGGATCTTGGCGATGCGCTCATAGGGGGCCACGAGCTTGTTGAGCTCGGTGCGGATGTCCTCCATCAGGTCGGGCAGCTTGTCGCGGGTGACGCCCAGCTGGTCCATCGCGTCATAGTCGGGATATACCAGGGCCACCAGTTTGCCCTCGCGCATTACCACCAGGCTCTCGCTCACATAGAGCATGTTGTTCAGCTTGGCCTCGATTTCCTCGGGGTAGATGTTCTGGCCGCTGGAGCTCAGCAGCATCGTCTTTAATCGTCCCCTTATAAATAATGTGCCGTCGGCATTCAGGGTGCCCATGTCACCCGTGTGCAGCCACCCGTCCTCGTGCAGCACCTTGTCGGTGGCCTCGCTGTTGTGGAAGTAGCCCTGCATCACGTTCTCGCCGCGCACGCATATCTCGCCCGGCACGTTCTCGGGGTCGTCGCTCAATATCTTGCAATCCATGATGCCTGGCAGGATGCGCCCAGCGCTGTGGGGCACAAACTCGCGCCAGGGCGTGTGGCTCACCAGCGGGCCGCACTCGGTCATGCCATAGCCCACGGTGAAGGGGAACTTGATCTTGTACAGGAAGTCCTCGACCTCGGCGTTAAACGGCGCGCCGCCCACAATCACCTCCTCAAACGCACCGCCAAAGGCCTCGATGAGCTTGTTGCGTATCTGGCTGTAGATGCGCTTGTCCAGATAGGGCACTGCCAGCGCCCAGCGCAGGGCACCCTTGCTGATCATGGGCACAATCATCTTGCTGTAAATCTTTTCAAGCACCAGCGGCACGGTGAACACCACGTTGGGCTTGACCTCGGCCATGGCCTTGACCAGGATCTTGGGCGAGGGGATGCGGCCCAGCAGCGTGATGTGGCCGCCCACGGCCAGTGGCGTGAGCATGTCAAACGCGCACCCAAAGGCGTGGGCCAGCGGCAGGAAGGCCAGGTCTCTCGAGCCCTTGAAGTGCAGCCCCGAGTTGATGCCATACACGATGTTGCCGGCCAGGTTGTTGGCCGTGAGCATCACGCCCTTGCTGAAACCCGTCGTGCCCGACGTGTAGTTGATCTCGACCAGGGCTTCGTTGGGAACCTCGGGATAGTGGATGTCGTTGCGGTAGAATCCCTGACTGTATTGCTCGGCAAAGGCAGCTTCCAGGCCGTCATTGGCCCTGGCAACGGCATCGCTGCCCTCTTTCTCGGCCAGCAGCCTCATGTCCTCGAGCTGGAAGACGGCACGCACCCGCGGCATCATCTCAAAGTCCATGTTCTCCCAGATGCTCTTGCCGATGAACAGCATCGTGGCCTCGCTGTGGTTGATGATGTGCTGGGCGTCGGCAGGGTTGAACTCCTGCAGCACCGGCACGATGACGGCGCCATAGGTGATCGTGCCCATGAAGATGGTCACCCAGTTGGGGATGTTCTTGCCGATGAGGGCGATGCGGTCGCCCTGCTTCACGCCGCTGTTCTTGAACAGCAGGTGCAACTTGGCGATGTTGCGGGCAAAGTCGCCGTATGTCAATCGCTCACCGGTATTGTAGTCGGTCAATGCGGGCAGTTCCCAGTTGTCGATGAAACTGCGCTCATAAATCTTGATCAGGTTTTCCTTCATCATAACGGATACGGGTTTATTGGGCTACAAAGGTAGTGCAAGCCTAAAACAAAACAAAAAGAATTAGTCCTTTTTTTGTTGAGGCACAGCGTGCCTTCATCGTCGGCAAAGGTAGCTAAAATCTCCCACTCCCCAATATTAAAAAGTGCAAATTGTGTCAAACCTAATGATAATGGCCGCCCCACTCCAGGAACGGCCATCATCTTGAGTAACCCAAAAGCACCCATCCTTTACCCAAGTTTCTAAAGTGGCGGAGCTACTTTAGAAACTTGGGTTGCATGATTACTTCTTGCGGATGCAGCGCACGCTGTGGCCGAAGGTGTAAGAGTGGCCCGAGGTGGTGTAGCGCACCATGTTCTTGCTGGTCTGGTTGAAGCGGATCATCTGCAAGGTGGGTGTGCTGCTCAGGGGGTCCTCATAGGGGGTGGTGGTCCAGTACCAGGCGTCGGCACCATCATCGGCATCGCCGGTGGCGCTGGAGTACAGGCCGGCGGCCCATACGTTGAAGCCCGTCAAGTTGTTACCCTCCTTGCCCAGGTTCCAGGAGTAGTCGGTGTCGCTCTTGAAGTTGTTGGCCAGGGGTCCGCCATAGGTGCGCAGTGCTGTCCACTGGGCCATGCTGGCAACTTCCCAGCCCTCGGGGGCGAGCATGTCGGCGTTGGCGATGCAGTAGCCGTTGTAGAGCAGGCCGTAGATGGGGATGTACTCGTTGTCGTCGGCATAGACGTGGTAGGCTCCGGTGGTGTTGGCGTTCCACTGTGCCGACTGGGTTGACTTGTACATGGGGATGGCGGTGCCGTCGATCCACTTGGTGGCGCGCAGGTTCTCGGCCAGCCAGTACTGGGTGCCGATCTTGACGATGGGATATACATTCTCCTCGTTGCCGCGCTTGTCCACGAGCAGGTCGGCCTCGACCACAGCTGCCTCGGCCGACTCGGGGGCGTTGATGACGATCTGGCCGTTAACGAGATAAACCATCGTCAGGGCGGTGCTGTTGCCGGTGGTATAGGTCACGGTATTGGTGGCCTCGTCCCACACCACGGTGCCGCCGTCGCTGGCCGACACGCCCTGGGTGAGGATGGCGTTGCCGTCCTCGTCACAGGGGTAAACCACCACGCGCTGGTCGTCAAACTCCTTGATGTACTCCTTGCACACCTCGGCAACCTTGACGCCGTTGTACATCACGCGCTGTACCCAGCAGTCGTTGAAGCTGGTGGGGATGGCGATGCTCAGGGCGGGCATCGAGACGGTCTTCTCGGGTGCCACAATGGTGGTGGTGACGATGTCACCGGCCATGCCGTACTTGTCATAGGCAATGGTGGCGATGACATAGGTCTCGCCAGCAACCATGTTCTCGATGACCATGCTCACGTTGCCCTGGGTGTCGCTCAGGGGGCTGGCGGCGAGGGCCTGGGCAGCGTTGTCGGCCTCACTGGCGGGCAGGATGACGATGCGGTAGTTGTGGGCCGCGTCGCTCATGGCGATGGTCATGTCCACGTTGCCGTTGTCGCCGTCCCACTCGATGGCGTTGACGGTGGCGCTGGCAGCCACCTCGCCCTCGATGAGGTCAAACGACAGGCTGTCAACGTCGGCAATGTTATAAACGGTCACGTCGCCATTCTTCATGGTGACGATGAGGCGGTTGGGGGTTGACTGGGCATATCCGGCGAGGGTGAAGGCGACCAGTGCTATGAGTGTGAAAAACTTTTTCATCATTTCTTGAATTTAATGGAAGTGTTGTTGATAGTGATAATGTAGATGCCGCGATCCAGATGGGCGATGCTGATGTCCTCGCCGTGCCAGTTGCGGTTGCTGTAGAGTTGCTGGCCGCTGGTGGTCCAGATGGCCACGGTGCCACGGGTGGCACCCTGCACCTTGATGGCGCCCTCGCTGGTGGCGATGCGCAGCTGTGACGCATCATCGGGGATCATTGTTACCGACGTTGGCGTTTCGTCATTGTCGGTGAACTTGATGGACATCACTTGGCCAAAGTCGAACGTGTCGATGCCCAGCTTGCCCTTCACGGCAATGTTGCCCTCGTCAAATGTCACCGAGGTGACATCGAGCAGGCTCCATGAAGCCAGTGCCCCGCCGCTGGGCTCATAGAATGTCATGTGTGACTGGGCATGTGCGCCCGCGCAACACAACATCGCCAGCATCAGGGCCAGGAATGATTGGTAAATTCTGTTCATGATAGCGTTGATGTGAGTTAAACTATATAGTGATTAATAAAACGGTCGTTAGGGTGGTGGTAACGGGTGTGGGCTCGAGGTGACAAGCCGCGCTAGATGTCGGGGAACTTGAGGGTGGCAATCTGCATCATGCGGGAGATGTCAAAGTAGAAGCCCTCGGCGCTCTTGCCTGCCACGGGCTGCACCTTGATGTAGTCGATGCCGCCGTCCAGGGTCTCGTGGTCGGTGGCGACAAAGCCCAGGAAGTTGATGATGTTGTACTCGTGCTCGGGGGCAATGACCACCCAGGGCTCCTCCTTGGTGCCCTTGCCGCTCGACATGATGGCGGCGATGAGGCGGTCAAGGCGGTACTGCCACACGGCGGCGCGGGCATGTTTCTTCTTCTCCTTGAGCACATAGATGTAGAAGTTCATCTGGTTCAGGTCAAACATGTTGTCGTTGAGCGACAACTCGGCATACTTCTCGATGCTGTCACACTCGGCGCGCGAGTGGGGCTGCTTGTAGTACAGCTGCTCGACCACGTTGCAGTAGATGCTCTCGCGGAATGGGTTGTAGTCCTCCTGGAACGTGTAGCCATAGTAGAAGTTGCGCCATGCCTCGATCGACAGGGTGGTGTCGTCGCTGTTGTAGGCCTTCATCAACTTGGGGTAATAGTAGGTGTTGCTGGGACTCTTGATGACGTCCCTGATGTGGTCAAAATCTACTTTCTTGACGGCGAACTTGCTGGGCTGGCTGCGTCCGGGAAAACGCTGCTGTGCCCAGCCTGGTGCCGCCAGCGCGATGGCCAGTGCCAGGGCAACGGCGGCGGTGAGGATATGCTTGGTGTAATGTATCATTCTCTTATACAGATGGTTTTATGTCTCTTGAAAACACTATATCGTGATTATATCACGACACCCATAATGGCGATGCACACGATGGAAATGGCCACAATGGCGGGGAGGCACTTGGCGGCAAAGTAGCGCCAAAACTGCGTCGATGGGAAGAGCATCCACTTGCCGTTGGGCGTGCGGCTATAGGCCAGCTGGCCCATGGCAGCGCCCAGGATCACGCCCAGCACCAGCAGGCGAGGCGCCAGCAGGATGCCCAGCATGCCGCCGGCCATCGAGGTGAAGCCCACATACAGGTTGCTGGAGCGGTGGCCGTCGGGCTCGCCGCTGGGCGATAGGTAAAACAATCCCACCGTCAAGAGCGTGGCGATGCCCCAAAAGATAAATGTTGACATGGGCACGGCGATGTAGTAGCTCCAATGCATGAGCCACAGGCCGGCATAGGCGGGCACTGCGGCGACCCACCGGGGCCTGAGCACCAGTGCTAGCGCTGCGGCAAGGCATGCGATGCCAGCTATGAGCAGTATGATCTGTAATACCATGGGTGGTCGAGTTTAACTGTTGTATATTAACATGATTAGCTGCCAAATTATTGCCCGTGGCGTCCCCTTATTATGGTTTATTCAAGTTTTTGGAAGTGATAAACGCTTCATCAACTTGAGTCGTTTATTGTTGTGCCGCCTCGCCGCCAGCGTCGTTGGGGCGGGGTGGGGTGGAGGGTTCACTGTGGCTGGCCTGCGGCTCGGCTGGCTTGACATCGCTAGGATAGGATATACGCATGTGGTAGGCCGTGCGCAGCCGCTCGACAAACAGCCGTTTCACCGTCTCCACGTCGCGGAAACTGATGGGCGCCTCGCGCAGCAACCCCTCGGCAACCTGTCCGTCGATGATTTTGTCCACCATTGCCGCAATGGCTTCCTCGCTGTGGTCGCTCAGGCTCTTGGTAGCGGCCTCACAGGCGTCGGCCATCATCAGGATGGCGGCTTCCTTGGTCTGCGGGTTGGGGCCAGGATAGGTAAACGGGGCCTTGTCCACCTCCTCGTCGGGCCTATCCTCGCAGGCCTTGTAGTAGAAGTACTTGGTCACGCCCTTGCCGTGGTGCTGGGCGATAAGGTCCTTGATGACTTTGGGCAGGTTGGCCTCGTCGGCGAGCTTGAGGCCGTTGGCGACGTGGTCGATGACGATTTTGGCACTGTCCTCGGGGTGCACCAGGTGGTCATGCGGATTCTCGCCAATCTGGTTCTCGGTAAAGAATACAGGGTTCATGGTTTTACCGATGTCGTGGTAGAGGGCTCCCGTGCGGGCCAGCTGCATGTTGGCTCCAATGGTGAGTGCCGCCTCGCCCGCCAGGTTGGCCACCTGCAGCGAGTGCTGGAACGTGCCCGGGCAGTTGGTGGACAGTTTGCGCAGCAGCGGGTTGTTGATGTCGGCAAGCTCGAGCAGCGTCATCGACGAGGTAAAGCCAAATGCCCTCTCGATGATGGGGATGATAAAGAACCCAAAGGCCAGGATGACACAGTTAACCATGAAGAACCCAAAGTAGTACTTGTCGATCTTGCCCACGTCGCCCTCGTTGATGAGTGTCATGGCGATGTAGGTGATGCAGTAGGCCAGGAAGATGACCACGGCACACTGCACCAGCTGGTTACGCTTGGTCAACTCCTTGACCGACATGATGGCGATGATGCCGGCCAGGAACTGCATGATGATGAATTCGGCCTGGTGGCTGCTGGCCACCAGCGAGCAGATGAGCACCGTGACGATGTGGACAAAAAATGAGGTGTGGTCGTCAAAGAACGACGACACGATGACCGGCACCAACCCAAACGGGATGACATACAGCAGGCTGTACTTGAACTTGACGCACAGGAACACCGCAATGACAAACACCGTGATGAGCGATATCAGGAAAATCATGCGGCGCAGGTTCCTGAACACCTGGTTGCGCAGCAGCTTCATGAAGAAGTAGAACGCCATCATCAGCGTGGCCACGATCAAGATTTGGCCCAGCAGACTCAGCGTCTGGTCCATGTTGCGCTGTTTGTTGCGCTGTTCCTGCTCGTTCTGGTAACTCTCGATGGCGGCCGCCTTTTGAGGCGTGACGATCTCGCCGCGGGTGATGATGACCTCGCCCTGCTGCACGGTGCCTGGCGAGCGCAGCGCGTCGCGCAGGTCCTCGCCCATCCATTTCTCGTTTTCCTCCTCATCGACCATCATGTTGGGGACAAGATAATTGCTGATGTCCACCGAGCGCAGCGCGTCCTGCACCACGGGGCTGGCGCTGAGCGAGTCGCTGAGCCAGGCATAGGCTTGCCGCACGGTCCTCATGTTGCGGGTGTCCACCACCTGCAGCTGGTTGTTGCCCACGAGGAACCGCAACTGCTTGCCCGACCTGATGTCGTTGGCGGCCTCGTTATCGACGATACCGTCGTTGTACAGCTTGGTGACGGCTTCCACTACAGCTTGCCCGCCTGCCCGCCCGGCCAGGGCCCTGGTGAGCAGTGCCTGCTGCTGTTCGCCCCTCTTGCGGTCAAAGGTGTAGATCTTGGCAAAGTTCTGGTTCACACTGTCGGTGATGTGGCGGCGGGTCTCCTCGTTCAACTCGATGTCATACTGGAAACTGGCCTCCAGCCTGCTGTGGAGCCAGGGAGTGCCCACCTTGAAGCTGTAGGTGCGGCTCTCCTCGCGGCTGTAGAAGAGTGCTGCGGCAATCAGTATGACCGATAACACCAGCAGCAGGATAATCGTGACGTTGTTCTTCTTTTTCATCTTCTCTCGTTGGAATGTAGGGTTGAAGGGCAAACCGGCGACAGCAGGGGTCAACTCATCCTGGTCGCGCTGTTCACGCCTTTCACTTTCTTGATCTCGCGGCACATGCTGGTCACCACCGTGGCGTCGCTGATGAGCACGTCAAGGTCGCAGTTGAACACACCCTGGTCGGCGGTGACGTTCATCCGCTTCATGTTGATCGACATGTTGGTCGAGATGATGTTGACAATCGACTGGAGGATGCCCTTCTGGTCGATGCCCTCGATATGGATGGTGGCCAGGAAGCGGTCGCTGTGGTCCTCCCATTGCGTCTCGAGCAGGCGTGAGCCGTAGCTGGCCTTGAGCCTTGCCAGGGTGGGGCAGTCCATCTTGTGTACAACGACCTGGTTGTCGTCGGTAAGGAAACCCACCGTGACGTCGCCGGGGATGGGATGGCAGCAGTCGGCAATCTGGTAGTTGCTCACGCCGTCCCTGGTGGTGAGGCGGTAGATGGCCTTGGTGTCGATGGCCTTGGCGGCATCCTGGGTGGTCTCCTTGGGGGTCTCCTTGCCGCGGAATGGGTTCCTGCGCCGCCACCAGGTCACGCGCGAGCCCTGCTCCTTCTTGCTCACCAGCTCCTCGTTCAAGGCTATCTCGTCGTTGCCAATCATGAAGAACAGCTCCTCCTTGTTGGCGATGCGCTGGCGCGTGATGGCGCGTGACAGCACGTCGTTGCTGAACTCAATGTTGTTGGCCTTGAGGAAGTCCATGAAGCGCTTCTCGCCCTTCTCGATGATGTGTCGCCGCTCGTGGCGCAGTGCCATGCGCAGTCGTGACTTGCCCTTGGCGGTAATGAGGAATTTCTCCCATTCTATCTTGGGGGAAATGGAGTTGCTGGTGAGGATTTCCACCTGGTCGCCGCTCGAGAGCTTGTAGGACAGTGGCACGAGCTTGTGGTTCACCTTGCCGGCGATGCAGTGCCGGCCCAGGTCGGTGTGCAGCATGAACGCCACATCGAGCACCGATGCCCCCTTGGGCAGCGTCATGGCCTCACCCTTGGGGGTGAACACGACAATCTCGCTGGAAAACAGGTTCAGCTTGATGGTGTCCAGGAAGTCGATAGCGTTGGGCTCGGGGTCCTTGAGGATGTCGGTGATGGTGCTCAGCCATGCTGCCAGCTCGTCCTCCTCCTCGCTCTCGCCTATCTTGTATTTCCAGTGGGCGGCAAAGCCCCGCTCGGCGATGTCGTCCATCTTGCGGCTGCGTATCTGCACCTCGACCCAGTTGCCGTCGGGGCCCATGACCGTGACGTGGAGCGCGCGGTACTTGTTCACCTTGGGAGTCGTCAGCCAGTCGCGCACGCGGTCGGGATGCTTGGCATACACCTCGGTAATCTCGTTGTAGATGTTCCAGCAGATGCGTTTCTCGGCGCTCTCGTCATCGCACTCAAACACGATGCGGGCCGCATACAAGTCATACACTTCCTCAAAGGGGATGTGCTTGGTCTGCATCTTGTTCCATATCGAGTAGCATGACTTCACGCGCGTGTTGAACTCATATTGCAGCCCCATGTTGTCGAGGCGCTCGCGGATGGGTGCCGAAAAACGGGCAAACAGCTCGTTGCGGCTCTCCTCGCTGTCGGCAATCTGGTCCTTGATGCGCTTGTACTCCTCGGGGTGGTTGTACTTGAAGCTCAAGTCCTCGAGCTCGGTCTTGATGGCATACAGGCCCAGGCGGTGGGCCAGCGGGGCATAGATGTAGAGCGTCTCGCCGGCAATCTTGTATTGCTTGTTGGCTGGCATTGATGACAGCGTGCGCATGTTGTGCAGGCGGTCGGCCATCTTGATGAGCACCACGCGGATGTCCTCGCTCATGGTGAGCAGCAGCTTGCGGAAGTTCTCGGCCTGCAGTGACGCCTTGTCGCCGAAGATGCCGCCCGAGATCTTGGTCAACCCGTCAACAATGCGGGCAATCTTGCTGCCAAACTGGGCCTCGATGTCCTCAACTGTGTATTCGGTATCCTCGACCACATCATGGAGCAGGGCGGCGCTGATGCTCGTGGAGCCCAAGCCTATCTCCTGGCTCACGATGGTGGCCACAGCAATCGGGTGCAGGATGTAGGGCTCGCCTGAACGGCGACGGATGCCCTGATGGGCATCTCGCGCAAACTTATAGGCCTTGTCGATAATCTCCACTTTCTTGCGGTGATTGCTTGACAGATAGCCGTTTAACAAGTTTTGGTAGGCCTGCTCAATCATCTGGTCTTCCATCTCGGGCGATATGTTACTGTTCTGCATCATGAGACTCAAGCGTTTGATTCAAACGACAAAGGTAATAAAAAGATAAATCCCAGGTGTCAATAGACGGCACTATTTTTTTGATGCTGTCAACCCTGGCCCTGGCTGGGTGGGCGCATGCCCAGGATGGGTGAGGCGACATTGAGGCGCCGCCGCCAGTTGTGGGTGTCGGTGAGCAGCCACACATAGCCGCCGCTGATGGTGATCTCGTTGACGGGACCCACCTCGCTGGGCATGCGCAGGATGGCGCGCACACGACCGTTCTGGTCACAAATCTGGATGCCCAGGTTGGTGACGGCCCACAGGTTGCCGTTGCCGTCAAAGGTGATGGTCTGGATGTCGAGTGGGCGGCTGTCGTCGTTGTGGAGCCAATAGAAAGGCTCGCCACAGGTGGGTTGGTTGTCCTTCAACAGGTATTGCCACACGGTGTTGCCCGGCGTGGTGGGAATCATCGCGATATTGGTCAGGTCAGGGTAGATGATGCGGGTCACGGGTTTGCCCTTCATCCCCTCGCTGGCCTTTTCCCATCCTAGGTCCT
>Ga0310697_10006519_pt1 | contig 11084 bp, 7 predicted proteins | sample 172DNAGHGlowgp2_FD_203883 | JGI IMG/M metagenome (GOLD analysis project Ga0310697, IMG submission 203883) | Sheep rumen microbial communities from Palmerston North, Manawatu-Wanganui, New Zealand - 1728 DNA GHGlow gp2 (v2) (version 2) | ecosystem: Host-associated > Mammals > Digestive system >...
ATAGTAGGCATCCACCAGCGTCTTCTGATTCTCCGACCGTGCAGCAATCGCCTTACCCGTCACGCTGTAACAGATGGCATTCCCGTCCACTGCATGTCCGCTCGGCTGTTCCCCCTTCACAATCTGCAAAATCACCTCCTCGTTCAGCGAGTTATATTTCGCGCAATGCTCCTGCATCTTGGCGATGTTTTCCTCAAAGGCACACATCTCCTCCTCATCGCCCATCACCTTCACGATGTTGCCACGAGCCACAATCCTCAACTTCGGATACAGCGCCTTGATCATCTGCAAATGGACATTGTTCACCCCGTAGAACGTAACAAGGTCAATGTCCTCCAAAACTATATGCTTCTCAATCATGGTGCAAAGTTAGTGCAAATAGAGCGAAATGCCAAAGAAAAGAATGGTTTTCTTTGCAATTCATTTCCCATTCCTCGCTTCTAATTCCTAATTATTTCTTACCTTTGCAAACGAAAAAGGAAATTATGGCAAAGACAAATATCACACATCGCGAAATTGTGGAAATGATTCGGCGAGGGGAGTACAAGCCCATCTTTCTCTTAATGGGGGAGGAGGCGTACTACATTGACCGTCTTTCTGAATACATTGCCGACAACGTGCTGACAAAAGATGAGCAGGATTTCAATCAAACTATCATCTATTGTACGCGTGAAACGAATGTCGCTGACGTGATAAATTGTGCGCGTCGCTACCCGATGATGGCAAATCATCAAGTGGTAATTGTTAAAGAGGCACAGAATTTGTTAAAAATTGACGAACTTGCTGTCTATGCACAAAATCCAATGAAGACCACAATTTTAGTGATTTGCTACAAAAATGGGAAAGTGGATGGGCGCAAGAAGCTGATTCCTGCTGTTGAGAAAGTGGGGGTCGTGTTCGAAAGCCCACGATTGAAGGAAGGCATGCTGCCACAGTTCATCGTAGATTATCTCTCCAGGAAACAAGTGGGCATCGATGAACGTGCCTGTCTGATGATGGCAGAGAGTGTTGGTGCCGACCTGAACCGTATGGCAGGCGAATTGGATAAGCTTGTGCTGGCACTCCCGGCCGGACAGCCACGCATCACTCCCGACCTTGTTGAACAGAATGTTGGAATTTCTAAAGAGTTCAATTTGTGGGAGTTACGAACATCTGTCGCTAATAAGGATGTGGCAAAGGTCAACAAGATTATCTTCAATTTCGACCAGAATCCGAAGGTCAATTCTCCAGTGATGACCGTAGCGATGCTCTTCAATTTCTTTGCACAAATGATGCTGGCATATTACGCTCCAGAAAAAACGGAGAAGGGGCTGATGGCGCAACTCGACTTACGTCAGACGTGGCAACTCCGTGAATACACCACTGCTATGCGTAAGTACACGCCCTTGAAAGTTATGCAGATCATCGGAAAATTGCGTGAAGCGGATGCACGCCTCAAGGGAATCGACAAAGGTAACTTGTCAGATGCTGACATCATGCATGAACTTATCTATTTTATTCTCCATTGATTTTTGTTCACGAAAAGTCCTCTAAAAAATTCCAGATGATTTTTGAGCATCAAATAGGGTACCGAAAATCATCTTTATTTTGTCCTCAAAATTGAAAAACACACCTGAAATCTATCAATTTTTTAGCCTCAAAAACGCGAACAAAATCTCTTTCACTCAAAAAAACGAACAAAAAAATCACCCCTCTTTATTCGGAAAATCAAAGGATTAACTCCTAAAATAGGGCTAAAAAATGCCTCTTATTTCAGTCAAAAATCCACAAGAAACCACCTGTTCGATTCTCGCAAATTCGAGCCAAAAATTACCCAATTGGATCCGATGAAATTTTACATTAACAAAATTTAAAACAAAACAAATGAAAATTTACAGAATGAAAGCGATAGTGCTGTAAAACGAATTTACAAAATAAGCAAGCTAATCACAAAACTATATTTTTATAAATAAAAACATCAGCCATTTTTACATTTTACAACCTAAAGGATTTACAAAGTAAAAGCACTAAATATTCACTATTATTTTATGGGTTATAAATAATTGAAAAAGCGAGAATTATGTGTTTTTATTGGAATGGAAGGCAAGCCAGTGCACTCTATAACCAGTCCTGTAAAGCCTATTTTATGGCACAATGCTAATTATTTGCCATTTTGTTTGTTTTTAATAATCAATCAATCAATAATTTAGTATCCAATATTAAAGTGATAGAAAAAGTTGTTTTTACAGATGTTTTTTACAAAGATATGATATTTACAAAAGAAAATGTAAAACACCCTTTATTCTTTAAGAATTTCAAAATAGAAAATGAAAATTTAAAATTACAAAAAGAGATGGAAATGTTTTGATGATTGGAAAATAATGCCTACCTTTGTAAAAAATTAGAAAAATCATCAAATTACACATCTTCACATGACAGATAAGGAAAAAATCGAGTTTATCATTCAGGAAAAGCACCTCAACAACACCCAATTTTGCAATGAGGTGTGCATAGCTCCTGGTACCCTCTCTCACATTTTGAGTGGTCGCACCCAACCTACCCTCAACATCCTCCGTAGTATCACCCAGGCATTTCCCGACATCAACCCTGCTTGGTTGTTCTTCAATGCCGAACCCATCTATCTCAATTCTGACTCTCCTACTCCCTCAGAAGGTGTAGCTGAAGACGTTGCCACCAAAAATAATAATGTAGAGGATATTGCCAACTACGATGATGGTCAGTTGTCACTCTTCGCCATGTCGCCCAATCCCGCTCCAGTTACACCTTCCAGTGTGCCTGCATCCCGCCGTCCATCGGCGACTCCAGCTGTTTCGCCCACAGTCAATGTGCAGGAAATTGTTGCTGAAACACTGAAACAGCAGCAAAAACCACCTCGTAAAGTAGTTGAAGTGCGAATTTTTTTCGATGACGGTACGTTTGAGACTTTTAGTGCTAGTTAATTTCTTTAACATATTATAACGTTGTTAACTAATTGGCTAAATTTAACGCACTATATTATTTTTATTTAATATTCTGATAATCTTGTTTTGTCTAAAAATCGGCATCGAATAGATTTTCGAGGGAGTGTTGGGGATGAAAATCGGGTTTTCGAACAGTTTTTGGTTCGAGAACCCGATTTTATTTTGTTTTGGGAACCCCCAATTTGTTTTATGTATAGATGATTAATTCCATAACCGATGAATTTGTCTTGAACCACCAATTTAGTTGGCAACCCGATTTTTCAGTTAGTGATTCGGTGGTTATTCAGGTGGAATTTCGTTTGCGATTCTGTTGGGGATGATGGTTATGAAAAAGGAGCCACAATAAACTGTGACTCCCCTGGCGATGTGACTCGGATGGGACTCAAACCCATGACCTGCAGAACCGGAATCTGACGCTCTATTCAACTGAGCTACCGAGCCATTTATGTTGCATTTCGGCGGCAAAGTTAAGGATTTTTATCGAGATTATTCATTTTATTGGGGATTTTTGTTTGAATTTTGAATTTAATGTGTTACTTTTGCAAGTATATCACGAAAAATCACGTAAGAATGATACCCCAAATGGTGCGAAAAGAACCTCAAAACATACAGAAAATGCCCCTTGCCAAGCGGGGAAATGCCTGCATGGCTAGCAGCAATAGATGGACGAGATGGATAGCTATGATGTGTCTGTTAGTGTATGTGCTGACGGCATCGGCTCAATTGTATAACGCCCCCAAGCACAAGCATGGTGACTGGTACATCGGTGTGGGTGGAGGTTTCAGTCAGTCTTTGGCGGAAAATGCTGATGGAACAGACTTTATCTTCCACCAGTTGCCCTCTATCGATGCCGTATTGGGACATAATTTCAACCCAGCCTTCGGTGTGCAGCTCAATGCAGGTCTCACCACGCAGGTGTCACGATGCAGCAAGGCGGCTGTCAATGCGATGCCTGAGGTGTATGGCAACGGGCGTTATAACTACAAGTTCCTGTCAGCCACGCTGTCGGGCGTTGTCAACCTCACAAACATCTTTTTCGGCTATAATGCCGACCGCCCTGTCTCGTGGGGTTTCACCTTTGGTGCAGGAGTCATCAAGACCTTCGGATTTGATGATAAGATAGCCAAGTGGAATGTGACGCCCAATGCTGAGAAACCTTACTATCCTGTGGATAAGAGCGGTGGTAATTACATCGTGGGTAATGCCGGCATGCAGATGGGCATCCGTCTGAGTGAGCCGTGGGACATCCTTGTGGATTTGCGCATGAACGGCACCGACAACAAGTACAATGGTGCCTCTGATGGCAACAGCCTTGACTTCTATCTTGACCTGATGGTCAACTTTGTATATCACTTCAAGAACGGCAAGCAGCAGCTGCGTCGTTTCCGCACACCTCCGAAGGTGCCGTTTGTGGATCCCGTGTTGGTGGATCATACGCGTGATTATCAGGAAACAGTGCGTTATGGAGAGGCGATGCACACGGAGATTCCGTTCTATGCTGGCTTCTACTATCTGAATGCTGCCACCACCAAGCGTGTGGAGCATGTGGCGAAATTTCTCCGTTCCCATCCGCTGGTCAACCTGAACATCGTGGGGCATCCTGACATCATTCCTGACGAGGATGAGGAATACCACCGTGTGTTGGCAGAAAAGCGCGCAGAAGCAGTGCGTGAAGCCCTTGTGCTTACCTTCCACGTCGACCCCACACGTCTTCGCACTTCCTACGAAGACAAAGCCCTGCAGTCCTATAAGACCGTGCGTGAATGGGTGCCAGCTGTCAACTTCATTATGGAAGACCCTGGTGATGATATTCCGACATCTGACCATAAGTGATTGGGGTTATTTTTCATAATAATGCATAGTTCGTAATTCATAATGCATAATGCATAATGCATAAGTGGGTGTATGATGCATAAATTTGAGATTAGTTTTTAGAGAGGCTTTTATTGTGGAAAGCCACCGAAGAACAATGAAGAAAATGATAATGATGGTTGTAGTGACCATCCTGACAATATGCGGCGCTGGGCATATGCACGCCCAAGTGATGAAAGCCGCCGATTTGGAGAAGTATGCCAGAGTGAGGTATGGGGAAAAGTGGCTTGATGCTGCCTTAAACCTTTCCAGCGGGCTGAAACTTGACAAGAACGAGAGCCTGACGTATCAGCAGGTGATTGAGGCTCCAGGCAAATCGAAACAGGATTTGTATGTTGCCCTCAATTACTGGGCGACAGCTACATTCAAGGACAAGCAGGCCATCACACTGAACGATAAGGAAGCTGGCTGCATCATCATCTCCTCGACCATTGCAGGCATCGCTGAGCACATAGGTACGTTGAACAAGTATTCGGTGAGCATCACGCCAGTCATCCGTCTGGACATCAAAGAAGGACGCGTGAGGGTGACATACACGGTGCAGAACTACGACGTGTTGGCAGATGTGAGTGGTGGATGGCTATCACCTACTGATTCGAACAAGAGCACCTATGGCGACTCAAAGCGCAAGAAGGATGACAAAACGAATGCCAACCTCTATGACGAGCAGTGGGAGATTGCCAGACATTATCCTTTCGTGGAGAAAGACCCGCAAAAACGCACCTGTGCCAAGGCTTTGGTGATGACACATGCCTATTCGAATGCCATCATGGACAAGGTAGAAGAGGCTTTGAAACATGGCATCACAGGCACAGACGATGATGACTGGTGATGGAGGGAAGGACTAAGAATTGAGAGTGAAGAATTGAGAACCTTCATCTCGGTGTCCTTTATCTTTGCCGCTGAAGAGCGGCGTGTATTCCTTTAACACTAATCTCTTATGACCGATTTTGGTTAATTTGTCGCAAAACAAAAAGAATCGGGGTTACGATGGTAACTCCGATTCTTTTTGTTAGTGTTCAAAAAACGGTTCGATTACTTCTTCATCAGTCGCAGGTAGTAGAGTCCTGGACACATGGTATTGCGCGATGCGACGATGCGGAAAGTGAGCTTCTTCTTCACGTTGCCCTTGCTGTCGAGCAGAAGTTCGTTGGGAATAGCATATTCGACATTGAAGAAGCCTTGTTCGTCGGCACCCTGCATGCGTGGCTGGATAGTGATGTCGCCCAGTTTCTGGTCATCGATGAAGATGTCAGCCACACGTCCACGGTCAGAGGTGATGAAGCGGAGCATGAGGGAGAGGTCGTTCTTGAGGCCTTGAGTGTTCTCCACGACATACTGGATGAACTCGCCGTTCTTGGCATCACGGTAGTTTTCGCCACGATAGCTGCCGCTTGTGGAGCCTGTTGAGAACTTGACTTCGTGACCTGCTTCGCTCTGCTGTTCGCCAGTTGCCACGTAGTCAAGAGTGCGTGCCTGCAAAGCCTGTTCTTCGGCATCCTTGCGACCCATATCTGAGTTGGCGTAGTCTTCCTTGGTGCCTTGGAAGAAGTAGCAGGAGTAGCGTGAGTGCTGAATGCTGTAGAAAGGTACGAGTGGCAGGGTGCCTTTGTCGGTCTTGAGCGTGAAACTCAGTTTGCTGAGGTCTTTTGTCTGGATGTTGCTGAGCACCTCCGAGCGGTTGCCGATGAGGAGTGGGGCAGAAGAGAGGGGCTTGGCTGTGGAACGTGCGCCAGGAGAGTGATCCATACGTCCTTCGCCACCATATTCGTTGGGTAGTTGTGCTTCTGTTTCTGTACGTGCAGCCAAGAGGATAGGGCCATACTTGAAGGCGATGTAGCTCTTGTAGTCGGGGCATTCCTCGTAGCGAAGCTTCATGGGGAGTTCCACATTGACCACTTCGCCAGCCTTCCATTTCTTTGTCTGATAGGTGTAGGATGCCTTGCCGTCAGCGCTTGCCCATGATGGCTTACGGATGGCGAGAGTGAACTTTCCGCCCTTGGTGATGGTCAGTTTTGTCTTCTGCTCATAGGGGAAGCTGGTTTCCTGACGGATGCCGAACTTCTTGCTGTTGAGTTCGCTGGCTGTGAAGAGGTTCACGAAGAGCGTGTCGTTGGTGGCACTATGCGTGTAGATGAAGTGACCGTATTTCGAGTGGTTCTCCATACCTGTGCCGACGCAGCACCACATGCCTTGGTTCACCTGAGAGTAGATGCGGTAAGAGAGTGGGCGCAGCGAGGTGAAATAGACGTAACCACCTGTTTCTGGGTCTTGTGTGGACATGATGTGGTTCCACATCGTAGCCTCGTAGAAGTCCGCATACTTGGCGTCATGGGTGTCGTCGAAGAGGTCTTCGGAGAGTTTCAGCATGTTGTTGGAGTTGCAAGACTCGGGACCCTCCATGTTGTTGATGTAGAGCTGTCCGTTCTGATGGCTCTGGAAGTGCTCGCTGATGGAGTTACCACCGATGCAGACAGTGCGGTTTTGTGCCACATCATCCCAGAAGTTCAGCACGGCGCTACGATAGTCGGTGAGGCTCTTGTCTTCTTGCCATGCACGTTCGAAACCGATGTACTTAGGAACCTGAGTGTTGGCGTGCTTGCCGTCGAGGAAGGTGGGGTTGAAGGTCTTCATGCCGTCAATCATCTGGCGGTGGCTGTACTTCTTAGCTGCATCGAGATATTTCTTGTCGCCAAAGATGGTGTAGGCATCCACCAAAGTTTCGTTCATGCCGCCATGTTCAGAGCCGAGCACCTGCTGCATCTGCTCGTCGGAGATGTTGCTCACCACGTTGACGCTCCAATCGGAAAGACCGCGGAAGAGTTCCTTCGCCAACGGGCTCTTGGTGTAGAGATAAGCATCGCGAAGACCAGCCAACACCTTGTGCTGACAGTAGAAGGGCACCCATCCGCCTGAACGACGGAACTGCGTGATGTCGCCTGCATAAAGACCTGTCCAGATGTGATTGAGGGGTTGTCCACCAATGAAGCCTTTCAGCCCCTTCGTGTCGTCCTTATAGGCATCCTGACAATCCTTCATGATGTTGAGGCAATAATCCAGTTTCTCCTTCATGCGTGCTTTCATGCTGGCATCGTTAGTGGCTGCATAAGCCAAGGCAAGTGCGCTCACATAGTGACCACCCACGTGACCACTGAGGTCGAAACCTGCATCGCCACCCCAGTTGGGGAAGTTGGGGTGCTTCTCTTCCCAGCCGTTATATTTGGAAGAGGGGTTCTTTGAAAGACCTGCCTGACGGATGAATGGTGTCATGAGTCGGTCGGCATCATACTTCAGCAACAGTTCGTCGTTGGTTTCCATCATGGTCTTCATGGGACCATCGAGCAGCGTCACTTCGGAAAGGTCGAAATGCTGTGGATAGATTTCGCTTTGTGCAGCGGCTCTTTGTGTGCAAAGGAGCGACGATACCAAAGCGACAGATAAAATTTTCTTATACATATAAATTAAAGTTTTGATAGATATTATTCCTGTTGCAAAGGTACGGCTTTTATGCCGAATAATTTTGCAGCAGTGTTACATAATTTATGGCGGATGTAACATTGGTGCGTGGAAATGGACACTGATAAAGGGATTTAAGGAAAAAGTGTAGCGCTGTCGCAATGAAAAAAATGCTACAGCGCTACAGTGTTACAGTTCTCCAAAAGGAATATTTCAGTTGATGGCTTGCTTCATCAGGTTCTCCAATTCCGAATCAGATTTTTTGTCTATTCCCGATTCTTTATAGAATTTGGTGAGCATGGTGGCAAACACCTTGTTGTTATAGAGGAACACAAAATCGTAATAGCCAGGTTCGACCTCCTCGGGATGAAGGTAGAAGGAGCCCCAATGCTCGGTTTCTTCCGCTTCGGGATCTTTATTCAGGTCACATGCCAAAATGTAGCCAGGGGTTTCGTCGTTCAAGGAACCTTTCAAGTAGGCGCTCTGGTCGGCATTGTGCTTGAACACCATCACCTTGATGCCTGTCTGCACGTTCGCTTGTGGATGAAACTCTATCCATTCGTTCAGTTCAAAGACAGAGCGGATACCTTCGGCGGCGAATGGCTTGTTGTTGAAATCCTCGCTGCCGCAACGGTTGCCGTTCAGGCTCAAACCGGTCATGATGGGTTGCTCTCCCTCTTTGAGATTCACGAAATAGAGTTTGCCGAGCACCATAGTGTCTGGCACCTGCGCAGTGGCATCCTCGCTGGCGAGGTTGTCGGCGAGATTGGTCTTTTCAGATTCGTTGCTTGCATTGGCATTTGCGCCATTGTTGCAGTTGGTTGTGAGTAACAGGGCAAGTGCTGCGGTAAAGAATAAAGCAATCTTTTTCATAAATCAGTTTTTTAATAGGGTTAGTGAAATGATGTGTCATTATCGGACAATAAAGGCTTCAGATGAATGTCTGAAGCCTCTGTTGTTGGTTGGGATACCCGGGCTCGAACCAGGAATAACAGGACCAGAATCTGTTGTGTTGCCAATTACACCATATCCCAATTTTTCTTTCAGCAATGTTGGAAAGAGCGCCCCTCTTTCGAATTGCGATGCAAAGGTAGTGCTTTTCCGGAAACTGACAAAGGGTTTTGGATTTTTTTTTCTCTGAAAGAACATTTTTCTCTTTTTGGAGGGAAAAAGCCACGGGAAATACGTACCTTTGTGGGCAGAAAACTGAAAAAAATGGATAAACTGATATTTATTAGCAATGATGACGGCTTTGAGGCTGAGGGCATCCGACAGTTGGCTGAGATGATGAGAGAATTGGGAGACGTGTTTGTGGTGGCTCCCGATGGCGGAAGGAGTGGCGCGAGCATGAGCATCAGCAGTCATAGCCCTGTGAGGAACACGTTCATCTGCCACGAGGAGGGGAGCGAAACAAGAGGAAGTTTGACGATGTGGGCTTGTACGGGCACACCAAACGACTGCACCAAGATGGCATTTGAGAAGTTGTTGCCGCGCCGTCCAGATTTGGTGTTGGGTGGCATCAATCATGGCGACAACTGCGCTGTGAATGCCCACTATTCGGGCACGATGTCCATTGCGTTGGAGGGATGCATCAAGCATGTGCCTTCCATCGCCTTTTCGAGTGGAAGAACTGCCGAGGATGCTGATTTCACCTACATGAAGGAATATGTGATGCGGATTGTCAAGATGGTGCTGAAGGAAGGGTTGCCTTTGGAGGTGTGCCTGAATGTGAATGTGCCCGATGAAGTGCCGTTGAAGGGGCTGAAAATCTGTAAGATGGGTATGGGTGACTGGCATGAAGAATGGCAGGAGAGAAGTCATCCGAGAGGGGGCAAGTATTATTGGATTGCAGGTTATTATGCACCTTATGACAAGCACGACGAGGAGAGTGACACGTGGGCGTATGAACATGGCTATGTGGCGGTGACTCCCTTGCAACTGGACATGACGGCTTATGCGACGATGAAGAAATTGAGTGGGTTGATGGTGTAGGGGGTCAACATGATGCATTAATTAAATTATGCGATATTACTTGATAGCGGGAGAGGCTTCGGGCGATTTGCACGCTTCGAACCTGATGGCGGAACTGAAACGGCAGGATACTGCAGCGGAGTTTCGTTTCTACGGCGGCGACAAGATGGCTGCCGTGGGAGGGGTGTTGGTGAAGCATTACCGTGAACTTGCCTATATGGGCTTCATTCCGGTGCTGGTGCATCTGCCTCAGATTCTGCGGAATATGCAGCAGTGTAAGTCGGACATTGAGGCATGGAAACCCGATGTGGTGATATTGGTGGATTATCCGGGCTTCAACCTTGACATAGCCAAATATGTGCACCAGAAGGGCATCTGCAAGGTGTTCTATTATATCAGCCCCAAGATTTGGGCATGGAAGGAGTATCGCATCAAGAATATCAGGAGAGATGTGGATGAGTTGTTCTCCATTCTTCCGTTCGAGGTGAAGTGGTTTGATGACAGGGGATACAAGGTGCATTATGTGGGTAACCCGTGTGTGGATGCTGTGGAGCAGTGGAAGAACAGCGCTGAAGTGTGTGAGAAGAAGAAGCAGATTGCCATCCTTGCAGGGAGCAGAAAGCAGGAAATCAAGGATAACCTTCGGATGATGCTGCAGTGTGCGGCGACGTTTGAGGGGTACAAGTTGGTGATTGCCGGTGCACCCAACATGGATGAGGCATATTATAAGAAGTATATACCTGAGGGGGTGGATGTGAAGATACGGTTCGGAGAGACCTATCAGGTGTTGAGCGAATCGGTGGCGGCATTGGTCACATCGGGTAC
>Ga0310697_10006520_pt1 | contig 11081 bp, 8 predicted proteins | sample 172DNAGHGlowgp2_FD_203883 | JGI IMG/M metagenome (GOLD analysis project Ga0310697, IMG submission 203883) | Sheep rumen microbial communities from Palmerston North, Manawatu-Wanganui, New Zealand - 1728 DNA GHGlow gp2 (v2) (version 2) | ecosystem: Host-associated > Mammals > Digestive system >...
GGAGACATCTGCACAAGGATGCTACTGAAACGGACGTCATCGGCATGTATCCCATCCTGGAGGACAATACCTGCTTCTTTCTATGTGCCGATTTCGACGATAAGAACTGCGAGCATGGTTATAGGTACGAGAAAGGGATTGCATCGTTACCGCTTTATGCCTTGAGTGGAAGAACAAGTATTATAATCCGGGGCTCTATCAAACGCTATTCAATAATCTTTCGGAAGATTTCACTCAAAGGTTCGGACCGGCGGATTCCGTATTTCATTCTAATCATTCTGACTATAGAGTCTGGAATACCAACCCGTTCTCGATCAGGCTTGAGTGCTCCGCATATCAAGTGACAGCGACGTTTTTCTAATCATCAGCAATTCACCAGATCATAAAGCATGGAGAAATTCTACACTCTTCGAAGCAGGAATTATCTGACAACATTTTCGGCCAGCGCTGAGTTGCGGAAGAATGCCATTGATAACGGCCTCTGTGGTTTTCATTCCGGAAGGGAGCTCTTCGAGCAATTGGCTTTCGGGGATCATTATCCGGAATACATACAGTTCCCCATCGTGTTTCATCAGGACGAAGGGAAACGCTTGCGAGATGTTTTGGATATGCGCTCAGTCGGATTCTTCGTTATTTCTGACCGCATGAAACTGGTTTTGGAAGAGAATAGTTTGACAGGCTGGAAGACTTATCCGATCCAAATGTATGATAAAAAGAAGAATTTGATATCTGGCTATTCCGGCTTTACTGTAACGGGAAAGGGTGGTCGGGTCTATTATTCATTAAACGAGGCCTGGGATCCCGTACTTGGTTGGAATCCGGCAGGTTGGGACGGCTCTGATTTTTTTTATTTAGAAAATACGAGACATATTCTCATAACCGAAAAGGTAATGAAGGTTTTGAGGAAGCATAAGATTGATGCCATTGATATGGATCCCCTGGAGGATTCTGTTAAACTTGATCCTTTAGCTGGGAAAAAGGAGGGAGGCTATGCTTCTTTTTCAATCATACATAACCGCCCTCAACGTTATCAGGGTTTTCAATGGGATTCTTTTTTGGATTGGGATATGCTGCGCCTCATTGAATCTGACCTAAAGGATGGGAGACTTGAGTCTATTGAGAAATGCCTGGAACTGGCTTTCAGGTATGGGGTCGCCGGACGCAGTACAAGCGTTCTCTCTCTCGTTCATCTGGAAAACGCTGAACAAACAGAGAACAGGGTTTTTCGTTATGTAGCTCTTCGAGAGAGCGTTTTTTGCTGTGGAAAAGCTATTGAATGTATTGACAATGCGGCTCGGTTACTCGGCACCATCTCTGATTCGGCACCATTCATCTTAGATGAGTTTGCATTGAACCACCGTCTTATTACAAGTCCGGATTTATGGGAGCAGTATATGGAATGGTATACTCCTACGATTAGGAGGATGCATATCGACATTTATAATGCGCTTGCCGCTTATTTGGAAAAACAACAGTATAGAGGAACTACTGATAAGATCCAACAGTATCTGGAAAATGCCTTGATGCAACTTGCACAGAGCATCAGCATTCTTTCCGAGGCTTGTGCTGCGGGGATAAATGAGTGTCAGTTTGTTTGTCCAAATGAATGAAGAACCAATATGAACATCTGATTATCAGCGAGTAATACTATCTTTAACGAGGAGGAATAATTATCGCTACATCAAATGGAGTTCCATGCCCGGAACGGGCCCCCGTGCACAACGTCCTTAAAACTTGGACGTTATGCACGTTTCGGGCCATTTTCGTGCACAACGTCCATGATTTCGGGACGATATGCACACTCGGATGCGGTTTGGCGGCGCCGATCCTTGGAGATTTGGCGGAATGTAGCTATCTTCATACGGACAAAACGGAGTCGACATGGTCATCGTTTACATACTCGCCGCCCTGTTTCTGATCACGGGCATCCTGGTCATCATGGGCAAGGGAGACAACCTGATTGCAGGGTACAACACCGCTTCCCAGGAAGAAAGGGCTGCGTACAATACCTGGGCCAAGGACAAGTCCGAATGAAATTCCTGTACACCATCGATATGAAACATCTTCCACTGTTCAGCGCGATTGCGCTCCTCGCCCTCTCCCTCGGCATCGATGCCAGCGGAGCCATTGCGGACCGGATCGCCAGGGTCCGGATCGAGGGGAACCAGAAACTGACGTTCGGCCCGACGACCGACACCCCCCACGCCAACGCATTCACCCTCACGGTTTGGGATGCCGACGGCAAGCCCGTCAGCGAAACGGCGCTCAAATCCGAAGGTTTCTCCGTGGACTGGGACGCGGCAGGCTTCCAGACCGAAAACGACCTGCCCGGGCAGTATTGCGACTCCTACGGCGCGTTCTCGGTCAACAGCAAGGCCTCCCTCGCGACCAGCTTCGACCTGCGCAACGTCCCCATGAATTTCTACGGCACGCTCCGGGCCGTCCTGAAAGTGGGCGGCAAGACGTTCCGCGCCGAGATGCCCGTGGTCGCCCTGGGCAACGAACGGATCCCGAACACGCAGACGCTCCCGGAAGGCGGCTATCCCAAGGTTTTCAACGGATACCCCGACCAGCTCCTCGGCGCGAAAGTGCTCGCCGAGCGGTACGGACAGGCCCAGGACATCGTGTTCGGGAAGTGGATCGTCGCCGGCAGCGACGACTCCCGGCAGGCCGAATTCTGCAAGGACCCGGACGGGACCCGATACATCCGTTTCAGCGCGCAGGAGACCGGCCAGTCGCATGTGTTCGCCAAATCCTTCACGCCGCCCGTCTCGGAGATGGTCTTCAGCGCCAAGGTGCGCTTCCACGGGCCCGGAGCCGTCCTCACGCTGAGCTCCCGCTTCCCGTTCCGCAACAACAACCGGCTCTACACCAATCCCGTCACGCTGCTGTTCGACGGACAGACCGTCACGCTCAACGACACCCCGCTGACCCGGAGAGGCAAGGCCGGCAAGGTCCGGACGGACCGCTGGTACACCATCTCCCTGGAGCTGGACAAGAAAGCTGAGACCTGCCAGGCATCCATAGCGGACGCCAGGGGCAGGATCATCGCGAAGAGCGGAGCGGTCAAGTGGAAGGAGACCTCGAATCCCGATTTCTTCAGCATCGGATTCGCCGACGAGGCCTGCGGGACCGTCGACATCGCGGCCTGCGAGGCCGTCTCGCCGAACGCCGATGCGGAGCGCTTCGAGGCCCAGGTCGAGAAAGGCCGCCTGTACCGGGTCGAAGTCACCTACCAGGGCATCCTCTCCTCCGGCTACGTCAACAGCGACCTGGCCGGATATATCCTGGGACGGCGCGACACGATGGGCACGGATACGCTGGTGGTGGCATGCCCGCGGGACGTGTTCGACCTGCGCATCGGCCCCGGCGCCGGGGGTGAAGCCAGGATCGAAAACGTCAAACTCACCCAGCTGCCGACGCCTGCGCGCCGCGCAAAACCCAAGGTACACCACATCGGCGACTCGACCTCGGCCAGCAACGGGTCGTGGGCCTGGCGCCTGGAGCGGATCTTCGGCACCGACTTCCCGGCCCTGGCCGAGCTGTGCGAATTCGCCAACCAGGGAGCCGGCGGCCGCAACCTCAGCACCTACTACCAGCAGGGCAAGCTCGCAGCCGTCCTGCTGGACATTTGCCCGGGAGATATCGTGATGCTGGGCAACAACGGGACCAACGGCCTGAACTCCACTTTTGAAGACGACGTGAACTACTACCTCGACGCCGCCGAGGCGATGGGGGCCCGCGTCATCCTCAACTCCTACACGCCCCACGGGGCCGTCAGCAACCACACGAAGGGTTACGACCCGCAGACCCAGACCTTCGACAGCTACCGCCGGGACACCTACGACGTCATCGTGCGGAAGGTGGCTGCACAGCGCGCGCAGCAGGACCCCGATTACCTGGGATTCGTCGAGATCGGTCAGAATGCCGACGCCATCTTCAACGCCTATGTCGCAGACTATGCGGCCAACGGATACGCGTCCAGGGAGGCAGCGGCCCGGGCCATCATCTCCTGCTTCCGGGACCACAACCACTACGACAAGGACGAACTGGCGTGCATGCTGATGCTGAAAGGGTATCCCGGCTGTCCTGCGCCGGGCATCGTGGAGCAGCTCGTCAAGCTGCTGAAATAGGAGGACGTCCTACTTGGAAGAGGTCTCGCCGCCGGGCTCCCCTGCTCCGGTCCGGCGGGCCTCTTCGAATTTGGCCTTCATCGTCGGATTCTTGTAGGTGAGCTTGCGGATGGTCAGCTCCTCGGCATCCTGGTTGGCCAGGCGCAGGTAGTTTTCGGACTGCTCGAAACTCTTCTTGACGGCCTGGAGCTTCTTGATGGTGTCGTCGATCTGCTTGATGGCGTCCTCGAACTTGCCCGCGGCGCGGGTATAGTGGTCGCCGAACTTGCTGCGGAACTCGAGCAGCTTGTTCTCGAAATTGGTCACGTCCACGTTCTGGCTGCGGGCCAGGGCGAGTTCTTTCTTGTATCCCACCGTATTCCTGGCTGCGTTGACCAGCAGCATGATCAGGGACTTGAAGAACTGCGGGCGGATCACGAACATCTTCGGATAGCGGTAGGACACGTCCACGATGCCGGTGTTGTACAGCTCGCTGTCGGGCTCCAGCAGGGAGACCAGCACGGCGTACTCGCACTTCTTCTCGGTGCGGTCCTGGTCCAGTTTGCGGAAGAAGTCCTCGTTCTTGTGCTTGGTGGCCGTCTCGTCCATCTCGTTCTTCATCTCGAACATGATGGAGATATACTCCGTGCCGTCCTCGTAATCCCGGAAGATGAAATCCCCCTTGGAGCCCCCGGAAGCGTCATTGTCCTTCTCGAAATAGGCGTTCGGGAACATCGGGCGCATCTCGCCGTTGAAGACGTTGCTGCAATGGGCTTCCAGCGTCTCGCCGACCATCTTGGTGGACAGGCGGACCTTGAAGTCCTTCAGCCGCTCGACCTCTTCGTTCGCGATGCGCAGCCGGGACTCGTAATCCTCCTTCATCCCCTTCTCCCGGACGGAAGCCTCGGATTTGGCCAGCCGGAGCTTGCCTTCGTAGTCGCTCACGATGCTCTGTTCGCGGAGGTTCGCCTCCGAAGCCGCCAGGCGCGCCTGCGACTGCAGCTCGGCGATCTTCTTCTCTTTCTCGGCCACGGCCACGCTGAGCTCCAGCTCGCGACGCTCTCCCATGGCGGAGAGCTGCTCGCGGAGGCGCAGGATCTCGTTTTCCTTCTCGCCGATGACCTTGTCCTTCCGGGACAATTCCAGCTGATGGGCCTGCCCGGCCTTGGCCTCGCGGGCTTCCTGCTCGGCCTCGTGCTGCTTGTGGAGCTCGGCGATGCGACGGGAGACCTCGGCGTCGAATTCGGCGCCCTTGACCTGGCTCAGGATGGCCGCGTAGTCGTCTTCGTTGACCGCGAACGGCTTCTTGCAATGGGGACAGATAAGTTCGTGCATACACATGCAAAGATAGGGAATTTCAACGGAAAATCCTTCCCGCCAGGCAGCGCCCGGACGGGAAGGATCTGCAGAATCAGTCAGGGACCTACTTATTGAACTCCTTGGCGATGGCGTCGGCTTCCTCGGAAGTCAGGAAACCGCCGTCCTTGATGACCACCTTGTAGCAGAAGGTCACGCTCTGGCCGGGGTTGAGGCTGAGCTCGACCGGCTCGGTGAGGGTCTTGTCGAAGTCCTTGCCACCCATGCTGTTGACGGCGAAGAGGCCGTATCCGCGGGCATGCGACCAGGCCGGGAAGTTCGGGTTGCCCTTGCCGTCGATGATCAGGATGGAGATCGGATCCCCTTCCTTGGTGCCGTTGAGCATCGTCCACTCGGCACGCTTCGACCACACGTCGTCACCCTTGTCGCCCAGGCTGTTGACGTACTCGCCGTTGATACCCTCGTTGTTGACCGTGGCCACCTCAGTCACGATCCCGTTGGCATCCGTGTAGCGCTCCGGACGGTTGGACGGCTTCTGGAAGGCGCGGTCGACCCGAAGGCCCAGCATACCCTCCTTGTTCTCCTTGAAGAGGACGGGCTCGACGGCCGTCAGCTTGGCCTCGCGGACGATGGACCGCTCGTTGGCCGTGCCGGCGAAGGTGAATGTGGTCTCCTCCTTCATGAGGACCTTGCCGTCATTGTCCACCCAGTTGGCCAGGGTGACGAGTTTATTGCCTTCGGCGGAGACGATCCTGTCGAAGACCACGGACCCGTACATCGGCTTGCGCTCGGCTGGAATGGCGAAGGAATTGTTCCAAAAATCCAGGCCGTTGACGCTGCCGAAATTAAACCACAGGCCCACGTGGTGCGGGTGGTCCGTGCTTTCGAAAGCGCGCGGGGCGCGGGGATAACCGCGGGTGATGTCCTTGCCGGAAGCGGTCATGATCGGCCAGAGGACCTGCTTCTCCATATCTTGCGGATAGATGTAGGACGTGAAATAGGATCCGCCGATGTTGACGTCCACCTTGCGGGCGGCATCGTCACGGACGAAAGTCACTTCTGCCTGTTTCGGGGCATTGCCGCAGCCGGCCAGCAGGGCCAGCAAGGGCAGTAAACACAGGATTCTCTTCATGGTATCAGTACTGGAAAGGCTTGCCGCCGGCCATCACTTCCTGCGTGGCGGGATCGAACACGGTGAACTCATGGGTACGCAGGGCGGCGGTGACCATGATACAGGCAATGGAATGGTTGTAACCGGCCATGTAGTTGGCGTTCGGCTGCTTGCGGCTGCGCACGCACTCCATCCAGTTGAGCATGTGGGCCGTGGTCATCGGGTCGCCGCCGGTGTTGGCGTCTGTGCTGACCTTGACGTTGGAGGCCAGGGAGAAGGACTCCAGTTTGTTCTCCGCCATGCCCATGGCGCGGGCGTTGCCGGCCGTCAGGTAACCGTTGGAGGTAACCATGTTGGTGTCGAGGTTGAGCTCGCCGCCGTTGGAGTAGTAGATCTCCTTGGTGCCGCCCGCACTGTTGGTGAAGCGGGAAGAGTAGATGACCTGGAAACCCTTGGCGGGATTGTCCTGGGGACCGTAGTCAAGCACCGCGGTCATCGTATCATAGTTGGTGCGGCCGTCGTTCCAAAGGTAGATACCGCCGTTGGCAGCGACGCTGCGCGGATAGTTGTAGCCGGTGAACCAGTGCACGGTGTCGATCTGGTGCGCCATCCACTGTCCGGGGATACCGGAAGAGAACGGCCAGAAGAGACGGAACTCCAAGTACTTGCGCGGGTCGAAGGCCTGCCAGGGACGGTTCATCAGGTAGCGCTTCCAGTCGGTGTCCTCTTCCTTGAGGAGGGGAACGGTGTTGGGACGGCGCCAGCGGCCAGGCTGGTTGACGTTCCAGGTCATCTCGACCATGACGATGTCGCCGAACTTGCCGGAGCGAAGGTAGTCATTGGCTGCATGGTAGTTGGGGGCGCTGCGGCGCTGGGAACCGATCTGGACGATGGTGCCGGCCTTCTCGATCGCAGCCTTGGCCACGCGGGCGTCGGCCATCGTCTCGGCGAACGGCTTCTCCACGTAGGCGTCCTTGCCATTCTGGGCCGCTTCGGCCGCATGCAGGGCGTGCTGGAAGTCGGCCGTGGAGATGATCACGGCGTCGATGTCTTTGTCTTCGTACATCCGGTCATTGTTGACGTACGTCTTGATGGCATGGCCGAAGCGCGTCTCGAGCGTCGACTTGGCTTCCTCGCGGCGCAGGCGCCACAGGTCGGACACGCCGACGATGTCGAAATTCTGCTTCTGGCAGTTCGCCTGGAAGGCAGGCAGCAGGGACCCCTTGAAGCGGTCCGAATAGCCCACGACGGCTACGTTGACCCTGTCGTTGGCTCCCTTGATCCGGGCGTAGCTGGAGGCGCTGAGGCCCTGTCCGCCGATCACGATTCCGGCAGCGGCATAACCCGCTTTCTTGAGAAATTCTCTTCTTTCCATATGAGTAATAATTGGTTGTTAGCTTCGGAGTGAACACACTTCCTCTTCAAAGATAAGCAATTCTTCAGCTATTTCCAAGCGATCGGCGTTTCTTCTGCCTGTCGTAATATTCCGCCGTCGCCGTGAAGAAGACATCGCTGCTGGAATTGAGCGCCGTTTCCATGGAATCCTGCACCACGCCGATGATGAATCCGACGGCCACCGCCTGCATGGCAATGTCGCCCGGAATCCCGAAGAACGAGCATGCCATCGGCACCAGGAGCAGCGAGCCGCCGGCCACGCCGGACGAGCCGCAGGCGCCCAGCGTGGCGATCACGCTGAGGAAGATGGCCGAAGCGAAGCTGGCCTCGACCCCGACGGTGCGGGCGACGGCCAGCGTGAGGACCGTGATCGTGACGGCGGCGCCGTTCATGTTGATGGTGGAGCCCAGCGGGATGCTCACCGAATAGAAATCCTCTTCCAGCCCCAGGTCGCGGCAGAGCTCCATGTTGATCGGGATGTTGGCGGCCGACGAGCGCGTGAAGAAGGCACTCAGCCCGCTGGTGCGCAGGCAGCGCCACAGCAGCGGGTACGGATTGCGCCGCAGCATCAGGGCGGCGACGAGCGGATTGGTCACCAGTCCCGTGACCAGCATGCAGCCGACCAGCAACGCCAGCAACTTGCCGTAGTCGACGAAGATGTCCAGGCCGTTGCCCGAGACGGAGGTGAACACCAGGCCCAGGATGCCGAAGGGCGCGAACTGGATGATCCATTCCACGACCCGCGACACCGCTCCCGCGAAATCGGAGACCATGCGGATCGTCGCGTCGCCGGCCAGCAGCCGGAGCGCGACGCCCAGCAGGATGGCCCAGAAAAGGATGGCGATGTAGTTGGCCTCCGCGAGCGCCGCGACCGGGTTCATCACCATCCCCGTGAGCAGCTTCGTGAACACGTCGGCCAGCGAGGTCGGGCCGCCTGCGGACTCCCCGCCCGCCACGCCTTCCAGTTTCAGCGTGACCGGGAACAGGAAGCTGGCCGCGACCGCCAGGACGGCGGCCAGCAGGGTCGTGGCCAGGTACAGGATGATCACCGTCCGGAACCGGGGTCCCAGGCCGCCTTTCGCCCGGGCGATCGATGCGGTCACCAGCACGGCCACGAGGATGGGCGCGATGGCCCGGAGGCCGCTGACGAAGACCTGGCCGAGGATGCCGATGCCCGTCCATTTCGGGCAGAGCAGGCCGAGGGCGGCGCCGATCACCAGGCCGCAGAGGATCCGGAGCACCAGGCTGGTCTCCGTCCATTTCTTGAGGATTCGAGAGGCTTTCATGGGATGTCGGGATTGGGATCAGAACGGCTCCCCGCCCAGGTAGACCCGGCGGATGAACGGCGTCTGGTGATAGTAAGGCAGTCTGGTCAGCGTCCAGCCGGGATGCGTCAGGATCAGGTCCGCGCGTTTGCCCGGCGTGACGGAGCCGGTCTCCGCGCCGAGCCCCAGGGCGTAGGCGCCGTTGAGGGTCACGGCATTGAAGGCCTGCACGGGCGTGAGCCGCATGCGGATGCAGCCCAGGGCCATCACGAAGCGCATGTCCCCGGCCGGAGACGATCCGGGGTTGTAGTCGGATGCCAGGGCGATCCCCAGCCCCGCCGCGATGAAATCCTTCGCGCGGGCGTAAGGGATGCCCAGGAAGAAAGACGTCCCCGGCAGCATCACGGGCATCGTTTCCGTGCCACGGAGCGCGTCGATCTCCGCCTCGGTGGTCCGCTCCAGGTGGTCCACCGAGAGGGCGCCCCGGGCCACGCCGGCCTGCACGCCGCCGCTGACGGCAAGTTCGTTGGCGTGGATCTTGGGGCGCAGCCCCAGGCGGGCGCCGGCGGCGAGGATCCGGTCCGTATCTTCCGGGGTGAAGAACCCCTCGTCGCAGAACACGTCCACGAAATCGGCCAGCGGCGCGGCGTCGGGCATCATGTCGATGACGGCCTGCACGTAAGCCTCGTGGGTATAGCCGCGCCCCACGGCGTGCGCCCCCAGGAAGGTGGCGCGCACCTGCGCCGGCACGGACTCGCGGATGCGCCGGATGACCCGGAGCATCTTCAGCTCGTCCGCCGGATTGAGGCCGTAGCCGCTCTTGGTCTCGAGGGATCCCGTGCCCTTCGCCATCATTTCCAGGACCCTGGGCAGGGACTGCGCGAAGAGCTCCTCTTCGGAGGTCCGGTGCAGCAGGTCGGCGGAGTTGAGGATGCCCCCGCCCCGGGCCGCGATCTGCTCGTAGGACAGGCCTTCGATCTTGTCGAGGAACTCGCCGTCACGGCTGCCGGCGTAGACCACGTGCGTGTGGCTGTCGCAGAAGGCCGGCATCACCATGCCTCCCTGCGCGTCCACAACCTCCTCCCGGGCCCCGCCCGGCATCTCCCCCATCGGGCCGAACCCGGCGATCCGGCCGCCTTCGATGCGCAGCCAGGCATCGCGGAGGATGCCGGTCTGCGACATCTCCGCCCCCTGCCGGCGCACCATGCCCGCGGGCGCGATGCCGGCCAGTTCGCCGATGTTTATGATTTGCATAGGTCCTTGTAGTACTGTTCGCGGTGCAGGAAGCGGACGGACTTCTCGATCAGCGGGTGCATGTAGACGTCGTTGTCGATGAACGGTACCTCGGCCCGGTAATCGGCGAAGAGGGTCTCCAGCAGCGGGGACGAGTGCGCCGGGCGGCGGAACTCCAGCGCCTGCGCGGCGTTGAAGAGTTCGATGCCCAGCACGGTCTCGGTGTTGTCGATCACGCGCACCAGCTTGGTGGCGGCGTTGGAGCCCATGCTCACATGGTCTTCCTGACCCTGCGACGAAGGGATGGAGTCGCAGGAAGCAGGCCAGCACAGGCCCTTGTTCTGGCTCACGATCGAAGCCGCGGTATACTGCGGGATCATGAATCCGTTGTTGAGGCCCGGATTGGCCACGAGGTATTTCGGCAGGCCGCGGTGGCCGTGGATCAGGCGGTAGGTGCGGCACTCGGAGATGTTGGCGAGCTCCGACATCGCGATGGCGAGCGCGTCCATCGGGATGGCGATGGGCTCGCCGTGGAAGTTGCCCGCCGAGATGACCATGTCCTCGTCCGGGAAGATGTTGGGGTTGTCGGTGGCCGAGTTGTTCTCGTTCTCGATCACGGACTTGACATAGAGGATATTGTCCTTGACG
>Ga0310697_10006521_pt1 | contig 11079 bp, 7 predicted proteins | sample 172DNAGHGlowgp2_FD_203883 | JGI IMG/M metagenome (GOLD analysis project Ga0310697, IMG submission 203883) | Sheep rumen microbial communities from Palmerston North, Manawatu-Wanganui, New Zealand - 1728 DNA GHGlow gp2 (v2) (version 2) | ecosystem: Host-associated > Mammals > Digestive system >...
ACTGGGAAGACACCCAAACGCTGCTGTTATCACCACAATTGGCTTTCACGCGCACATCGTAAACCGTCTCCGTGGCGAGGTTGTTCAATGTGACGGAGGCGGAGGAGGCGTTCACCGTCTGCCAGGCATCAGCATTGGCAGCCTTGTACTGCACTTCCCAGGCGTTCTGATCTTCAGGAGCGTTCCACGTGATGGTGGCGGTATGGCCCTCCACGGTGGCGGCGATGTTGGAGACCTGCGTGCAGGTGCTCTCCATCTTCACGTTGTCGATGGCGGCGGGAGTCTGCGTGCCGTTGGCGTTGTTGTTGCTCCAGGTGAAGACGAGCTTCTTGGCACCGGCATAGGAGGCGGGAATCAGAATCGTCTTGGTGGAGAACTCGCCCACGTTGTAGATGCGGGTCAAAGAGGTGGCAGGCAAAACACCGGCCTCGGGAGCCTCATCCAACAGGGAAACCTGCAAGAAGTCGTTAGCCTCGCCCATGCTTCTCACGTCGAAGGTCAGCAGCACATCGCTGGCGGGCAGCGTCACGTCCATGTAGGCGTGCGAAACGGAAGCAGCCGATACATTATATTTATTAGTAAGACCGTTGGAGGAAGAAATATAGAGCTTGCTGTTGTCGAAGCCCGCAGCCTCGCCGATATACCATTTGTTGGCATTCTCGCCGTTCACGAGGGTCCACAGTATGCCGGAGTTGTTCTCGAAAGAGCAGGTGAAAGGCAGGGCATTGGTGATGATGTCGGCGTTGCTGCGCGGATAGAGTTGCGGGACACCGTTGTAAAGCGTCACCAGACCCACGACGGATGCGCTTTCCCCACCCGTGAAAGTGGCGGAGACTGTTTTGTAATTGTTACGGACAACAATAGTGCTTCCGTTTTGGGAAAAATTCACATTAGTGGCGGCGCTGGTGTTGAAGGAGCCTGCGGCGAACTGACCGTCACGGAGAAGCACCAGATTGGAAACATACTGGGCGGGGTTGGCCAACAGTTCGGCAACAGTGACTTCAACAGGAGTGACTGAGCCTGCAACACCTTCTGCGGTGTTCAGCGTGGGATACATTTCCATAATGCCGTTGTACTCGACAAGGGTACCGTAAAGACCGGAAATCACATCACCTTCTTGATATTCGGTGGTGATGGTGTAGGGGGTATTGTCATAAATCAGCAAGCCGCCAGTGGCATCCTGAACGAACAAGTTTTTCCCATTGCGGAAAACGTAATTCACATCACCGGTGATGTGGTACAGCTGGTTCTCCGTACCGGCCTTGAAAGCGGCGATATTGGCCACCTCGACCGGGAAAACGTAATTGGCCGTCGCCACTGCGCTGGTGTCTTCACCCAAAACCGCACATGCCGACACCGTAGTAGTGGCACTCACTGTGAAGGGAGCATTATAAAGAACCGCATCACCGCCATTGATAGAATAATAGATGTTGGCACCTGTGGTGGCACAAGACAAAGAAACCGTTTGAGGAGTGTAGTAGGAACCTGCAGGGACGGAGAAAGTGGGGGTTTCCACCACCACGGAACCAACCTCACTGTAGGTGATGGTGATGCTGGCAATGCGGATATGGCCGCTCGTGCTGTTCACCGCATTGTAGCACTTCACGCCCTCCACAGCATTAAGACCGGAAATGGCGCACACATTGCCGGAAGGGGTCATCACGACGGCTTCGCCACCATCGGCGATGAAGCCCATGTTCCCGGTATTGCCGGCGTTTTCATTCACCGAGATACCGTTGATCTGATATCCTGCGGCAGGAATCAACGTGATGAAGTTGCCGTTACCACTGCCAGAGTAAAACCGAATGGCAGACCCCGTGTTGTAATATTTCGGGGGGTTACTGGCTTCACCCTTGCCAGCCACGAACGAAATGTAATCGTTAATCGTTCCACTGACAAGTTCTGTGGCGTTCTCATACCCTTGCTCCGAAAAGACGAACGTCACCTCTTCGGCAAAGGCGTTACCGACCGCCATCAGCGTAATCAGCATGAAGGCGGCTAAGCGCTTGACCTGTCCGGTCAGCCTCTTTAAAATGTAAGCTTTTCTCATAGTTTGTAAATTTTATGAATAATAAATAATTTTAGTTTCTACCTTATTTTATTCGTATTTTTAATACTTTCCACTCAATCTACAACATACAGCATACCAAGCCGCAAAGATACTTTTTTTTTAATACAATAGGAAAGGGAAAATTTTTTTTCGCATAATATAGAAACTCGATTCGAGGTTCAGGTTTCGGGTTTCACCTATCACAAAAAAATGTATCTTTGCCCCCGTTTTCAAAAAGCATTCAAAAAATAAAAACACTTTGATATTATGAAAGACAACATCACAATGAGCCTGAACCCGCTCGTGAATTATTTCAAGAAAAGTCCGAAAGAATTCACCAAGGCGGACATGATCAAATACGTCGAGGAAAATAACATCCCGATGGTGAACTTCCACTATGTGGCTGGCGACGGCCGTATCAAGACCCTCGGCTTCGTGCTGCACAGCCGCGAATACTTAGAGCAGATCCTCTCCAACGGCGAACGCGTCGATGGATCCAACATCTTCCCGGCCTTCATCCATGCCGGTTCCAGCGACCTGTACGTGATCCCGCGCTTCTCCACCGCTTTCCTGAACCCGTTCTCCGAAATCCCCACCCTCTCCTTCCTCTGCTCCTACTACAACAACGAGGGCAAGCCGTTGGAGAATTCCCCGGAATACATCCTCCGCAAGGCCGCCAAGTCGTTCACCGAAGTGACCGGCAACTACTTCCAGGCCATGGGCGAGCTGGAGTACTACGTCATCGGCGAAGAGGATGACCTTTTCACCATCCCCGACCAACGCGGCTACCACGAATCGTCGCCGTTCACCAAGTTCGAGCATTTCCGCGCCGAGTGCATGCTCAACATCGCCAAGATGGGCGGCCTGATCAAATACGGCCACTCCGAAGTGGGCAACTTCACCATGGACGGCAAGATTTACGAGCAGAACGAGATCGAGTTCCTGGTGACCGACGTGCAGGATGCCGCCGACCAGCTGATCCTCGCCAAGTGGATTATCCGCAACTTAGCCTACGAATACGGCTTCGATGTGACCTTCTCGCCGAAGATCACCGCAGGCAAGGCTGGCAGCGGCCTCCACATCCACACCTGCATCGTGGATGCCAAGGGCAAGAACCAGATGGTGACCAAGGGCAAGCTCAACAGCATCGCCAAGACCGCCATCGCAGGCTACATGACCTGCGCCAGCTCCTTGACCGCCTTCGGCAACACCAACCCGACCTCCTACTTCCGCCTTGTGCCGCACCAGGAGGCTCCCACGTCCGTCTGCTGGGGCGACCGCAACCGCTCCGTGCTTGTGCGCGTGCCGCTAGGCTGGACCCACAAGAACGACATCGTGGCCGAGCTGAACCCGTTGGAGAAGCCCGTCAACAAAGACCGTTCCCAGAAGCAAACCGTCGAGTTCCGCTGTCCGGACGGCTCCGCCGACATCTACCTCCTGCTTGCCGGCCTCGTGTGCGCCGCCCGCCACGGCTTCGAGATGGAGAACGCCCTCGAGTTCGCCAAGTCCACCTATGTTGACGTTGATATCCACCGTGCCGAAAACAAGGCCCTCGTGGAAAAACTCGCCCAACTGCCCGCCTCCTGCTGGGAGTCGGCCGACGAGCTCAGCGCCCACCGCGAGATCTTCGAGGCCCACGGCGTCTTCGATCGCTCCATGATTGACGACATCATCAAACAGCTCAAGTCCTTCGACGACCGCAAAATCCGCGAACAAATCGCCAAAAAGCCCGAACTGATGACCCAAATGGTGAAGGAATATTTCTACTGCGGCTAATCTTTTCCGACAATTATTCATTTATTATATGATTCCCCACTTGGTAGAGACGCAAATTAGCGTCTCTACTTTTTTTAATGTTACAAAACCGACACTTCGTGCGACATTGTCTATACGAGATGTTTTTTTAGAACAAAAATATTTCGATGTGGTTGTATTCAGAAAATTGTAATTTTGCAGTTTTGTATAGAACAAGAAAAATAAGATTTTTATGAAAGAGAGACATATACTTCTTTTCACTTTACTGGTAGCAGGTTTTTTGGTTGCCAAAGCCCAAAACAACGTGACCGTGCAATCGCTGCAGAACACCCATGTCGATACCATTCTGAAATACCACCTCGCGGGCGAAGGCGTGGAACTCACCAACGGGCGGTTCAACAACAACGCCGGCATCGTCACCTCCAACCAAATCGGGTCGTTCAACCGGAACAACTACACGCAGTTTCCGTTTGCAACGGGATTGATCATGACCACGGGTGCCTGCTCGGTGGCGGCAGGCCCAAACAGTTCAGGGAGCGCCTCCAGCCTCGCCAACGTCAGCTACACCGACGCCCTGCTGCAACAATATAACCAGGGCTACACCGTGCAGAACAGTGCGGCATTGGATTTCGACTTCTTAGCCTACGCCGACACGTTCGCCTTCAACTATGTATTCGGCTCGGAGGAGTATCCCGAATATGTCTGCGCCAACTACAACGACCTGTTCATTTTCCTGCTCACCGGTCCCGACCCGGTGACCGGCGTGACCACTACCAAGAACGTGGCCGTGATTCCAGGCACAGTGACGGCGGCTAACCCCAACGGAGTGCCCGTCTCCATCAACACCGTGAACAACGGCGCCACCAGCAGCAGCGGTGTTTCATGCGAAAACGGAACCTATTCCGCCTACTATATCGCCAGCAATGCCGGCAGCAACGGCGTGGAATACAACGGCCGCACCGTGCAGCTCGCCGCCGAGGGCAACATCCTCGCCTGTGAAAACTACCACATGCACTTGGCCATCGGCAACGCGGGCGACAACTCCTACGACTCCGGCGTCTTCCTCGAAGGCAAGAGCTTCCAGAGCGAGGTGACCACCAAATTGCTCATGCGCAATACCTACTGCCTCCACGAACCCATCACCTTCGAATACCAAGCCGGAAACGTGGACACTGTCTATGTGATTACCCCGCACGGCGACACCCTCCGAAACGAACCCTTCACCATCCCGAGTGCCAACGCCAGCGACAGCGGATTGTACTACCTCTATGTCCATAAAGCCCTGAACTGTGTGGATTTGTGGGCATACGACAGCATCTTCATCCATGTCAAGAATGTCTTCAAACCCGACCTTGGCGAAGACCAGTGGCACTGCACCGGCGAACTGGTGACCCTGAACTCCGGCTACGAGAACAGCGAAGCCACCCTGTCTTGGAACACCGGCGAAGATTCCGAATCCATTGAGGTCATCACATCGGGAGAATACATCTTAGAGGTCGAAATCTTCAATCCGGAATCCCAGTCCCGCTGCTATAGCTCCGACACGGTGGTCATCAACTTCTGGCCGCTTCCGAAAGCCGATTTCGAGGCGGACGTGCTCTCCGGCTGCACTCCCGTCACCTCCCGCTTCGCCAATCTCACCAGCACCACTTCCGACTCTATCCGATGCGAATGGTTCATCTTTGACGAAAACCTCGCCCTCATTGACTACAGCCCGGACCTCGCCCCTGTCTTCCATTTCAACGATGCCGGCACCTATTCCGTGAAACTCCTCGTCACCACGGCGGAAGGATGCCAAGACTCCATCACCAAATGGAACTACATCATCACCTCCCCGCAACCGCAAGTCGATTTCCAGGCTTCCCCGGAAATCAGCATGATGAGCGAGACCAACGGACAGATAGAATTTTCCGCTTACCTCTCCGACAATATCATCGGCAATCCCAACGCACACCTTGTCTGGACGTTCGGCGATGGCGAAACAGTGGAAAATGAGCCTTCCACCAGCCACATATATAGTTCCTGGGGCGACTATGTGGTCACGCTGGCCGTCACCACGGAAGGCGGCTGCGGCGACTCGGTGAGCCACACCATCGTCATTGAGGACGACCTGCGCTTCCCGAACGTCATCACCCCGAACGGCGACGGTGTCAACGATGTGTGGGCCATCGAGAACCTCAACACCGACATCAACTTCGAAGATCCAGACGGTTTCCGCCAAAACGAGCTGCGCATCAGCGACCGCTACGGCAAGGTGGTGTTCCAAACCAAAAACTACGACACCTGGTCGAAAGACGGGCAAATCTACCCGGGACTCAATCCATTCTCCGGCGAAAACCTCAACGACGGTGTCTATTACTACACCTTCAAATACAAAGGAAAGGCCAAGACGACCACGTGGAACGGATCCATCACGATTGTACGGTAACGGCTGTTGGCTATTGGCTATTGGCTGTTGGCTGTTGGCTGTTAGCTGTTGGCTATTGGCTGTTGGCTGTTAGCTGTTGGCTAAGGGCTAAAGGCTAAAAGCTAAAAGCTAAAAGCTAAAAGCTAAAAGCTAAAAGCTAAAGGCCAAAAGCTAAAAGCTAAAGGCTAAAAGCTAAAGGCTAAAAGCTAAAGGCTAAAAGCTAAAGGCTAAAAGCTAAAGGCTAAACCACCGATCAGCAGGCCTAACGCCATCGTCAAGCCTTTCATGACAAGGAAGTTGCGTTTCGACTGCGCCATGAGCGGGATACCGGCGTGGCCGTTCTGCGCGATGGAATTGGCGACCAGCACGGCGAAGGGGATGCTGCCTTGCAAGTAAAGCATCACGAAAATCAAGTGCGGGCCCGACACCGGCAGGAAACCCACTGCCACCGCGATGAGCAGCATCAACCACTTGGTCCACGCATGAGACGCCATCATCGTTTGCAAATCGACGAAATGGTTAAGGATTCCCAACACCAAAAGAGTTCCGAACGCATAGAGGAAGAGCTTGAGCGCGTGTTGTTTGACGACGTGCTCCCACACGTGCTCGCGCAGAAAATGCAGCATTCGCTCCCGCCAGGGCCGCTTTTCCGTCGCATGGGCATGGGGCAAATGGTCCTCGTGAATGGGAAAGTCGTGATTTTCAAATGTAACGAATTTGTTTTCAGGTATTTTCTGCAAGATCAAGCCTACCACAAAGCCGATGGCGAAGAGGATGCCTGTCAGCAGCAGTGCGTTTTTCGGACTCTCGGCGGCGAGGAAAAGCGCCTCGTCGCCAAACGTGGCGACCATGCCGCCGATCAGTGCCCCGAAAGAGAGCATCCGGTGGGTGAAGAGCGACACCACCACGAAACCGCCCGCACACCCGGGAATCGCCCCGAGCAAGCACGCCAGCGCGACCTCCGCCACGGGCTTTCCGTGCAGCTTGCGGAACAGCCGCCCCGAAGATGAGATGTTGACCGACTCCACCACCGCCATCAGCAAAAGCACCAACAGCGTGATGGAAACCGATTCCTTTAACGCCTCCCAAATAATATTGAATACGATTTGCATTTACAAAAATGACCCCTTAAACTCCTTACAAATTCAGATTCTTCGCCAGCGTCGGGTCTGTCTTTTTCGCGCCCCACACCTTGGCGGAGATGTCGTGCGCCTCCTTGGGTGTCAGCAGGTCGTAGTGCTCCATGGCGCGCTGCACGAAAATGCACTGCTGGATCTGCGCCTTGTCGGTGACCACCGCGTCGGCAAGCGCCTTGCAGGAGGGATAGCCGCAGAGGTGGCAATCGACCTGAGGCAGGTTCTGGTTGATTTCGAACGCCCGCTTCATCTTCTGCATCGCCGCTGCCACGTTGTCGTCCATCTTGTCCATCGAGCGCGGCTCCACCGCACTGACATGGCGTTTGTCGGCCAGATAGTTGAAGTAGTTGAGCAGGTCGTTGTCCTCCGCATCCACCTCATCCGAGCATTTCGACATCCGCTTGCGCTGCCGCTCAATCATCAGAAAACGGTTCTCCGCCGTGAGGATGCCGCCGCAACAACTGCCGTCACATGCTCTAAGTTCAAGAAAATCAATATCTTGAATATCCTCATCTTCCACCTTTTCCAAAAATTCCGACACATTGTGGATGTCATCGATGGCCAAGTTGCGGCCCGTACGCAGCATCTTGGTCTCGCCGCCGGTGAGCGGATAGGTGATGCTGGCCTTCGAGAGGCGGTGGAAACGGGTTGACTCGTCACACATCTTGTACTCTCCCGTCTTTATTACCCTTAACACCTTGCTGTACAAGTAGTTCATGTTAATTACGCCGTTCACAGGCGACTTGTCCTCCCCCACAGGGCTCTTGATGGCGGCAATCTTCGCGGCGCAAGGAGTCACATAGAAAATGCCGATGTCCTCCTCTGGGATGCCTTTCTCCGTCAGACTCTTCTTGATGTATTCGGCCGTGATGTCGAACGGAGCCTTCACAAGGTAGATGTTATCGACCAAGACGGGGAATTTCACCTGTATGAGGCGCACGATGGCAGGACAGAACGAAGAGATGACCGGTTTCTCGTACGGCACGTTCCCGCTTTCGAGGTCGCGGCGGATGTACTCCTTGATGAAGTCCACGCTCTTCTCCACCTCATACACATACTTGAAGCCGATGTGCAGCAGGGCGGAAAGGATGGTGCGCTCGCGGATTTTCTCCTCAAACTGCGCCAAAAAGATGGACGGCACCAGCAGGACCGGGTACTTGTAGTCATACACCGTCTGGAAGTCATCCTGTTCGATATAGATGGCGTTCATCGGGCAGGCCACGTAGCAGCGTCCGCAATCGACGCAGCGGTTCGGGTCGAGCACCGGATGCCCGTCCTCAACATGGATGGCACTGGTGGGGCACACGCCCGTGCAGTGGGAGCAACCGATGCAGAGGTCATATTTGAATTGTAATGCGTGGTGGAAATCTTCAGCCATGGGTTTGGTGAAAGTTTAGAGGTTTAAGCAGTTTAGGAGGTTAGGGGGTTTAGGAGGTTTAGGAGGTTTAGGAGGTTTAGGAGGTTTAGGAGTTTAGAGTGTTTCTATTGGAAATAGTTCACAAATTCGATGGTGGTGCCTTTGCCCACCTCGGAGGTGATATTGAGGGAGTCGGAGTTGTTTTTGATGTTGGGAAGGCCCATACCGGCGCCGAAGCCCATCTCGCGCACTTTCTGGGAAGCGGTGGAATAGCCCTTCTGCATGGCCCTGTCGATGTCGGGGATACCAGGGCCCTCGTCGGCGAGAACGATCTTGACGTGGTCTTCCTCCAAATCCACGGTAATGTCGCCGCGATAGGCATGCGCCACGATGTTGACTTCCGCCTCATAGAGCGCCACCACGGTTTTCTTTACGATCTCGGGACTCACCCCGATCTTTTTGAGCATCCTTTTCACCTGGCTGGAGGTGGACCCCGCATTGGTGAAATCGCCGCCTTCTACATGATAAACAAAATTCATAATGCAAGATTTGGTTAACAATCAGGTTAATAAACAGCCGGCAGACCGGCATTGTACAGGATTCCCGAGGTCTTATACATGGAATATTCCGTCCGGATAATCACCATGTCATTGTCCTCGGCCAACTCCTTCATCTCGTCCGTCACGGTTTTGCCGCGCACGATGAGCAGGTAGCTGATGTCGGACATTTCGCACGTCCGTATCGACTGCAGATTGCTCAGTCCCGTGAGAAGCAACAGGTTGTCAGCATCCTTCAGCGTGAGCACATCGCTCATCAAGTCAGAGGCGAAAACACATTCAATCTGCTGGTCCAGATAGTCTTCGCCACAGATAATCTCGCCTTGCACCAGGTCTTTAATCTCTTTGAGTGTCATTTTCAAAAATGTTTTCTAAAAAGAATATTTGATGAAATAATCCGCAAAGATACTTTTTTTTTAAATGGGACGTTCATGTAATGTTTTGTATTTTTTATGTACTTTTGCCGCCGATTTGATAACCCATTAACCCATTAACCCATTAACCCATTAACCCATTAACCCATTAACCCATTAACCCATTAACCCATTAACCCAATGAACATATTAGGCATTTGCATTTTGGCAGGAATCATCGTGGCGGCGGCGTGCGCCGTGTATGTCACGAAAATGGTGATGGAGGTGAAGGCGAAGATCGCCGCCCTGGAGAGCAACAGAAAGAACCAGTCGGTGACATTGCCGCTGCGTCTGCAGGCCTACGAGCGCATGGCCCTCTTCCTGGAACGCATCGACCCCAACCAGTTGGTGATGCGCATCCACACCGCCGGGTTGACCGTCTCACAGGAGCAGAACCTGCTGCTGACGGCCATCCGCAGCGAGTTCGAGCACAACTTGTCGCAGCAGATTTACATCTCCGACCCGGTGTGGCAGAGAATCTGTGACGCCAAGGGCGACATCGAGGCCATCATCAACACCGTGGCCGCCGACATGGACAAGGATGCCGACAGTCGCGAGTTCGCCGAAACCGTGCTCGCCGTCACCGCCCAGAAGCCCGTGGTGGAGCTGGCCATCCAGATTCTGAAGACCGACATGCAGAAGTGGGCTTATTAGCTGTTGGCTGTTAGCTGTTAGCTGTTAGCTGTTGGCCGTTAGCTGTTAGCTGTTGGAGAAGTTGGAAGTCTATTTGCCCAGTTGAACATTTTTTTTGTATTTTTGCGCCGTCATTTTATTCCCTAACATAAAATTAAGAACAAAGAATCGATTATGAACAATGCCAATTATGTATTCAGAGAACCGCAGAACGAGCCGGTCTTCTCTTATGCGCCCGGCACGCCGGAAAGAGCACTGCTGCAACAAGAATTAGAGAGACAATACAACCAGGAGATCGAAATTCCGCTGATCATCGGCGGCAAGGAGGTCAGAACTGGTGATATGGGACAGGTTGTGATGCCCACCGAGCACAACCATGTGCTGGCCAAATACCACAAAGTGGGCAAGAAAGAGGTGCAGATGGCCATCGATGCGGCCATGGCCGCCAAGAAAGGCTGGGAGGAAACTCCGTGGATCCAGCGCGCCTCCGTCATGATGAAGGCCGCCGAGCTCCTCGCCACCAAGTACCGCTACATTTTGAACGCCTCCTGCATGTTGGGCCAGGGCAAGAGCCCCATGCAGGCTGAAATCGACTGTCCGTGCGAGGCCATCGACTTCCTGCGCTTCAACACCTACTTCGCCTCCCAGCTCTACAGCCAGCAGCCAATCTCCGACCACGCCACGCTGAACCGCAACGAATACCGCGGCATGGAAGGCTTCGTGTATGCCATCACCCCGTTCAACTTCACCTCCATCGCGCTGAACCTGAAC
>Ga0310697_10006522_pt1 | contig 11078 bp, 12 predicted proteins | sample 172DNAGHGlowgp2_FD_203883 | JGI IMG/M metagenome (GOLD analysis project Ga0310697, IMG submission 203883) | Sheep rumen microbial communities from Palmerston North, Manawatu-Wanganui, New Zealand - 1728 DNA GHGlow gp2 (v2) (version 2) | ecosystem: Host-associated > Mammals > Digestive system >...
CGAACGCGAAAAGTGCGCGGGCGTCATCGTGCAATTCGGTGGTCAGACTCCGCTGAACCTTGCCATGCGTCTCAAAAAGGCCGGCGCAAATGTCGTAGGTACAAGCCCCGAAGACATTGACCTCGCCGAAGACCGCGACTTCTTCAAGCAGCTGGTTGACAAGGTCGGCATTAAGCAGGCCGAAAGCGGCATCGCCCACAACGTGGAAGAGGCCCTCGCCATCGTCGAGAAAATCGGCTACCCCGTGCTTGTGCGTCCGAGCTTCGTTCTCGGCGGCCGCGGCATGGTGATTGTCTATAAGGAAAAATACCTCCGCAAGTTCGTGGAAGAAGCCGCTGCCATTGGTGAAGGCAAGCCAATTCTCATCGACCGCTTCTTGGAAGACGCCACCGAACTCGACGTGGACTGCATCAGCGACGGCAAGCACACCGTGGTGGGCGCCATTATGGAACACGTGGAACCCGCTGGCATCCACTCCGGCGACTCCGCAAGCGTCATCCCGCCCATGACCCTCTCCAAAGAAATCCAGGACAAGGTTCGCGCCTACGCCAAAGAATTCGCGAAGGAACTCCACGTCTGCGGTCTCATGAACATGCAGCTCGCCGTCAAGGATGGCGAACTCTACATGATCGAAGTGAACCCGCGCGCATCGCGCACCGTGCCGTTCGTTTCCAAGTCCATCGGTGTTCCGCTTGCAAGTTATGCAAGCCGCTGCATGCTAGGCGAAACCCTCGAACAAATCGGCTTCACCGAAGAAGTCCACGTGCCTTACGTGAGCGTCAAGGAAGCAGTGTTCCCCTTCGTCAAGTTCCCGGGTGTCGACATCACCCTTTCTCCGGAAATGAAATCCACCGGCGAAGTCATGAGCATCGATCGCGACCGCGGCCTTGCCTACCTCAAGAGCCAGCTGGCATCGGGCAACAAGGTCCCGAGTCAAGGCAACATCTTCGTCTCGCTCAAGGACGAAGACAAGCAGAAGGCAGTCCCGCTCATCAAGCGCCTCGTAGACATGGGCTACCAGATTTACGCCACCCGCGGTACCTCTACGATGCTCTACAACGAAGGCATCAAGACCCGCGCCGTGTTCCGTATCTCCCGTGGTCGCCCGAACCTGCTCGACCTTATCCACGATAAGGAAGTGCAGTGGATCGTGAACACCACCGAAACCGGCGCCGAAGCCATGGTCGATGAAATCCAGATGCGCTCCAAGGCCGTCGTCTCCGGCATCCCCATCACCACGACCATCGCCGCCCTCACCTCCACCGTCGAAGGCCTCATGGACAAGCACGACTTCGGAAGATTCGAAGTGTGCAGCCTGCAGGAATACCACAGGCACGTGAAGAAGTAAGACGGACGCAGCGGGGAATGCCCCGCAACTTAAGTGTCATTCCGGCCTCCGAGCCGGAATCACCATTTAAAGCCGCAAAAACAGGTGTCCCAAACGGGGCACCTTTTTTTGCATTTTCATATTATATCATCATTCTTCATCATCTTCACTAAGATCAATTTCTTCAGCACTCTGTTCCCCAAAATTAGATCCTTCTACGTCAACAATATGCGGCGAGGAAGTTTCAAATACGGACAAATCACCAGCATCAAACCAATCCGAGTTTTTTTCTGATTTCGATGCAGACTCATCCGTATACCATGTCGGATATAGACATTCTTCTTCCAAAGTCGACCCTATAAACATTCCACTTTTACTAGCCGAATCAGGAACTTTCCACTGGTTAAGACTTTCGCAAATCATCTCGCAATCACTGAATGTACAATTTCGAAACATCGAATTCATGTTTTTCACATTAGATACATCCCAACCGTCAAAGCCATAAAGAAAATCTGACTGTGAATTCAAAAACATACTATACATATCCGTCACATTGGAAACATTCCATTGGCTTATGTCATCATTGAAGAACGACTCTTCAAACATTTCCCGCATCGTTTTCACACTTGACACATTCCATTCACTTATATCGCCATCAAATTTCGACTGACCAAACATTTCACTCATGTCCGTTACATTCGACACATCCCATTCACCTATGTATCCATTAAATTCGGAACCATGGAACATTGCCGACATATTTTTCACATTAGAGACATCCCATAGACTTATGTCTCCATTGAAATTATACCGCTGATGATCTTGTCCCCAAGAAAACAAACTACTCATGTCTTTAACGTGACTCACATCTATAAAATTCAAATCACATTCAAGACCGTCTTTTGCAATAGCCTCATCAATAAGTTTTTTCAAGTGTTCTTTGTCTTTGGCAACTACAGTACAGTCCGTAGAAGCGTCCTCTTCAACAGATTCCTCAATCTCTTGAGAAGAACCACACTCAAAGCAGAATTTTGCGTTAAGCGGCAACTTTGCTCCACACTGAGAACATTCCTTTTCCTGTAGAACAGGAGCTCCACATTCCATACAGAACTTTGCACCATCATTAAGTTCTTCCCCACATTTAGAACATTTTATCATAAACTAATCTCTCCCTTTCATATTTTCAAGGACACCCACAGCATCCAATATCGTACCTAGAACAACTGAAACAACAAGGCATACCGCTAACGGAATTAAGAAAACACCCTTAACAAACCAAATTATTCCACTTATGATTGACCCCAATATCAACGTAAATATCAGACCAAAGATTAGTCCGAAAAGAAGATGGCTTGCAAAAGACTTGAAAATGATAGACAAAGTCAAAGCAACAACACCAACTACCGTTGCTGCGACCATATTTCCATCTTTAAAATAAGCAAGTAAAAGCAACGTAACCAAAACGACTACGCCTAAACATCCGCCAAATACAGTTTTTCTTTCCTTTTCTTCTTTTTCCTTTGCTTCACATTCAGCAATTCTTTTTTCTCGAGCAGCCTTATCTTCGGCATCCTTGTCCTCTTTTTCCTTAGTCGCCTTAAGCCTATCATATTCAACCTTCAACTTGTGGCTCGTTTCCCACAAATCTTTTTCGTTTATACGGCTATTTTTATAGCAAGAGGGGCACATATATAGCAAGTTGCGTTGTATATCATCATATTGTTGAATAGAAACTTTACCCGCATGAGGAGTATTGTCACGCCAAACCAATTCTTGATATTCTACTTCACGTTTTTTCTTTGTAAAACCTTCGTCCTTGGAGTAACGAACTTTTCGTTTGTCCATTACATATTTTTTATGACAAACTTCGCATTCTGTAACTTTCAGCCAGCAATCAGTGCAAATTTTTCCACCATCAAAATCCCACAATTTATCTTTTCTTGTATCCGTCCCACAATTTGAACAGGGATACCACGGCAAAGTCGCATCAAGCATTTCTTGGTGATGACGCTCTTGTTGTTCCATCAATTCACGATGATGTTGTTCTTCATCCAAACGGCGTTGTTCTTCAAACGCCTCTTGACGTTCGTATTCCCTACGTTCTCTTTCCCGATCTCGCTCGCGTTCTCGGGCTTTTTCTTCATCACGACGTCGATTGTCATTTCTGACCGCCCTAGCACAATTCCAACAATACCACACTCCATCAACCCGCTCGCCGTGAGTGCCTCCCATAAATTCGTTTTTAAAACGACTGTGACATCTACCACAAATATCATAGGACATAATTACCCTCTTTTTTCACACCGTTGTTTTTTATTAGACTTTAATCCATCTATGGCACATTCTACATTGGAAGTTGTACATTATTTATTCTCCATTAAAAATTGAATGTTGTTTTTATAATGTCATACAATTGTCTTGCTGATTTTTCATCTAGAACATAAACTTGGCTCGGTTTAGGTTGAGTTTGACGAGCCGCAGAACCATCAGAACCAATTCTAATAGCCGTAGCACCACTATAGACTCCAACTGTCACTTCCAACGGGATGGTTGTATCCTGATTATCAATTGTTCCACAACTTGAATTAACTTGACTGATTAATGCCATAACGATTCCTTATTGGGGAGTTTATGTTTTTAATTTAAGCCACATTCAATACCATATTCGACGACACTCGCGCCATCAAGATTATCATCACTTTTATGGTCGACAACTCCTTCTGGGTATTCCCAATATTCAATTGTGCCGGTGATATGCTCGCAACAAATTGGGCATTCAACATCCACCACCGCCTCGTAAATTTTTTCATCACCCATTCCACGATCAGAATTGCTATCGACATGTTCATACTCAACATCGACAACAAATTCGTGATCGCATTTTTCGCATTTGATTTTTATCTGAGACATACAACCTCTCTAAAATTGAATTTTTGAAAAACAAACGCCTAAAAGGCGGTTTCCAACTCGGAAATCGCCTCTGACAAAATTATTTTGTAAACTACATTTTACACGGGGGTGGGGTAACAGAATAAAACGAGCCATTTTTAAGCCTATTTCGCCCATTTTTCTTATACCCATCAAATTCATACGAAAGAAATATACATAAAATTTGCAAAATATACATCTGTTCTTAAATTTTTCTTAGAATTTCGAGTGTTACCAACCACTTTTGAGCAGAAGCACCCCAAAAATGTATCTTTATACAAGAAAAGGGCAATATATGGCAACCTACATAAAACCGATGATTGCCCGTGACATTCTTCGCAAGGCCAACCTTTTGGAGTAGTTTTTCCGAGTTGCTTTTACAGCTTGTTTTTTTATATTAAGGAAAGAGGTTCCCTATGACTGCAATGGCAGCCGAATTTTCTGAAATCATCGAAACGCTTACCGAGGAAGATTTGCGTTCGGCCTTGGATTATGTCCGTTTTCTCTCGGCTTCACGCAAAAAAGCGGCAAAGGCAACCTTGAAACAGATTCAGGGACTTTTTGCCGATGACAAGGGCTGGAAAAACGAGCAGGAGATGCTTGCTGACATGGCCAACTTCAGACGGACCCGAACCGCTTGATGAAAATCCTGCTTGAGACAAATGTCCTGATATCCGCATTTGTCCTTGGAGGCAAGGCGGGGCAAAAACTTGCGTTTTCGCACAGAAAAATGTATATTAGTCGTGAAAACGGAGGTAAATTATGATTGTTACCTTGAGAAATGTCGATACGCAGTTCCTGAGCGTCATCGAGAGCCTGTTGCAGCTCCGCAAGGATGTCTATATGGAGACTTCCGAAGAAGAGCCAAACGATCTCACCGCCAAGGTCATGGCAGAAAGCGAGGCCGGGAAAAACCTTAGCCCCGTTTACAAGTCCACCAGCGATTTCATGGCGGCTTTGAATGCTTGATTTACGGTTTACGAACCAGTTCAAGAAAGATTACAAACTTGCCCAGAAACGTGGCTATGATTTGTCCGAATTCGAAGCAATCGTAAACAAACTTCGCAATAGAGAAGAACTTGATCCGAAATACAAGGATCACTAGTTATCCAACAACAGGAGAAACCATCGGGATTTCCACCTGCATCCTGATTTGGTAGTCATCTATCGCATTCAAGAAAACGAACTTATTTTAGAAATGGTCCGCATGGGAACACATTCGGACCTATTTAGGAAGTAGCTTTTGCGTTAGGGATAGCGAGCTTGCGAAGCGTGACCCCTTGGGGCCAAGACTCGCATAGCGGGGCTTGGTTCTAGGAGGCAAGCGACAAGCGTAAGCGCAGGCAATTGCCCCTAGAATATAGCCCGACCGCACATATATGTGCGGGAACGCTCTTTTCCTGTAAGTTCAGAGACCCAGCCTCATAAAACAGGTCTTTTCTGCGAAAGCGTAAATTTTCTATCTTCCCCGCTATGATTATCAGGCAATACAACGAAATGGACCTTGCGGCAATGATCCGCATCTGGAACGATGTGGTGGAAGAAGGCATCGCCTTCCCGCAAGAGGACTTGCTCACTCCCGAAACCGGCAAAGAGTTCTTTGCCGCACAGACCTACTGCGCCGTTGCGGTCGAGGACGACAAGATTTTCGGGCTATACATTCTTCACCCGAATAACGTGGGCCGTTGCGGGCACATTTCAAATGCGAGCTACGCAGTCGCTTCGGAATCCAGGGGCAAGCATATCGGCGAAAAGCTGGTGAAGGACTGTCTCGAACAAGCTAAAAAGCACGGCTTCGGGGTATTGCAGTTCAATGCCGTCGTCGAAAGCAACACGCATGCGCGGCACCTGTACGAGCGTCTCGGATTTGTCCAGCTCGGCACTATCCCGAAGGGATTCAGAATGAAGGACGGGCATTACGAAAATATCTGCCCGTACTATCACGAGTTGTAATTCTCTTCTGCAAAAAAAGATTACTTTATTCGTCACACCCTATCCTTGCGCGGCAGGGATTTTACGTTTTTTGGATATTATTCAATAAACGAAAAACATTATCCGTAAAGCCAGCGCGGTTTTCTTTCATTTTCCCGCGATTTCGCCGTTTTTCGCGAAATTTCGCACATTTCTCTTTTTTGGCACGCTCTTTGCATAGAGGGGGTGAATTCCAAAATTCCTTGGAATGAAAACAAGGACAAGCGCCATGAAACTCGTTACGGCTTATATCCAACCCGAACGACTCAATCTCGTGAAGCAAGCGCTTTACGAAAACAACATTTTCAAGATGTCAGTTACCAACGTGCTGGGCTGCGGCCAGCAGAAAGGCTACAACCAGCGCTTCCGCGGCGTGGTGACCGAGGTGAATTTGCTCAAGAAGATTTGCCTCAAGATTGCGGTGAACGACGAATTCGTGCAGCCCTGCATCGACGCCATCATCAAGGGCGCCCGCTCCGGCGAAATCGGCGACGGAAAGATTTTCGTCACAAGCCTTGAACAGTGCATCCGCATCCGCACCGGAGAAACGGGCCCGGAGGCAATTGGATAAAAGGGGCTAGAGGCTAGTGATTTTTCGCCCTACATTCACCCCTAGATCCTAGATTCTAAATCCTATCCCCTAACAACAATTTTTCAAGAGGAATTTTACCAATGAACGAAGTTACACAAGTCGTACCTGTCAGCGACGCCATCTTTATGACAGAAAACATCTGGATTATGATCAGCGCCATGCTGGTGTTCATCATGGGTCTTGGATTCGCCTGCGTTGAAGCGGGCCTCGTGCGTGCGAAGTGCGCCGCCAACGTTGCCTTCAAGAACATCGCGGTCCCCGCCATAGGCATCACGATGTATGCCCTGTTGGGCTTTGGCCTCATGTATCCGGGAACCTTCAACGGGATTCTCGGTTTCGCGGGCTTTGGCATTGGCGACTGGGCGAATCCGGCCAGTTTCACCTCTGCCTACAACGGCCACTTTACTTTGTTTGCAGACTGGCTGTTCCAGGCAATGTTTGCCGCCACTGCAGCGACGATTGTCTCGGGCGCCGTGGCCGAACGCGTGAAACTCAATTCCTTCCTCGTATTCACTCTTGTCTACGTGACTATCGTCTACCCCATCGTGGGCAGCTGGACATGGGGCGGCGGCTGGCTTAGCACCATCGGCAAGGCTGGTTTCCATGACCTCGCCGGTTCTACCCTCGTGCACTCCGTGGGTGGCTGGGCAGCTCTCGCCGGCGTGATGATTCTCGGCCCCCGTATCGGCAAGTACGTGAACGGCAAGGTACACGCCATTCCTGCACACAACATCCCGCTTGCAACCATCGGTGTGTTCATGCTGTGGTTCGGCTGGTGGGGATTCAACGCCGGTTCCGCCCTCTCCGGCGACCCGAAGGCTACTAGCTGGATTCTCGTGACCACGAACCTCGCCGCCGTTGCAGGCATCATTACCGCAACGCTCACGAGCTGGATTGTCTCGAAGAAGCCCGACGCCACCATGGCCCTCAACGGATGCCTTGCCGGTCTCGTGGCAATCACTGCCGGTGCCGACGTGGTGACCCCGCTCTCCTCCTGGATTATCGGTGCCATCGCTGGCGTGCTCGTAGTCGGTGCAGTGTTCATGTTCGACCGCCTGCACTTGGACGACCCGGTCGGTGCTCTCTCTGTTCACCTGGTGAACGGCGTGTGGGGTACGATTGCCGTGGGTATCTTCGACATGACAGGCGATTACAGCGTGCTCACTCAGCTTATCGGTGTTGCCGCCTACGCCCTGCCCTGCTTCGCCGGTGCTAGCCTGATCTTCTTCGTCATCAAGAAGACAATGGGCCTGCGCGTCACGGAAAGGCAAGAACTCCGCGGTCTCGACCAAAGCGAACACGGACAAGAATCCTACAGCGGATTCCAGATCTTCAGCAATATGTAGATTAGACGAAAGAATTTTTCTGTTGACTAAAATGCCCCGGGACAAATGTCTCGGGGTTTTCTAGGTTTAGAATAAAATAACAACGATTAAACTTCTTTGAACCAGTCGTCAAAACTCGCATCGCTTGGCATGCGCCAGTCGGCGCGGGGCGACAGCGAGATGGTTCCGACCTTCGGGCCATCCGGGATGCAACTGCGCTTGAATTGTTGCGTAAAGAAGCGCCTGATAAAGATGGCGAGCGCCTTGTCGATTTCTCCGTCAGTATGTCTGTTTGCGAACGCGTATTTCGCGAGGTAGCGGAGTTTTTCGGGAGAAGCGCCGTATTTCGCAAAGTGGTAAAGGAAAAAGTCATGGAGTTCGTAAGCACCGAGGATGCTCTCCGTCTTTTGAGCAATCTGGCCGCTTGAATCGGCGGGCAAGAGTTCCGGAGAGACGGGCGTATCGAGGATGTCGCGGAGGACTGCGGCAAGTTCTGCGCCTTTTTCGCGGGCATCAAGATGTACGCCGGTTTCGCTGGGGGAAAGTTCTGCACCGAATTCGCTCGGGGCAAGATGCGTGCCGGTTTCGCTCGGGTTGTGAACTGCGCGGTCGGCATACCAGCTTACGATATGGCGCACGAGCGTCTTGGGAATGTCGCAATTCACCGCGTACATGGACATATGATCGGCGTTGTAGGTGCTCCAGCCCAGCGCAATCTCGGAAAGATCTCCCGTACCGATGACGATTCCGCCTTCGCTGTTCGCGATGTCCATCAGGATTTGCGTGCGCTCACGGGCCTGCACGTTCTCATAAGTCACGTCCAACTTTTGCGGGTCGTGCCCAATGTCGGCGAAATGCTGAAGGCAGGCCTTCTGGATATCAATGGTACGCAGTTCCACGCCCAAGAGTTTCGCCAGTTCAACCGCATTGTTCTTGGTGCGGTTGGTAGTACCGAACCCAGGCATGGTGAGCGCAAGAATTTCAGAAGCTGGGCGATTCAACAGCTTAAAAGTTTCTGCAACTACAAGAAGTGCCAGCGTAGAATCCAGACCGCCACTCAGGCCAATTACCGCACGCTTGCTGCATGTCGCCTCGAGACGCTTAGCAAGTCCCGCACACTGTATGTTGAAAATCTCGGTACAAGACGTATCGCGGGTTTCGATGTTCCCCGGCACAAAAGGCGTCGGAGAAACAAAGCGGTATTGGAGCGCATCGCAAGCGCGCAAGCCATCTAGTGTTGCCGACCGCGCGATGATGGCACGACTGTCGAAATCCTGGAACGAACCTTCACTTAGGCGCTGCATATTCAGGCGTTCTACGTCCACATCGGCATAGACAATTTCGGTTTGGCGCGAGAAGGGCTTGCTTTCGGCGAGCATGCTCCCGTTTTCCGCAATCATCAGGTGGCCGCTGAAGACCATGTCCGTCGTAGACTCGTGCACCCCGGCAGAGGCGTACATATAGGCCGCCATGCAACGGGCCGACTGGTTCATCACCAGGTTCCTGCGGTAATCACGCTTGCCTACCAGCGCATCGCTTGCGGAGAGGTTCACGATAACGTTCGCACCCGCAAGAGCAAGTTCCCCGCTTGGTGGTGCAGGAGTCCATAAGTCTTCGCAAAGTTCCACACCGATGCGGACCTCGGAACCATCGCTACAAGATGCGTAATTCGGATTATTAGATGTACAATTCAGACTGCCAAATGCGCGGCCGCTCACGGTGATGAAATTCGTGATAGGTACTTCGCCTGCGCCTTCTATAAAGCACGTCACAACTCCAGCGTCATTCCCTGCCAAAGCGCCGTACGCCCCGCGCAACAAATCGCGCCCGCTGGAAAAATGCCGTTTCTCGTAGAACTCGCGCTGATTCGGCAAGTGAATCTTGGGCGTAATCGCCACAACGCGCCCGTGCTGTACAAAGGCGGCGCAGTTATACAGCCTTCCGAATATGCGCAAAGGCAGGCCAACCACAATCACGACGTCGCTTTCTTTTAAGGCGTCCGCAATCCGCACCAACGCGCGGGTGCTGTTCTGCAAAAGCAGTTCCTGGTGGAACAAGTCGCTGCAAGTATAGCCCGTAATGCAAAGTTCTGGAAAAACGACAAAAGCCGCCCCGTTAGAGGCAGCAATCTTCGCGCTCCTGATAATTTCTTCGGTATTGTAGGCGGTATCGGCCACCTTCAACACCGGAGAAACACATGCGAACCGGTAAAATACGAACATAATTCCGCGCTCAGTTTATATCACAAAAAACAATTGCAGTTTATCACGACAAACAGTTTCATTCCTACAAGAAATTACAGCAACCGTTACTTGAGCGCTGCGACTTTCGCCTTCGCGTCGGCCATAGCACGCACCACGAGGGAGGCGCCGTTCGCGCAGTCGCCCACCGCATAGATGTGTCGGGACGGATCAGCGATAATCACCGTACGCGGGGTGAGTTGCAGGCCCAGGTCATTCACGATTCCCTCGGCAGGCACGCCAGTGAATCCCATGGCGAGCACCACCAAGTCGGTATCGATGACCTCGGTAGAATTCGGGACTTCGGCAGGCTTGAGGGGGCGACCCTGCGGGGACATTTCCCATTCCACGCGAACTGCTTCCACGCCGGCCACGCGACCGTCCTTCACAATGAACTGCTTGGAAGAAACATTCCAGCGACGCTCACCGCCTTCGTGCTGGGCGTAGCTCGTGCGCAGCATGTACGGCCAGTCGGGCCACGGCGTAGACGGGGAACGTTCCTCGGGAGGCTTGGGCATGAATTCCACCTGGAGCACGCTTTCGCAGCCTTCACGGATGGCCTTGCCCACGCAGTCGTTACCCGTATCGCCACCGCCAATCACCAACACCTTGCGGCCCTTCGCGCTGAACTTTTCGGGATTGCTTTCACCCGGCATTTCGGCACCGTGCAGAAAATCAAGGGCAAGGAAAATTCC
>Ga0310697_10006523_pt1 | contig 11078 bp, 5 predicted proteins | sample 172DNAGHGlowgp2_FD_203883 | JGI IMG/M metagenome (GOLD analysis project Ga0310697, IMG submission 203883) | Sheep rumen microbial communities from Palmerston North, Manawatu-Wanganui, New Zealand - 1728 DNA GHGlow gp2 (v2) (version 2) | ecosystem: Host-associated > Mammals > Digestive system >...
TCTTGATGTCCACAATAGTGCTCTCGGTCTCCAGCAGTTGTTGCTGGCGGGCCAGTTCCTGCCGCATCTCGCCGATGGAGGCGTTGTGGCGGTCGATGCTTTCAATGTGAGCCATGAGTGTGTTGACCGCCGACTTGGCATCGTTGAGTTTGTCCTTGCGTGTGTTGACGTCGCCGATGTTCAAGGCATCCAACCGTTGTTGCAATAGCTTGACGGCCTGTTCTTGTTCCAGGCATGCTGTGCGAGCCTGTTGAGCCTCGAGTTGGGCCTGTGGCAGCCTGTTTTGTTCCTGGCTCAGTGCCAGCGTGTAGGCTTTGATATTGTCTTGGGCTTGCTGCCAGTGAGCCACCAGAGTCTTGATTTGGCCTATGGCGGCATAGGTGGTGCTGTTGGGCGCTTCTTGTTCAATCATCGACTTGATGGCCTGGAGTTGAGCCCGCTTGTTGTCGAGTGATTTTTCGGTTGCCCGCAAGGCGCTGCACAGGTTGTCAAACTGTCGTTGCATGTCGGGCATCTCGCTTTCCAGTCGTTTGATTTGCGCCTGGGCTTGTTGTATCTGCTTGAGCTCGGCGCGGGCCTCGCCAGTCGAGTCCCACTCGTTGACGAGTTGTTGTTGCTGCTGGAATGAGGGCTCCAACATCAGCTGTCGCAGGCTTGCGAGGTCATTGCTTAGCCTGGTGAGTTCCTGCTCGATGCGTTCCCGCTCGTCGAGCCAGTCCCTCATTGCCCTGGCCGAGTCGTGCTGTTGTCGCGCTGCGCTCAGCTCTTGCTTGTATTGTGTGATTTCTTGCTCAATGGCCGCCTTGTGCTCGGGTTGCAGCAGGGTGATGTCGTGCAGCGCCTCGCGCAGCGTGTCGCACTCCCTTTTTTTCGCGCTGGTGATCTGGTATATTCTGGCACCAAGTTGTGTGTAGATGTCAATACCCATCATTTTCTCGAGCAGCAGCGACTTGTCGTTGTCGTTGGACTCAAGGAACTCGGCAAACTTGCCTTGAGCGAGCACCACGGTGCGGAAGAACTGATTCACATCGAGTCCTGTGAGATGGGAGATGAAGTCGTCAATCTCGGTCTTCTTGGTCAAGTAAACGGCAGGAGTGACCCCGTCGGGGGTGCACAGGCAGCGAGCCACGTCCTGCAACGTTCCGGTAGGCCGCTTGTGTGAGCGGTGCACATGCCACGTGGCGATGTAGGGCGTTCCCTCGTTGTCATCAAACTCCAGACTGACGTCGGCGCTGCCGCAACCGCGGCGCAGCAGTTGCCGCGGGTCGTTGGTGTTCACGCTCTCCTGGTCGGTCAGGTCAGGGCGTTTGCTCTCATAGTCGGCGCGTCGAGCCGACTTCATGCGTGGAGTCGTTCCATACAATGCCAGGCACAGGCAGTCGATAATCGTTGACTTGCCAGTGCCGGTATCTCCTGTTATAAGGAACAGGCGCTCGTCGCTCAAGGGCGCAGCGTCAAAGTTGATTTCGGCCTCCTGTATCGAAGCGATGTTGCTGATGTGTAGTTTCTTAAGTCTCATTGCGATGCATCATCATTGATAAATAGGACCTATTGTCGCGTTAGCTCGATGACTTGCCGGTAGGCCTCGTCAAACAGTCGCCGTTGCTGCTCGTTCATCGGGTTTCCTGTCCTGTCGATGAAGAACTGGTTGGCGACGTCGATGGGCCTTTTGGCACTCAGTTGTTCGAGGTTCATGCGTGTGGCTTGGGCCGTGGTGCCGGCAGGCAGTGTTTTCTTGATGCAGCAGTAGCGGCAATGTTTCTCTTGCAGCACCTGGGCTGCTCGCGTCTGGGCATCGTGCGGCAAGAGCCCATCGGCCAGCACGTTGAGCCTGATGTAGGCTTGTTGGTCATCATTCCATGCTTGTAGCATCTCCATCACGGTGTCAAAGTTGGCTGGCTCCCTGGCGGGGATGGTGTGTAGTGGCTTGATGTTGTTGATGGCGATGCTGTTGACGAGTGGCACACTGCCGTGGGCGTCGATCTCGACCAGGCTCACCGAGTGCTCGCATTGCTCGTCAAAGCTCACTGGCAGCGGCGTGCCGCAGTAGCGAGCGATGGCGCTCAATTGCTGTGGCCTGTGAATGTGTCCCAATGCGGCATAGTCATAACCCGTGCCCAAGTGGTCGAGGCCCACACTCTCCATCGCCACGGTGCTGTCATGTCCGGTGATGTCGCTGCCGCTCACGGCCAGGTGGGCCATCAGCACAACAGGAAGGCCATTGGGGTTGTGCCCACAGGCATGGTCAAGCAACGCCTGGAAGTAGGCCGGTTGTCGCTGCGCCCGGTCGGTAGCGTCGGGTGAGATCAAGGGGAATCCACCCGGGTAGCAAAAGGGAACTGCGGCGACAATACCCCGATCCTTGACAGGAATCAGGTGGTGGCTCATGCATGCCGTGCCGTCGCTGTTGCGTGCAATACCACCAAGCACGGTCACCCCCGCGCGCTCCCACAGCATGCTGTCGCTGTCCAGTCGCGCCGCGCTGTCATGGTTGCCCGCTATCACGATGATAGCCATCTCGGGGCAGGCCTCGTGGATGTCGAGCAACCCTTTCACATACAGCTTGACGGTGCTGCTCGACGGTGCTGCCGTGTGATAGACATCGCCGCTCACCAGCAGGGCGTCGGGTTGCCGCTCGCCAACGATTGTGGCGAGCTGCCTGAGGAAGTCCTGTTGTTCCAGGTTGCGGTCATAACCGTAGAAATTCTGGCCCAGGTGCCAGTCGCTGGTATGGATGAATCTAAACATGGCTTATCGGTAGGGTGAATAGTTGGGTTTTAATTGGGGTCAAAAATACTCATTTTTCCATATTCAAGCAAATCTTTCCAGTTTGCGCATGCGTTTTTTGGGGGGGAAACGGTATCATGCTGCCGGGGTTGTAAACAGTCAGTGCCACTCGCGGCTTGAAGTCGCGGTGGCACTGACGCTAATGGTACAGTTCACCCGTTGTACGGCGGGTGGGTGATTATGCAGCTTGCTTTACCACTGGCCCAGCAGGATGTAGTCAATGAGTTTAATGACGTCGCTGATGGAGATGTTGCCATTGCTGTCACAGTCGCCGGCTTCAAGGTTGAATCCACTGGCGTCGTTGGTCAGCATATAGTCGATGATCTTTGTCACATCGGCAATATCCACATTGCCGTCATCATTCACGTCGCCCAGCAGGAAGCTGGAGTCGCCAGCCTCGTTGGTAAAGTACATGTCCTGAACGTCGGCCAGGGCGATTGTTGTTGTGCCCTCGTCGTTGGTCACGGTGATGTTGCTGTTGTCATAGGTGATTTTGATGCCCGCTACCGAGCAGGTCACAGTCGAGCCGTTGGCCTTGGTGAACTTCAGGTAGCTATAGGTCTCGGCGCTGCTGACCAGGGCCACCAGGGCGATAAGCATCGTTATAATTGTCTTCTTCATAATTGTAGAGTCTTTTTTAACTGATGATGTCATTGTTTATAACTACTTGAAAGAGTTACCAGCCCCAGGGATTGCCGCCGCCACCTGAGTAGCTGCTTAGTGTTACACTTGAGCCACCGGTTGCGCTGGTGGCACCCTTGCCATTCCATATCGAGGTGCCGCCGAAAGTGACGCCCGACTTGACTGCTGGTGATGACGGGGCAGTGACTACCATAGTCTTTGAGCCGGATGACGAACCGCCACCGGGGCCATAGCCGCCACCGCCACCTTGCGACGAGAAGGTGGGGGTCAAGACAGCCATCACTACGCTGTTGCTACTGCTCAGCGAGTAACGGGTATTGGCACTGGCTGTGCAGGAATAGCACGTCTGACTAATGCTGGCACCGCTCTCGATGGCTCCCATATTGCCACCGATGGCCATGAGCGAAGCACCGCTCTGGATGTAAACCTTGTAGCCGCCCTCGCTGTTGGCATCAAGGCCTTCCTCGCTACCGCAGCAGAAGACGTGCCCTCCGCTCAGGTACATATTGCCGTTGGAGTCGATAGCGTCGTTGCTAGTGGCCACGGCATAGATGTAGCCACCCTTGAGGTACATGTGCGAAGCACTGTTCAATGCGTCATCATAGCTGGTCACATCAATGTAGCCGCCGTTGATGGTCATGATGGCCTTGGACTCAATGCCCTCGGCGCCTTCACCACCCGTGGCGCTCACGTGGATGGTGCCGCCGTTGATGGTGAGGTTGCCCTCGGCGCGGATGCCCTTGGGTGACGAGGTACCGTCGCTGTTGGTGTCACCCTGCTCACCGCCGGGGTTCCAGCCACCACCAGGTCCCCAGCCGCCACCGCCGGGATTGCTGCCGCTGGAGCCGTACTTGCTGCCAGTGGTGCTTGCAGTGATGTCGCCGTTGTTGATGGTGAGTGTGCCATTGAAGTTCATTCCCTTGCCTCCAGTGCCGGTGGCTTTGAGGTTGAGCGTGCCGCCGTCAATCACGGCGTTGGCTTTGCCCTTGATGCAGGCAGCACCGCTGGCACTGTTGTCGGTATAGGTCTCACCATCACCGCTCACGGTGCCGCTGATGCTACCACCCGTGATGTGCAGGTCGCCTGTGGGCTTGATGGCCTTGCTGGCGGGGCCTGTTACGGTAAAGTTGATGGTGCCGCCGGTAATGTCCATGTTGCCGTCGCTCTTGATGCCGTGGTCGTAGGTGTTCAGCGTCAAGACGCCGTCGCTGATGAGGACGGTGCCCTCGCTGTGGATGCCCTCGGCCTCGTCTTCGATGGTGGTGCACTTGAAGTTGGCACCATTCAGGATGAAGGCATAGTCAGCCTTAGCGCACTTGACATTGGTCGTGTCTGTGGTGCCGTAGGCCCAAGGTTCACCCTGGCAGTTGATGTCGATGGTGCCGGCGGTGGCGGTGAGCGTGCTGTCGCACTTCATGCCACGTGCGCCGTTGCCGGTCATCCTGATATTGACGATGGCCTCGGCTCCATTGATGGTGAGGTTGCGGTCGGTGCTGATACCGATGGCTTCCTTGATTTTGCTCTCAGTGCTGTCCCATGTGGGGATGCCGCTGTGGTTCAAGGTGAGCGTGCCGCCCTGGATGTCGATGTTGCCCTCGGCCTTGATGCACTTGGTGGCTGCCGCACTGCCGTTGATGGTGAGCGTGCCGCCCTTGATAAGCACGTGACCGTCGAGCGTCGGGTCGGCAGTGTCCTCGGCATCAACCTGGATGCCGTCGTCGCCACAACTCTGGATGTTGATGGTGCCGCCGTTCATCTGGAAGTATTGGGCCACATTGATGGCGTCGGCAACAGCACCGGTGATGGTGATGGTGCCCACGGTCTTCTTGACCTCCATGTACTCGTTGCAGGCCAGCGCGTGCTTCTTGTTGCCCGTGATGGTTAGCGAGCCGCCCTTGCTGAACTCGGCGTGGCCCTTGACGAGGAAGGCTGCCTTCTTGGTGTTGTTGGCTCCGTCCTTGATGACGTTGGTCGTGCCGTCAAGCAGCTGCACGGCGATGCGCTTGCTGTTCTGGATGTTGATGGCTGCGCTGTCGGGGTTGGTCAGGTTGACACCGTTAAGCGCCAGGGTCATCTTGTATTTTCCCGCATGGTAGAAGCATCCGCTCGAGCTGGAGCCCTGCAGGGTATAGGTGTACTCGGCAGCCACGTTGTCGTCCTGCATCACGGCCACGCGTGCCCCGTTGACCGTAGCAGTGATGTGGTTGGCGATGTTGCCGGCGATATAGACGTCGGCAACGGTGTTGTTGTACTTGACGAGGATATTGTCGTCGGCAAAGGTTTCGCTGGCGACGGTGACGCTATCCACGTCGGCAAGGGTAAACCCCTTCTCGAGAACAGTGAGTAGGCTTGCCTGTGAATAAGGCATTGTGCCCACCGATTGGGTGTTGTAGGCCCAGTGAACATGCCCGGTGTGAATCCACATCGTCTGTTGTGCATAGCCCAAAACCCCTACCATAGCAATCAATGTTGCAAGAAAGAATCGTTTTCTCATAAATGTGTAACTTAAAGTAGTGTTTTGAAGTGATTAAATCATGATTATTGTGTGCTGCAAAGCTATCGCTTTACCTTTAAAATGGCAAATTTGTACATGGTCTTTTCAACCAATCAGCGGTTTTATTCTGCCAATCTCAATAATTGTGTAAGCAATCAAAGACTTTTTCTTGTGTTTTTAAATAATGTATTGTAATTTTGCGGAAGTTTTTACGTTTAAATGGCATTATAATTATATTTTTTAACATCGCTAGTTCTAGCTCATACTATTTCCATCAATGAAACTACCAATACAAATCCTTGCCATATTGTTGGCTATTTTTTACAGTTTTAACGCTCAGGCTGTGGTTGACCCCTATGAGGCCATGCAGGTCACCCCTGCCGAGGGCATCGTCACCAGTTTACAACATTTCACCATCACCTTTGCCGACCTGCCCGTGGTGGTGAGCAACAATGCCGTTCCCACCCTGGAGAAAGGCGGTGGTGCCACCATCGAGGGCACCATGCGAGTCGATGCCGATGGGAAAACGGTGTTGGTCGATTTTGACGTCTGCAGCACCGCGTCGGGGCAATATTTCCTGAATCTGCCCGAGGGGTCACTCACGGTGAATGGCCAGCGATTGCTGCCGTTGACGCTCCGGTTCATTATCGCTGGTGGCATGGACGAGTTTTATAGCCAGATTTCCATCGACCCGGCACCAGGCGAGGTCGAGAGCCTGCAAAATTTCGTCATCTCGTTTCCACAGTTTGTGGGCGATATTGACTATGGCAGCAAGGCCGTTCTGACCAATACCACCACAGGAACAACCGTCGAGACCGACATGTACTGCGTGCGCTACAACGTGCTGGTATATTTTCCCGACGAGATGACCGAGCCAGGCGATTACACCCTCACGATACCCGCTGGCGCTGTGATCTTCTACACACTGGACCAGGACATCCATGAACTCACGTTCAATTATTCAATCGCTGGAATGCAGCCGGTTCTTGTGGGTGATCTTGACGGCGACGGCTGGGTAGGCATTGCCGATGTGACGTTGCTCATCGACTACATCCTGAGCGGCGACCAGGCTCCCGCAGCTGCCGATCTTGACGGCGACGGCAGGGCAGGCATCTCCGATGTGACCAACATCATCGATATCATTCTGGGTGCTGCTTAATCCCCCTTGATGAATAAGGCCTAAAAATACATGGTGAGCGGGCCTGTGGCTTGCTTATCGACGATAACCTGCATTTATTGCTAAATAACGACCATACAATGAATAGAATTTCAACACTATTGATGGCGGTGCTCATGGCATTGCTCTCCAGCACGCCTGCACTAGCCGTGGTTGACCCCTATGAGGTGTTGACCATCACGCCTGCCGAGGGCCAGGTGGATAGCTTGCAGCATTTCACCATCACCTTTGCCGGCCTGCCCGTGAAAGTTGATGAAAATGCGGTGCCCACGTTGCAAAAAGGTGGTGGAAACACCATCGAGGGAACCATGCGGGCCGATGACGATGGAACCACTGTCGTCATCGACTTTGACCAGTGCTGCACCGCATCGGGGCACTATTTCCTGAACCTGCCCGAGGGCTCACTCACGGTGAATGGGCAGCGCCTGTTGCCGTTGTCGCTGCGTTTTATCATCCAGGGCGACATGGACTCATTTTATGAGCAAATCACCATCAAGCCCGACCAGGGGGTGCTCGAGAGTATCAAGTCGTTCACCATCTCCTTCCCCGAGTACATTGGGGAAACGACCTATGGCTCAAGGGCCTTGTTGACCAACACCACAACCGGCAACATCTATCATGCCGAGATTATGGACGTGGGCTACAATGCCCTGGTGTATTTCACAAGCGAAATCACCGAGCCTGGCGACTACACCCTCACGATTCCGGCGGGTTCGCTGGTCTTCTACTCGCTCAGCGAGGCAGTGCGCGAACTCAATTTCCATTTCACCATTGAGGGCGCTGGCCCCTCGTTCTATGACCTCATCACCATCGATCCCGAGCCAGGAACCGTCAATAGCCTGCAACGGTTCACGGTCACCTTCCCCGTGGCACTGGACGGCATCGCTCCAGGTGCTATGGCCACCTTGACCAACGCCGCCACAGGAACCACCGCCCAGACGGCCATCGTTGCCGATGGCAACAAGGCCGTGGTGGAGTTTGACCAGCCATTTACCCAGACAGGGAGGTACACCCTCACCCTGCCTGCTGGGGCAGTGCTCGTCGGTACCCTGGACGAGGAGGTCCATGAGCTCAATTTCACTTATACCATTGCTGGCGACGGCATGCCCGACTATACCATCAATCCACCCGAGGGGGAACTCTACATCTTGCAGTATTTCACCATTGCCTATGGGCAAAAGGCCCTCGTCAACGAGGACGTCCACCCCACGGTGACCAATGATGACACCGGTGACACCTATGAGTGCAACATGATGGAGATTGGGGGCAATGCCGTGATTTACATGGAATACCCGACAAGCGTGCTGGGCAACTACACGCTCGCGGTGCCTGCCGGTTGTATCACCATTGAGTCCACCGGCCAGACCAACCCCGAGATGACCTTCCACTATGTGATCGTGGAAAAGGAAATCTATATCCCGCCCGTCATCGAGGAACAGCCCGAGGGCACCCTGAAACTGTATCGCCGCTCGGGCAGCCTGGTCAGGGAAGTGGAGAAGCAAGGCTCGGTGGGCGAGGGTGAGAACCCCTACGAGATTGTTCACGAGCAGCAGGACGGTGTCCTGAGCTTTGTGTTTGCCCCCGACAATAAGGTTTACATCCAGCGCCCTGTCTCTTGGACCTATTACGACGGCTGGATTGAGGGCACCTTGAGTGACGATGGCAAGACCATCACCGTGCCCATGGGACAGTATGTCGCCTATACCAAATCGCTCGAGATGGCCATCCAGGTGGCCGCCTTCAGCTATGACGAGGCATTGGGCTCCTACCGCTATGACGACAGTGTGACCGAACTCACCTATACCATCAACGGGGATAGCACCATCACCCTGAACGGCACCAGCGAGAAGCTGGTTCTGGGAACGATGAACCGTGCCTTCGGTCAAAATTTCCAGTATCTCGATTACGAGTGGCTGCAAACGGGTGATTACGCTTCAATCTACTATCCCATCAACGAGATGCCCCTCATGCCTCCCCCCGACATGGAAATCGAGACCTACTACTTGACAACGGCCAGCAACGACGGGTCGGCATGGGACCCCTACAGGGCTACGGTCAATGTGGGCTTTGAGGGCGACAACATGTGGATTCAGGGCATTTCCCAATTTGTGCCCAAGGCTTGGATTAAGGGCGTGAGCGTGGGCAATAAGGTAACCTTTTCCAACCCGCAGTTGCTGGGCACCAACGATGTGCTGTTCTACTTCAAGTGTGCCGCCTTCAATCCCCTTGATGGCAGCACGACGCAGCAGGATATGGTGCTTACCGTGGACGAGTTGGGTGACTTCAAGACCTTTGATTACATCTTTATCACCACCGACCAGGATAACCTGTATTTCGTCAATTACTATCAAGGGTTGACACTGTCCAGGTACCCCGACCTGTTGTATCAGGCACCAGCCGACTTGACAGTCGAGGAATATGATTTCTCCTACCTGCTGCAGTACAATCCCAGCCTGCCGCCGGTGGAGCAAACCCACCGTGTCCTGGTAGGGTTCAACGAAAACCTGGTCTATATACAAGGCATCTGGCCCAAACTGCCGCAGGCTTGGGTCGTGGGCAAGCTGGTGGACGGCAATATTGTGATGAACCTGCCACAGTACATGGGCCGTTATACCGAGGAGTATTCGGGCACCTATCCCATCTACCTGAATACCTTTGACAAGACCAATGGGGCAATCCTGCCGCAAATCGTCTTTAACCTCGATAGCACCACCAGGGCGTTCAGCAATGCAACGGCCCCCCTGAGCATCGGTATCAACAAGACGGGCTACCTGAGCATTCAGGACATGTCCAACCTGGTGTTCACGCCGGTCAGCTCGTCGGTCGAGGAATTGAAGACAGACACCGATGGCCCCGTCGAGTACTATGACCTGCAAGGCCGCCGCCTGAATGACATCTCCAGTGCCAGCGGCATTGTCATCATCAAGAAGGCCGACGGCACGGTGACCAAGGTGCTCAAGCATTAGGCATTAGAGGGTGTGTCACCCTAAAATGGACCCCAAAAGTTTTTTGTCCAACTTTTGGGGTCCATTTCATGATGACACACCCTCTAACTCGAAAAATTTTCAGTTGCGGATTTTAGGTTTTAAGAAAAATAACTATATTTGCAGCATTACTAACCCATAATTACTAACCCATAATTACTAACCCATAATTACTAACCCATATTTTTTAACGCTATAAAACTATCGATTATGAAAAGGAAATTTCTACTTTTTAGGCTATTCGCCCTCGTGGCGGCCCTGTCGTGCACCTTCGGGGCCAAAGCCTACGATTTCTACAAAAATGGCATCTACTATAACATCTGGAGTGATGCCAACAAATACGTAGAGGTGACAAACCCCAATAACTACCAAGCCAGCCCATATAGTGGTAGTGTGACCATTCCCAATTCAGTTGACTATGGTGGAACTAGTTATCAAGTTGTGCGAATTGGTGACTATGCATTCTATCAGAGTCGTAACCTTACAAGCGTGACGATTCCCCCGACGGTGACACAGATCGGGGAATTCGCGTTCGATAATTGCTCTGGCTTGACGAGCCTGACGATTCCCAACTCGGTCGGATATATTTATTATAGTGCATTCTCTAATTGCATTAACCTAGCGACACTAACGATTGGCAGTAATGTGAGAGAAATCGATGAAGCTGTCTTCTGGGGTTGCACAAGCTTGTCTAACATTACTTGTTTAGCTGTCACCCCACCTAATTTTGAATCAATCTCAGACGATATACAATTCCCGTTTAGCGATGAGACCTACAGCGAAGCCACGCTCTATGTGCCCAAGGGATGCAGACAAGCCTACCGAAATGCTGATTGGTGGGGGGACTTCGACAACATTCAAGAGTCGCCTTACGATTTCAATTATAACGGAATTTTCTATGCCATCACGGGCAGCAACACTGTCGAGGTGACCAACAACGGCGGCTGCAACACTTACAGCGGCATCATATCTATCCCTCCCACCGTGCCCCACG
>Ga0310697_10006524_pt1 | contig 11076 bp, 7 predicted proteins | sample 172DNAGHGlowgp2_FD_203883 | JGI IMG/M metagenome (GOLD analysis project Ga0310697, IMG submission 203883) | Sheep rumen microbial communities from Palmerston North, Manawatu-Wanganui, New Zealand - 1728 DNA GHGlow gp2 (v2) (version 2) | ecosystem: Host-associated > Mammals > Digestive system >...
GCAACGAAGTGTAATAAATAATTTAATAGCATGGTGTTCAAAATCACAGAATCAATATCTAATAAAAGAAAAGCCGCAAATTTGAACAACATTTATTCGTATTTATACACCATATTCTGAAAAAAAATAGTGATATTTGTACCGCAAATTAAAAACTATGACGTATATAAACCCATCAGATTCTGAAACAATGTACACAGAATTTAAGGACACTATGGCGAACTACACCGATGGTGAAGTAACGATCTTTGATCATGCCAAAGATTTTGCGGCCGTCTACGCCATGAAAGCCAAGAGCAATCTGATTACCGTGTGCACAGCCGGTAACCTGACCATGAAAATCAACAAGACCTCTGTTGAGGTGAAAGCCAACGACGTGCTCTTCTGCCCGTCGCAAATGACAATCAGCGATGTCGTCTCTTCAGCCGACTTCGAATGTAAGGTGCTCGCGCTCTCTGACCACATCATCCAACGACTTCTGCACGACAAGATGACCATTTGGAACAATGCCGTTTACGTCAATGAAACCAACATTATCACCATGTCGGAAACGTGTCGCGCCGAGATTGAACTTTACTACGCACTGCTGCGTTCGAAAATCAAGAACCAGCAGAACACGCCCTCTCCCGAAATCATTCAGGCACTTGTCAAGGCTCTTCTCTTAGAGCTGTGCCTCATTCTGGAAAGCATGGCAGGCCGCAATGTCGAGAGCGGAAAGATGTCGCAAGGCAAGATGCTCTTCAACAGATTCCTGGGAATGGTCTCAAACAACAGCGTGAAGCGACGCCCCATCAGCCACTATGCCAGCCAACTGGCCATCACGCCGAAGTACCTCACCATGCTCTGCCTGAAATACAGTGACAAGACGGCTTCCGACTGGATTATCCAGTACACCACCGAAGACATACGTTTCTATCTGAAGAACTCGAACCTAAGCATCAAGGAAATATCGGCCAAGCTGGGCTTCGCCAACATGAGCCACTTCGGCTCTTATGTCAGGAAGCATCTGGGACTCTCGCCCAGCGACTTCCGCCACAGAAGAAACAACGACTGACACCATACCATCCCATATCATGCAATAAGAGTAACGCCGGCAAAGCGTTACTCTTTTTCTTTGTCCTTTCAGAAATTATTCGTAACTTCGCCGCCATGAACAGACTGGACTACGGTACATGGCTCCGCCAGCGGCTGCCCTTCCCTGTACAGAAGCTGGCCATCGATGCCGGCCTCACCTGCCCCAACCGCGACGGTACGGTGGGCACGGGGGGCTGCACCTTCTGCAACAATGCCTCTTTCTCGCCGCGCTACTGTCAGGCCGGTCTCACCGTCGCCCAACAGATAGAGGCTGGCAAACGGTTCTTCGCCCACAAGCACCGCACCCCCACCAAGTATCTGGCCTACTTCCAAGCCTATACCAACACGCACCCCACCACAGGTTCCGTTTGTGGCGTTGCCAACGCCGCCACCACAACCTCCCTCGCCCGTCTGCAATCGCTCTACGAGGAGGCACTCGCCCAGCCCGGCATCGTGGGGCTCATCATCGGCACCCGCCCCGACTGCATGCCCGCCTCCCTCCTTGACTATCTCACCGAGCTCAGTCGTCGCACCTTCCTCATGGTCGAATACGGCATTGAGAGCGCCAACGATGACACCCTTCTGCGCATCAACCGCGGACACACCTTCGAACAGTCACGGGCGACCATCGTCCGAACCCACGAGCGCGGCATCCTCACAGGCGGGCACGTCATCCTCGGTCTGCCCGGCGAGTCGCGCGAGGAGTCCCTCCGGCAGGCACCTGCCATTTCTGCCCTGCCCCTTGACGTACTCAAGATCCATCAGTTGCAGATTATCCGCGACACCCCCTTGGCCCGCGAATACGCCCGTCAGCCCTTCCCCCTCTATTCCCTCGACGAGTATGTGACGCTTGTGGCGCAATACATCTCCCGTCTCCGCCCTTCGCTGGTCGTCGAGCGCTTCGTCTCACAGGCTCCCGCCCACCTCCTCATCGCCCCCCGCTGGGGCGTAAAGAGTCAGGAGGTTGCGAAACGCGTCCGCAACCTCCTGATACAGGTCTGAATTACAAAAGAGCTTATTCCGGCAGCTGCGAAAGCGCATTAAAGATGTGCCGTTCCCGATGGCTGAAAGCCTGTTGCAACAACTTCTCGCCGTCAGGGAGGCGCTTCAGGAAGAGGCGGCACAGATAGGCCAAGAAACAGGAAGAGAGATAGAGCGGGATACCGTCATAGCCGGCATCGGTCTGCGTCTGACTCTGGTATTGCATCAGACCGTCGTAGATGGGATGACAGTGCATGCTGAGGTGACGGTAGAGCTGTGCCATGTCGGGCTTCTGAAACAGATACTTCCACGCCTGATTATACGAAACGCGCCGGACGTCTAACTGCCCTTGCCGCTGACAGAACTCGATACACCCGTTCTGAGTAGGCTTGCCTATCCGCGTCCATTCATCCAGCTTCTGCCTGCAACGGTTGCCGATGTCGGTAGAGAACATCTCCTTTCTCAACTCTTCAATCTCCCGGCAGGCCACCTCCTGGTCAGCCCCGGCAGTCACGTTGCCATCGGCATCATAGTCAAGGAGGTTTTTCTGGCTGTTGATCTTCCAGTAGTTCCAGACCACCCGGCACTCCCCGTCGCTCTTCGGATGCTCAAACAGGAAATAGAACATGACGAGATGCTCATAGACAGAGCGCGTCAGCGTCATGGTCTTGAACTCCTCGTGCAGGCGGAATGCCTCACCGTTATACCGATAGACGATGCCCTCCTTGGTCAGCTTGTGGTTGCAAAGATGGGTCGAAGTGACGCGCTGCAGGAAGGCACTGGCCACCGACAGCCGTTCGTCCTTCAACAGTTCCTGATAGTCAACAATGGTGTGACAGATGACATGTGTCACCATCCTGGTCACCAAGTCCGACAATTCCAGACTGCTCTGTAACCGCTGCTGAGGCGACATGCCCTCATTCATCAGGGTGGCCATAGCCGATGGCCGTTGCCCCTGCCGTCTGCGCTTATGGTTATCCTTCATCATCCCGTCGTTTTAACTATACTTTTAATGCCGTCTCCTGTCAGATGCTGACGCTTTAGGGCAGCGGAGTTAATGGATAAACGATGTTGACAATCAAGATGTTGGCAGCAAGGATGATGAGGTTCATCAGCAGACCGATGCGCATGAAGTCGCTGAAACGGTAGCCGCCAGGGGCATAGACCAGCATGTGGGTGGGCGAGCCGATAGGCGTGGCGAAGCTGCTGCTGACACTCACCATCAGGGCGATGAGGAAAGGATAAGGCTCATAGCCTAACTTTTCAGCCGCCTCGTACATGATGGGGAAAAACATGGCTCCCGCCGCCGTATTCGAGATAAACTCGGTGATGAACGTACCGACAAAGCAGACGGCCACCATGACTACAATGGGGTTGGTACCGCACACGTCGAGAATGCCAAAGGCCAGCCACTCCGCAATGCCCGTCTTCTGTATGGCAAGCCCCAGCACCACCGAGCCTGCAAAGACCATCAGGATGTCCCAGTTGACGGCCTTCATGGCCTGGTTAGGACTGCAGCAGCGGAACAGGAGCATGGCAGCGGCAGCCAGGAAGGCACACTGCAGGAGCGACATGACATTGAGGGCCGAGAGCAGCACCATCGCTACCATGATGGCAGTAGAGATGTAGGTCTTCGTGCCGATGTTGGGTATCTGTTCCGAGTCGAAGAACTGCAACTGCGACGACAGCCGCTCGGTGTTGATGTTCACACGGGGGGCACACTCCAGAAGCAGCGTGTCGCCTGCCTGCAGGACTACGTTGTGTGGCGACTCCTTGATACGTTCGCCACTACGTGCCACTGCTACCAGCACCATGTTGTTGTCCTTCTCAAACGTACTGCCGCCTATCGTCGTGTTGATCAGGCTGCTGCCAAAGGTGACGTAGGCCGTGCGCAACTGACGGTTGCGGCTCACCTCCTTGATCGAGTACACGGGGTGGTCGGCATTCACCAGGCCGTGGCTTTTCTTCAGTTCCAGGATCTCGTCTATCTGCCCGGCAAAAATCAGGCGGTCACCGCCCAGCAGCAGCTCGTCGTCTAATGCCGGTGAAATCATCTCGTCAAAATGGATAATCTCAATCAGCTTGCCGCCGTTCACCTTCATCAGTCCTGCTTCGCCTACCGTCTCGCCAACATGCGGATTGTCTGCCGGCACCAGCAGCTCAACGGTATAGTCGCTTGTTGCCTCAAAGGCTGCTTCAGGCGCCTGACGCTCAGGCAGCAGCCGGCGCATGGCGATGATGGAGAGGACACCGACGCACAGGCAGAACAGGCCGGGTATTGTCGTCGCCAGCACGTTCATGGAGGTGCCGGTATGATCGGCATAGAGTCCCGAGATAATCAGGTTGGGCGGCGTACCGATCAGCGTACACACACCACCCATGCCCGAGGCATAGCTCAACGGTATGAGCAGCTTTGAGGGTGCGATGTTCAGTTTCTTCGACCACATCTTGACGATGCTCACAAAGAGTGCCACCACCGTCGTGTTGCTGAGAAACGAACTGAGAGCCGCCACGGGCAGCATCAGTCGCACCACAGCCTTGGTATACGTCTCCGGCTGTCCCAGCAGGTTTTTCACGATCCATTGCAACACGCCCGTATGGGTCAGACCAGACACGACCACGAACAGTACACCTATCACAACGACCGACGTGCTGCTGAAGCCCGAAAAAGCCTCTTTGGCATCCAACACGCCTGTGACAAAAAGAATGCCAATGGCACCGAGGAACACCAGGTCGGAGCGCAACTTGGTAAACAACAGCACAGTGAACATCACGAGCACCGTGGCTATCGTTATCCATGCATCAATACTAAAACCCAAAAACATCATATTCACTCTATTGTTAATGAACTTAAAAAATCGACCAAAACAGACTCTTCTGTAATTCAGCCTGAATTGCACTGTAATTCAGCACGAATTAGACGGTAATTCAGCCTGAATTGTCAGCTAATTCAGCCTCAATTGCAGGAAGCAGGAAATGCGTCGGATTCACGCTATTTCTGCTGTTCCTGATCCGTCTCGCAATTTCTGTGCAAAGGTACACAAAAGTTTTGATACGCTATTCGATTTTGAGGAATTATTACAGAAAACGGCACAGCAATTCACGGCAATTCTTTTTATGTCTGCGACGCAACGCGAATATACCAGGAATAATTTTAGCGGCATCACCTGTTGGTTGGGTGATGCCGCCAAAGTTAAGGGGAACGTCGAAAAGAGTATGGTTACTACTCATCATCCCAGATTCCGCGACGACGCGACATCGCATTGCCGGGATCTTGTGAGTCATCAACATGTACGGGCGTGGTACTCGTCTCGTTGTCCGAAATTGTCACTAGCAATTCTTCTTGTAACTCCTGACAGACGATGCCAGGACGCATATAATGTTTCTTCATTGCTATTCCTTTTTTTATAAACGCGAATGACCGTGAATGATACGCGAATGACCGTGAATGACTATCTGACCAGCACCTTTCTGCCGTTTACAATGTAGAGTCCTTTCTTCAGGGACGATCCGGCAATACGCTGTCCGTTGAGGTTGTAGACAGCCCCCTCGCCCTCGAAGAGGATTGGAGTGACGCTCTCAACGCTTGTCACCACGTCATCCTCATCGTCGAACACCAACTTGATTGCTCTTGCCTCTGCGGCAGGCAGCACCGACGTAGGCAGTTGCAGGTAGGCCTTACCAGCGGCTATCTCGCCGGCCTTCGACAGTGTGTAGAACCCAATGCCGTATTTATCGCCGTTGGCCAGGATGAAGTTCGTATAGCCTCCGGCGGTGGGAGAGACGGTCGTCGCCGTGGTCACGCCCTTCAGCAGGTTCGAGTAGTACATATATGTCTCTTCGCACGGCACTTCGTATTCTCCTGCCTCACCCTTCAGCAGGAGTCCTTCACCGGCAGGCACATTCGTCACCTTCGTCAGCGTCAGTTCGCCCGTTGAGGGATTGAAGCCGGAGGCGATGTAAGCCTTCAGCCCCGTCATCTCAGTGAAGTCCAGACTATGCTTGCTACTAAAGGTTCTGATCGGGCTCGTCGTTTCCGAAATGGCGGCCATCACGATAGAGACAGACTCTAAGGCGTTGATGGTCAGCGTACCTGCCACATAACTGATGTTGTAGTTTCTGGCCGTTGCTCCGCTGGGCGTAAGGGCAAAGTCGCCTGTAGTCTCAGAGTCTGTAGCCGAACAAGTAACGGTAGGCTGAGTGGTCAGCACACTATAGTCGTCGCCATTCTTGAAACCGCTGTAGGTCACCTCAAACGATGGCATCTCATCGTCTTGCGTAATGGTGTAGCTCTTGGCCGTGATAGTCAGCGCTGCCTTGTTGACAGTAAGCGTGAACTCACGCGAGAAGTTCTCATAGTCATTATCACCCTCGTTGCTGGCCGTCACTTTGGTCGTCCCGGCATTATGGATGGTCAGCACATTCGAACTGACGGTAGCCACATCGGTATCAGTAACCGTCCACGTCAGGGCAAGACCTTCAGCTGTTGTGGCAGGCAGTGTGTAGCTGTCGTCGCCGTAGGTCATGGCTGGCAGTTCTGTCAAGGCCAGGGTCTGCGGTGCCGGGGTCACGGTCAGTATTCCGTTTACATAGGTAATCTCGTAATTGTCGGCCTCTGCTCCAGAAACCGTAATGGGATAAGTGCCCGCATGACTTTCCGTCGTGGCAGTGGTCGTTATAATGGGCTGTTGTGTCAGCACCGTTGCATCGTCGCCGCAAACAAAGCCCTCATAGCTGACGGTCAGCTCCGGGTTTTCTTCGCCCATTGTCTTCGTCTGGTTATTGGCCGTGATAGTCAGTGCAGTCTTGCCGACAGTCAGCGTGAACTCGCGCGAGAAAGCCTCGTAGTCATCATTACCGGCCTGCGTAGCCGTCACCTTGGTGGAGCCAGCCTTCTTGAAGACCAGCTTGCCATCGCTCACAACAGCTATGGTCTCATCAGCTACGGCCCAAGTCAGTGCCAGCCCTTCCGTAGTTGTGGCAGGCAGCGTATAGTCCTCATCACCATAGGTCATAGCAGGCAGTTCTGTCAGTTCCATGGTCTGATTGCCCTTCTCTGCGACAATCGCTTTGAAACCTTCCCAGTATGGAGAGTTCCTAAATGCAGATCCACAACCTTTGGGAACATAGACTGTAATATGCGATCTGACCACATCGATACCTGTTTCTACGAGGAATGCATTACTGGGCAAGGCAATAGGTGTCGTAAACTCTACGATGACAGACTCAAGGCTCTTTGCGTCGTAAAACGCACTACTACCAATACTCGTGATAGAACTTGGCAAAGTGATGCTCTTCTTTTTGCATCCAGAGAATGCACTGTTTCCAATACTTGTCACCGTGTTGGGGATTACCGCCGTGTTACTGCCTACAACCAGCTTGTTCGTTGCCGTTTCAATAACCGCATTACAGTTATCTCGCGAATCATACTTCGTGTTGCCTGCCTCCACCGTGATACTGGCCAAGCTTGAACAGCAATAGAAGGCTTCTGCCCCAATGCTGGTCACGCTCTTGGGAATGGTGATGTTTGCAAGGCTATCACAATAGCCAAAGGCAAAATCGGAAATGGTCTTCAATGAAGAAGGGAACGTAATATTTTTCAAACCACTACACAAGAATGCGCCACTTTCTATGGTTGTCAGATTAGCAGGAAGGACGATTGACTCTAATTTTGTACAAAGTCCGAAAGCCTGCGATCTGATATGGGTAACTCCTGTAAAATATGCAAACTCGTCGAACGACGTCATAGTTTGGTTCACAAACAGATTTTCACCTATTTCCGTAACCGCAGCGGCCTCTGTCTCACTCAGTTCCCCATCACCGTTGGTATCCCAATTAGCCACGCATAGAGCTTTCATGTTTGCATCGGCAAAGGTGATATTCTTTGATATTTCCATAATCTCTTTAAAATCCTTCCAATTGTTGGCAGACTGGAAAGCAGCCTTGCAACCCGCAGGGACATATAGAGTCGCATTCGTTCTGTTAGCAAAAGTGTTTTCTGATATCGCTATAGGAGTCTCGAAAAGCACTGTTACAGAAGTGAGATTATCACAACGATCAAAGGCATATTCCCTAATGCTTGTTACACTCTTAGGAATGATGACAGAGGTCAGTGCGAGCCGCCAAAGGCAAGGAATCCAATGCTCGTAACGCCTTCGGAAATAGTCAGAGAACTCAAATTACTACATTCTCCGAAAGCACTATCGCCAATGTTTTTTACATTACCAGGAATGGTCAGAGAGAAAAGACCACTGCACCCCTGAAATGCAGCAGTACCGATACTTGTCACGCTGTTGGGGATGGTGATAGATTTCAATTTGTAGCAAGAATTAAACGCACCTTCTCCAATACTATTCACGCTATTAGGAATGGTGATAGAAGTCAGGCCACACCCAGCAAAAGCAGAATTTGCAATACTTGTTAGTTTGTTAGGGAGCGTTACGGAACTCAAGTCGCCACAATAAGAAAAAGCATAATCCTCTATAACTGTCACACTGTTAGGTATGTTAATAGAAGAAAGACCGCAACACTGGAAAGCTGCAGATCTTATTCTCGTTACACTCTCTGGAATAGTGATAGCTTTCAATGCACTGCAAGACATAAATGCACTTTCCCCAATTTCAGTCACACTATTGGGAATGACGATGGAGGTTAAGGCAGAGCACTCCCTGAACGCATTGGTTCCTATGCTTGTCAAACCGTCTGGAACAGTGACAGAACTCAGGCTACCACAACCACAGAAGCCTTCGTTTATACTTGTTAATTTTGTAAAGTACTGAAGCTCGTTAAATGAAGTGATATTACTGTAGAAAAATGCTCCACCTAAAGAAGTGACAGAAGCAGCCTCCGCTTTGCTCAACTCACCATCACCATTTGTATCCCACTTAGCAACGCATATTGCTTTTACGTTGGCATCGGCAAAATTAATGGCAGGAGAATCATCCTTTATACCTGTGATATTTGCCCATAACCCCCAACTGGACTCTGCTTTATAATCATTCACAAGCGAAGGAAGTACATATATTGTGCCTTGGTCTACAGGGGTTCCACCTCCAAACGGTTCATTAGGGTCACCATATTCCATCGAAGGGTCGACATAAGGAACACTTTTCGAGTAGCATATTATTGTCATCAAGCATTTACATGCCCATAAGCATCTCCAGCGCAATGTAAGATCAGAAGAGTGTATGGTTATACTTTTCAGTTTCCAGCATTCTGCAAAACTCGCTACACCCAACGAAGTAACAGAAGAAGGTATTTCAATTGATTCCAAGTCGGCGCAATTATAAAAAGCATGACTTTCAATTTGCTTTACACCGGTAAAATAACGGAATTCATTGAACGACTTGAGGTTAGTTTTATACGCAAATGAACCGATGTTAGTAACAGCTGCTGCTTCTGCCTCACTCAATTCTCCGTCTCCGTCAGTATCCCATTTGGACACACAGAGTGCCTTAACATTTGCATCGGCAAAATTGATAATTGGGGATGTTTCGGCAAAAACCTTCCCTCCAACCATACTCATGAGCACGGCCAGTAAAAAAATAGTTTTAAAACGTTTCATTTTGTTAGAATTAAAAAATTGATTCCAAAACCTTCATATATACACATAAGTGTGAGCCTTCATGCCCATTCCTAACATGGAGGTCCTGGAATACCTTGATCAATAAGAATGAAAAACAGCTCACACCTGTCGGCATATATGTGAGCTGAACCTTATATAACAATAAGGTACACGTATATATACACAACAGGAAGAACAGCTTCCAAACTTGCTCCTTTGATCAATGGTGAATTTTCCAGGTTCCCATGTGGAACAAAGCTTTTTAGCTTTCCTCTAATGTATATCACTCTTCAACAGACCATGACTCGTCGCAGTCCTCCGAGTGACGCTGCAAAAATACGACAAAAAATCCGAATCGCCAAGCGATTCAGGAAAAAATGTATCTATTGTTAGAAATAGGGGTATGAAGAAGGCACAAAAAAGGTGCCCACCATTGCGGTGAGCACCTTTCATATAGAGCGTTTGTTAATCTCAGGAGATTATTCAGCCTTGGGAGCCTCCTCTGCCTCTGCGGCGGGAGCCTCTTCTGCTACGGCCTCTGCAGCTACGGGAGCAGCCTCCTCGGTCTTCGTGCTCTTGCGCGAACGACGGGTAGCCTTCTTCTTCGTGCCTGCGGTCTTTGCCATTTCGGGATCGAAGTCAACGAGCTCGATGAAGCAAATCTGTGCTGCGTCGCCCTGACGGGTGCCGAGCTTGATGATGCGGGTATAGCCACCGGGACGGTCGCCTACTGCCTGGGCAATCTCACCGAAGAGCACCTTGATGGCCTCCTTGTGAACATTGCCAAAGCCTACACGCTCGATTTCCTTCTTCGTGCGCATGGTTGAACGTGAGCCACCCTGAAGATAGCTGAACACAACACGACGAGAGTTCGTGGTGTCCTCCTTTGCCTTGGTAATCAGGGGCTCTACATACTTCTTGAGGGCCTTAGCCTTTGCCACGGTCGTAGTGATTCTTTTGTGCATGATCAGCGAGATGGCCATGTTGGCAAGCATGGCACTGCGATGCGATGCAGTACGACCGAGATGGTTGAATTTCTTATTGTGTCTCATTTTTTGTTTTTACTTTTATTGGGCAATTCAAATTCTCAATTGTCAATTTTCCGCTCGGCGACGTCAGGAGACGCTTCGCTTGAGAAGAATTGTCAACTCAAATTATTCCTTGTCCAGTTTGTATTTTGCAATGTCGGTTCCAAACGACAGATTCAGACTCTCGAGCAAATCATCAAGCTCCGTGAGCGATTTCTTACCGAAGTTGCGGAACTTCAGGAGGTCGGTCTTGTTGTACTGCACGAGATCACCAAGGGTCTCGACATCGGCGGCCTTCAGACAGTTCAGTGCACGAACCGAGAGGTTCATGTCGACGAGCTTCGTCTTCAGCAGCTGACGCATGTGCAGCACTTCCTCATCGAACTCCTGGTTGTTCTCGCTCTCTGTGTTCTCGAGCGTGATCTTCTC
>Ga0310697_10006525_pt1 | contig 11076 bp, 3 predicted proteins | sample 172DNAGHGlowgp2_FD_203883 | JGI IMG/M metagenome (GOLD analysis project Ga0310697, IMG submission 203883) | Sheep rumen microbial communities from Palmerston North, Manawatu-Wanganui, New Zealand - 1728 DNA GHGlow gp2 (v2) (version 2) | ecosystem: Host-associated > Mammals > Digestive system >...
TTCACAACGAGCAGGCCATCATGTCGCCCGAATGGAGCATCCACTGCGCCAGCGCCACCTATTATTATACGTTCATCTGGGGTATGGCAGGAGAGAACCTCAACTACAACGACAAGGATAACATCCCCGTCATCGACCTCCGCTAAACAACTCCCTATGCATTCGTTCCTCTACCCCGAGTAGAGAACATCTCACACATCTCACACAGTTTTCACGGATTCGACCTGCACAGACTTTTCGCAGCGAATCCGTGAATTCTTTGTAATCCGTTCCCGATAATAAGGCGCTTCATTCGCACAATTCGCCGTTTATAAATATCCGCTTATCCGTGTGCTCTCTGTCGTAGAGTCTGACAGAGGAATCCGCAGTGGCAAGCAAAGAACAGGGGCCGTGTCAATTGACACAGCCCCTGTCGCATATTAGCAGAGATTAGTGCTGTTTGGACCAGTCATCATCCCATACATCATGGTTGTTGGGACGTGAGTTGCCCTTGACGAAGCCTATGTCGCTGCTGTTGCTGACCTTCTCTTGTGGAGTACTGCCAACTTTGATGGAATTGTCCATCAGATAGGTCTGCCCAACGATATCATAGGCACACACGCGTGGGGATTGATATGTTTTTTTCATAGCGGATGAATTGTCTTATTCTCTTTTATTTGATCAATACCTTCTTTCCATTGATGATGTTGATACCCTTCTGGGGCTTGCTCAGACGCTGACCGGAGAGGTTGTAGATGGAAGCCCTCTCTTCCGTCTCCCCGAGGGGAGAAACGATGCTATTCGCATCATCGAAGCTGAAGGTGAAGCCCTTGACGCCGCCACTTGCCGGCACTTCGAGGTATGCCTTATTGGCACCGAGGTTGATGGTGCCGCCGCTGAACTTGTAGAAGCCAATCTCGCCGTCAAGCTTGCCGAGAGAATAGTAGTTGGTGGCATCGCTGAGGTCGAGGCTCATGCTGGTGAGCGTTCCTTTCAGGAGGTTGGATTCTGCATCCACTACGTTGGACAGTCCGCTGGTCACGTGGAAGAGAGCGTTGCCTGACTGCTCACTGTTGATGAGCACTACGGCCGTGCGGGCAGGGATGTCGCGGCCTTCGTTTTCCACTTCGGTGAGCTGGGCATAGCCGTTGCCGGTGGCGGTGATGTAGTATGCCTTCGTGTTGGCATCGGTCTGCACGTCGCGGTCGAAGTAGAACGTGGCATACGAATTGTCGCCTACGGCATTGAGTGCGACGCGTGCCACAGGTTCGAGTGCCCAGGCGGAGCCGTCGGCAGTGCCAGATATATAGTTATAGGTAACGACCTGCGTTGTACTTCCGTTGGTGTTGGCATAGCTGTAGCCAGAATAATCGCTTTGGTTGCTCAGCTTGATGGCGTAGTATGGAACGCCGTCGGCCTTGGCGTTGTAGATGATTTGCGCAGGCATATAGTTCTCGGGCGTCTGTGTAGCCGTGAACTGTTGCGAGTAGTTTGTGCGGGTGTTGTCCAGATACCAGACCTCATCGCCGTAGAAGCCGGAGATGTAGTACGACTCGGGCAGGCCGTTGCCGGTGTTGATGTTCTCCTCGATGCGGAAGACGGTGTTCATGTCTTCGGGATTGCCATTGTTCCACAGCTTCTTGACGCCGCCTTGGTCGTCGAGTTTCCAGTACTTCGACGTGAGACCGCTACCCATGCAGCGAACTTGATAGTAGCCGGAAGGAATGAGCATGGAGACGTCCTCGGCCTCTTCCACCACGAAACTCAAGCCCTTGTCGCTGTTGATGTCGGCTGCACTCCAGGTACCCAACTGCTCGGCAAGGCAATTTGACGAGTTCGGGAGAACAAAGGAAATGGCTGCGCTGGGCAGGTCATTGTTCCAATAGTTCGTCGTGATGTCGGGATTAGCCTTGGGGATATACTTCGTCGGGGTGGTCGAAAGCGTGCTGTTCACCAAGCCCGTTTCGGGATAGACGTACGGACGGATTTCGATGCCGTTGAAGGGATCGCCCGTGAAGAACCAGCGGCCGCGAGGCGTCACCCAGTTTTTCGTGCCTGAAGTTTGCTTGGCCTGTCCCGTTGGACTGTCGGGAGCGTATGCGTAGTAGCTGTAGCGCGTGGATTTGAAGAAGTAGAGGTGCGGGTTGTCCGTGTCCGTGGTCAGTTGGAACGGTCCCGTCCAATGGTATGTCACCTGCACTTCCTTCGCCTCGCTTGCCGTGAACGGCGCCAGCGTGGGATAGCCTACGAAGCGGTCGGCGTAGTCGGTCAGGGCAGCGGGATAGCTGCTGACGGTGGAGCCGGCGGCATGATTAACAGTAGTTGAGAACATCTCGTTTCCTTCGCTATCCACGATGGTCCAAGTGATGGGCACATCGCTGACGGCATCCACAATCTCAATGGCTTGAATAGCCGCACCGCCGTCGCTCGAACCGTTGGCGGTCCAGTACTTCACACCTTGGTTGTTGTTGATGCCGCCGTACTGGTTCCAATAGACATCTGTTGTGCCTGCTGGGGCGATGCTGAACGGATTGGTGTAGCCTGCCTGCGTGCAGGTGGTGATGATCCAGCGCGTGCCTTCGGTCTGGAAGGTGGGGAAGGAGGAGCCGTTGGTGGCGGTACCGTTGGCAGCTGCCAGTGCCTGGCCGCTCTTGGCATAGTTGCGGATGATGAAACCGTTGAACGGGTCGCCGAAGAACATCCAGCGCTGGTCGTTGGTGACCTCGGAAGAGGTGGTGCAGTCGAGCTGTCCGCCTGCCATGGTGTTGGAGGTGACGTACAGCGCATTGCGTATCTTCAGCTGATAGTGGTGCTCGTTGCCTGTCGTTGAGATCTGGAACGGACCTGTCCAAGTGTAAGGGATGAGCTTGTCGTTGGTGCCACTGGCCACGGTAAAGGCTGTCAGCGCTGGCAGGGTGACGAAGCGCTGCGAGGCCATCGTGGTCAGCTCCGTGGGATAGACGCTGACGGTGGCGCCGGCGGTGGCGCTGGTGGTGAGGCTGTAAATGGGCGTGTTGTTTCCGTCAACGATAATCCAGTTGATGGTGGTGGAGATGGCTCCGCTGGCTTCCTCCACGGTGAAGAGGCTACCCAGGTCATTCTGTGCATCGTAGTCAGCGGTAATCCAATAGTTCATTCCACCTAAACCTTGGAAGTCGTTGAGGAATGCCGGTGCGCTCACGCCTCCACTGCCATTACTATAGTCGGTGCCGCCTGCCTTGTTCTCTAAAGAGAAGCCAGTTCCAGCGGAGTTGGTGCGAACGATCCATTTCAGCGATTCTCCCGCTTTCATCACGGGGAAGTAGCCGTATTGGTTGGACACCGTATTGAGGCTGGCATAATCCTGCAGCGTTTCTCCGTTGCCACGTCCCTTGTTGTAAATCTTGAAGCCATCGTACTGGTTGCCGACGAAAGCCCATTGGTAGTTATTGTCGGACGTGTCGTAGCTGTCCTTCAGCTTATGGCCGTTATTACCTTGTCCGCCTCCCAGCTGATAGAGCTGTTCGCCTGCTGTCACCCACTTGCCTTTCAGGCCGAGGTAATACCAGGTGGCAGACTCGTAGGAGCTGGCCCAGGCAAAAGGTGCGTCATCGGAAGGACCGGCGGTCACCGTCCAAGTCTGCCCTGCCGTGGTCGGCATGGCAGGATAGGTATATTTCGTATAGTCGCGACGCGCATCGGCGGGAATGCCGTCGCTGGCATCGGAGAAGAAGGCGTTGGACAGCGAGTAGAGCTCTGTACCGCCTGCATCCACAATCTTCAGCGTTCCCGTCACGCCGTCAGGCACGGTGAACTCATTGGAGTAGAGGGTCAAACCGGGGTAGTTGGCATTGGTGAAGCTGAAGCGCACGCGATCCTGGGGTTTCATGAAGCCAAAGAGGTTCCCGTCGGTGCTCTTGGTGTAGTCGCGGCCATCCACGTCGCTGGTTGAGAGGGTAAGCGGCGTGTCAGTCGTACCGTTGTAGCTATTGATGACAGGTACGACACTCTGCGCGCCTTGCCCGTCCAAGCGGGCATCTGTCAGGTCAACGGTATAGGCTTTTTCGTTGCGTGAAGCATAGCTGGGCAGCTTAGATTGCAAGGGATAGCTGTAATCACCGAAGGCGGGCTTCATGGCATCGGAGAAGTCGTACTGTCCATCGTTGCCTGCATAGAGCATCCGTGCGGGTTTCCTCTCAGCGGACGGGAAGGAGCGGAACGTGAGATGGTTCGACGAGATGTCGAGGTCGGTCAAGCCGTCCAGGCCTTCCATGCTGAGGATAGTCAGACCGTTGTTGGCCACGTCGAGCACCTTGATGGGTTCACCGTAACCATCCAGGTCTTCCAGTTGGTTGCCCTGAGCGGATATCGTAGTGACAGACTTTGGTACGACCAGCGAGAACATGTTGTTGCCTTCGCAACGCACGATGTCGAGATTCGTGTTGCCAGAGAGGTTAAGAGCAAAGATGTTGTTGCCCGTCACGTCGAGGGAGTAGAGGGTTGTGCCTGTATAGGCAAGACTCGACAGCCCGCAGTTGGCCACACTCAGGTTCTCCAACGCCGGACACTTGGTGGCCGTGATGGCGTTGGCCACAGCGGCACTGGTGTTCGATACGTCGATATCGGTCAGAGCAGACATCGTGCCGAGGGTCAGGGTGGTCAAGGCGGTGCAGCCACTCAGGTTGAGTGAAGCCAGATGAGAGTCCATGCCACTAACATCCATGGCAGCAACATTTGCCTTGTTGGCATAGACCTCAATGTAGGTGACGTCGTCGGGCAGGGTAATGGTCATCGTCTTATAGGTGTTGCTGCCTGTCGTGACGGCGAATGTCTGCCAGTAGGTGTCGTTCTCTGTCAAGGAGACAGTGCCGGCAGAACCATTATTCGTTGTTTTACTTCTCGTGACACTTCCACTGGTCTTGCTGATGCGGAAGTAGATGGTCTGTGAGTTGCTGACCGATGTCACGGTGAATGTTTGCGAAGCCGCAGCAGAGAGGACACCTGCAACAGCGAGAATGAATATGGATAATATCTTTTTCATTGTTGTGTCCTCCTTGCTTTAGTCGTTATTGATGGATGCGGGCATCGTCCAGTTGGGATTGGCCACCTGAAGGATGGCCTTCACGCGGTTGTCGTCGCAGGAAGCGAGGCCGAGGGCATTCATGTCGTTGCTGAACTCATCATACATGTCAGCGGTCATCAGGTACCATGCGCCGCCGTATGTGCGGTAGGCCACCTGACGCAGCAGGCCGCATTTCTCGAAGTAGGGGAAGAGGTTGTACCCGCAGAGGCGGCTGGCCTTGCGAATGTAGTTGAGGATGAACGGCACGGAGTTGACATCCCACCCGAGGTGACTGGAGTTGATGTAGTTCTTTGTCGTCCATACGCTGCTGCTGTAGGCGGAGCGGAACTGGCTGCAGGCATTGGCATCACCCTTCTGCGCAGCTGCCAGGATCTCGTATTTATCCACACCGCTCTTCTCGATGCTGGAACCCACGATGGTATTGCCGCTCTTCTTGTCGGTCTGGCGCAGCGCCTCGAAGAGGTCGTAGCTGAAGTCGGGCATGCGCAGCGTGCTGATGGCATAGAAGGAGATGGCGATGAACGGGCGTGCCGTGCAGTAGTTGGTGAAGTCGAAGGAATAGACGCTCTGCGTGGCTTCTGCCGTCCAGTCGCGGTGGTTGTTGTAGGTGTCGTCCACCAAGGTGGTGAAGTAACTGTTCCAACTGACCGTGGACTTGTTGGCGTAGGCGTTTTCGCGGGTGTTGGCGATGGTGGTATAGACGGTCTTGTCGTTGGCCGTCAGCTCACTCGTCACCACGCCGTTGTAGAGTGTCGTACCGAATGCGGGATGGCAGCCGTGGCCGGTGTCGGTGAGGCCGAAGCGCACGGTGTTCCACATAGAGTTGTAGTTGTTCGTGGCTTCGTCACAGCCGGCCCAGTTGAAGTAGGGACGCATCTGGTGCTGGTGTCCCCATTCATGGCTGATACCCCAGACGCTGGCACCGCTGGCCTTAAGCATCTGGTAGAGGTCGAGGCACTCTTCCTGCACGTCGTAACAGAAGCTCACGCCGAGGTCGCCCTGGAACATGAAGTACTGATAGTTGACGTATGCGAGTGTGCGGGTGTTCGGCACGCGATTGTATTTTTGCAAGCCCAAGGCCTCATGTTCGGAACCGATGACGTATTCCAATGCGCGGATGTATTGGCGGTAGCCTTTGGACGTTCCTTTAGAAGAAAACAGTCCCTCACTTTTCGTGGTGGTGCGGCAGTAGTTGTAGAGTGCATTGGCTTCCCAGATCATGTGGGCGTGCCCGGTGACGACGTCCATGTGCATGTTGGGCGCGTTCTTACAGAGGTTGTGCATCTCGTCGTTCGAGAGGGCGAGGCTGAGGTAGCCGTTCTCGATGCCGTTGAGGAAGTGCATCGGCACGTCAGCGTAGGCGCCGTCTGTGTCGGCGAAGTAGGTGACGTAGGCCAAGCCGTCGGAAATTTGAGAGGCCGTGGCGCCGGAAGGTGTTGTGGGAGTGTACTCGATGATGTTCATGCCTTGGTGCAGGCCATAGGAGCTGATAATCGGGCCAAAGGTGCCATCGTAGAGGTAAGTGCCAGAGGTGTCTCCAGGATATTTGCCGGGGAACCACGACACGATGGTCAGACCAAGGGTGGCACCAGAGGGAATGCTGGGAATCCAGATGGCTATCTTTGAGTTCTTCTTCACGCTGATACCTGTCACGTTGCCGAGGCGGTCGTAGTACTTGCCGGGAGCGTTCCACTCGTCGCTGATAGCCTGCGGCGACTTGAAGCATTGGGCTGTGTGGACACGATAGGTGGTGCTGTAGCCTCCGTCGTAGATGGCCTGTGCCAGCGTCTTGATGAAGGCGTTGCTGACACTGTTGATGGTGGTCTGCGTCACGCTGCTCTTGAGCGTAGTCCAGAGGTCGTCCTCAAACAGCTGGTCGGCGAGCGTGCTGGCCGTAGTGTTGCGCTTTCCGATGACAAACTCGGCGCAGCTGGCATGATTGTTGTAGCCAGAGGATATGACAACGCGGATGTAGCGGGCTGTCACGGCGCTGAAATCGACAGACGAAGCACTCGACTTCATCTCGAAGTCATAGTTGCCAATGGTTGTCCAACTGCTGTTGTTGGTGGAATACTCCAAACGGAACGCACCCCAGTTGCCATTTTGATTACCGCTGCGCGGGGTGTAGGTGATGAAGTCCACGCTCTTTGACGAGCCGAGATCCCATGTGGCTGTCACGGTGCCGTCATTGGCCAAGGCTTGACCACTACCATAGTTGGAATGCCAGATGGTGGAGGCGTCGCCGTCGTAAGAGTTCTTGAACGGACTTTCCGAGGCGTTTGATGTGGCAGAACCTGTCGAAATGGTGTACTTCGTATCTTCAAAAGAGGACAGCGCGGCACCGCTATACTCATCACCGTTCTGGGCGATGGTGAAGACTTGCGTCACGTTGGCGTTGGCAGAGCCGGAGATGGTGATGTCGCCATAGCGCGTGGAGGCGGAAGCGTTCTTTCCCACGTGAATGGTCAGGCGCGTGCCGGAGAAGGAGGCAGAGAGCCACGCCGTGGCATCGCTGGAGACGATAGCCGAGAGCGTTCCGGCATTCTTCGCCGTGATGTCGTAGTACATCGTGCGCTCCGTGTTACTTACCATACGGTTGTGCGGCGCTTCGATGATGACATCCTGCGCCTGCACGCCTAAGGAGAGCAAGGCCAGGAAGAGCATCATCCGAAGTCGTTTCGTAATGTTTGATACTTTCATGTTTTTGTGTTTAGCTCTCTTTATTTAATGATATATTTCTTTCCGTTGATGATGTTGATACCCTTCTGGGGCTTGCTCAGGCGCTGGCCGGCGAGGTTGTAGATCTGAACATCGTCCATTGTCATTTGTTCATCCTCAATGCCTTCAATACCCGTCTCGAAGTCGAAGCGGAAGCCCTTGACAGAACCGCCAGAAGCAGGCGTTTCGAGGTAAGCCTTGTTTGCTCCAAGCGTAATAGAGGTCGTGCCACCGCTCTGGAACTTGAAGAAACCGATCATGTCGTTGAGGACACCGAGGGAGTAGCAGTTGCTTCCGTCGCTGAGGTCAAGCGACATTGGTGTGAGCGTTCCTTTCAGCAGGTTTTTCTCCTCGCTGACCACGGTGCTGAGGCCGGATGTCATGCCGACGGTGGCCTCGGTGGCGGCTGTGCTGTTGACGAGCACCACGGCGGTACGGGCAGGAATCTCCTTGCCGTCTTCGGACGTGGCTGTCAGTGAGGCATAACCATTGCCCACGGTGGTGATGAAGAAGGCTTTCGTGTTGACGTCCGTCGTCACGTCGAAAGGCAGGTAGAGGGTGGAGTATGACTGTCCTTTGTTCACGGCGTGGAGAGAGACGGGCATGTTGTCGGACAGGGTGACGGTGAACTGCATGATGCAGGCAAACTGGTTGTTGCTGCTTCCCTTGCTCTTCATGGAGAAGGTCGTCGTGGGTGCATAGATGTTGTCCACGGTCAGCATATTGGGCGTTCCGCTGTTGGTGTTGACCTCGGCAGACTGCGTGCCGTCGGCAGAGGTGAGGGTGTAGGTCTCGGAGCCAGTATAGAAATGTCCTCCGATGCTGTAGCCCTTGATGAGATAGCCCTGGGGAGCGGTGATGGTGAAGACATCGGTGGCGCCTGCGGCACTGGGCTTGATGCAGAAGTCACGCTGACCGTAGTCGCTCTCACGGTTGAAGGCACTGTACGTGGCCGAAATCTCCACGCCGGCGAAACCCGAACTGGCATTGGTGGTGAACTTGTTGGCCCAACCCGAAGAGGGAGTCCATGCGCCCCACGGAGCACTGGTGTTGGTCTCGCCCATGGAGATGATGGTGGCCGTGGGATGGTGCAGGGCTTCGCTCAGTTCGTCGATGCGGGCGTTGATGGCTTCGCTGCTGAGGACGATGTAGTTGATGGCATAGCAGTCCATCTTGTCCTGATTCCCCAGGCTGCCGTCCTCATAAATGACGGCCACGTCGCCGTTGGCCAGCTTCTGCATGGAGCTGTAGGCGGCGTAACCCGGCTGGAGCTGCAGCGCCTCGTACCACGTCTGTCCCTGGTTGAGGCTCATGTAGAGGCGCAGGTCGCGGCGGTATGTGCTGAAGGTCTTGGTGAGGGTGTGGAGGATGACATCGGGTCGCGAGGGGTCCTCGGTGGAGCGGTTGTAGTAGAGGATGTCGGCATTACATCCGTTGGCGTTCATCTCATTGCCCCAGATGCCTTGTGTGCCCCAGCTCGTGATGCCGTCGCCGCTGGCGTCGCCCGTAGAACGGTTGTAGCCTCTGTTGGCCATGCTGTTCCATCCGCCACGACGCACGGAAAGGAGAAGCGAGTTGTCGTTCATCACTTCCAGTTTCGACTCGTCGGCACCCGTATAGACGGCCGTAGGCACGATCGTCCACGTCGTCCCTTCGTCGTCGGAATAGAGGATGTACTCGTTGGTCGTGCCGCCAACCTTGCCGTTCATGGCGAAGGCCACGCGCCCGCTGGCGAAGGTGACGCCCTTACCTGCTGTGGTGAAGGCGCTCTGGAAGGTGATGCCTCCCTTGTTGATGGCGCTGAAGATGTCTTTGGGCGTGGACCACGTGGCTCCGTTGTCGGTGCTCTCGGTGTAGCCCATGTGGAGCATACCTGTCGGATAGCTGTTCTTGCCCGCCGCCATGAGGCAGATGAGCTTGCCGCTCGCCGTGCGCACCACGGCGGGGTCGCCGTAGCCGTAGGCGGCTGCCGAGGAGCCGTCGCCGGCGGCGATGGTCATGGGTGCCGACCAGGTGGCGCCGTTGTCCATGCTCTTCCGCATCACCACGTCGATCTTGTGGCCAGAAGCGGGTTTGCCCAGATCTTCGGTGTTGTCGTAGCGGTAGTCGGTGAAGGCAGCAATGCCGCCGTCGGCAGTACGGATGATGACGGGTATGCGGTAGTACTTGGCCTGACTCTGCGAAGCCGTCCAGAGGGCGGCCTGCTGTTTGAAGATGCGCATCGCGCCGTCGGGGTTGCCGGTGGCGGAGAGGTCGCAGGTGTTGGTGCCGTAAGCGTTGCTATAGGCAATGGAGGTGATGGCAGCATCGATGGTGGCGAGTTCCGTGGCCGTGCTCTTCACGTCGGCAGTCACCCATATATATATAGGTGTATTGGCTGCGAGGGCGGTGGCGGAGGGGGTCTCGATGGTGATGGGGAGACCTTCAGGAGAACCTGAAGGAACTGCCACTTCGCCGATCTTCACGGGACTGGGCGCCGCATGAATCTGGTCGATGGCGGTGGTGTAGATGGCTACGCGGTCAAGCTGGTCGGCTCCGGTGAGCGTCAGGCTGATGCCGGTCGGCGTGCAGGTCTTGAACGGCGTGACCTTCAGGCGCAGGAGTGCCTGCATCGTGTTGCCACGTCCCGTGGTCTGGTGACCCTGGCAGACGCTGATGTTCGTGGCACGGAAGCAGAGCGAGGGGTCTACGTCGGGAAGTTCAACGGGAAAGAACTGCCAAGCGGCGTTGCCCGTGGTGGAGGAGGGAACACCCGTTCCCCACCCTGCCACTGTGCCGCCTACGGTGTTGGCATCCATGATGACATCGTTCACGTCTTGCAGGTAGAAGTAACCCGAAGCGATGGTGCCGATGGTGTAGGCGGCCTTCTTGACGGCTGTCGTGCCGTTATTGTTGCCGCCACCCGTGCCGCCTAAGCCGTTGACGAGCGTGTAGAAGTAGTTGCCGTAGCCAGTCTGGAGAAAGTATTTCCCGTCGCCGTCATCTGCGAGGCGCACCAGAAACTGTGCGTTGTCAGGAGCATAGCCACTGGGCTGTGCGGCTTGTGTGTAGAGCTTGTGGTCGGCCGCTTTCTCGTAGAGATAGCCGTTGCGACCCACATTCTTCATGACGTACCATCGGCCCGTGGTGAGGCTGGTGGCAGCGGTGGCCGAGACGTTCATGTCGTGGTTGGTCAGTTCGCCGAGGGCTGTCGAGGAGAGGGGAAAAGGGATGTCGTCCTCGGCAATCTCTGTGATGACATACTTGCAACCCGTGTCGGTGGTGTTCGTGCCGCCGCCCCAGTTGTAGATCTTGTTGCCACCGGAGAGAGCTGAACT
>Ga0310697_10006526_pt1 | contig 11076 bp, 6 predicted proteins | sample 172DNAGHGlowgp2_FD_203883 | JGI IMG/M metagenome (GOLD analysis project Ga0310697, IMG submission 203883) | Sheep rumen microbial communities from Palmerston North, Manawatu-Wanganui, New Zealand - 1728 DNA GHGlow gp2 (v2) (version 2) | ecosystem: Host-associated > Mammals > Digestive system >...
CCCGTCTGCGAAAGCACCGAAACTTCTTTCTTTGAGGACAGAAGGGTGAATTTCGACTCAGAGTCAAAATTTCCAATGACTTTGACGTCGGTTTCACTCTTGCGCAGTTCCAAGGGAAGTGAAGTTGTCTTTCCAGCTTCAATGGCAAAGCGGCGGTTGGTGGCCAATACGGTGCCATCTGCCAGTCGTGTGCCCGTTGTCAGCAGATAGGTTCCGGCATCAAGTTGGGCACCATTCTTGAAGGTGTTCACCCACGAAGTTCCTCCACCCATATCGACTTGTCCTTCCTCGAAGTTAAGAAGGTGGGTAACACCCTTGTCATCGATACGTGTTATCGTGAAGTGGCTATAATACTTCGGGTTGTCGAGTGTTGCATCGGGGTTGAAGGTGAGCATGAGGGTTCCTTGCCTGGCCGAGGTTTGCTGTTGTGCCTCGAAGTCAACATCTACCCATGCATTGGGTTGCTGACGATATTGAACCTTTCCGGTAACTATATCTTTGCGAGCTTCAATGCCAAGAGAGCGGGCAAGGTCGACGAAGAAGATATCGCGCGAGCGGCTGTCAGTAACGCGCGATTGCCATACACCGACAGGAGTCTGGGCAATGCGTAAGGCTCGAGTGTCGGGATTGATACGGATATTTTCTTTCACCCAGGCGACCAGCAAAGAGGGGTCTTTCTGCATCTTTGTCTTGGTTGTTGCATCGAAGGCGTTCTGCAGCAGGTGCTTGAAGGGCAGAATGATCATCTCATTCTCCACACGCGGACAGAGTTGGTCGCTCTCTGCGGTCAGGTTATCTTCAAGAATATTCATCGGCATATCACGCAAGTCTTTGTGAGACAGCGATGCTAAAAGGTTGTAGACGCGGTCAGCCTGGTCTTTGTTCTTCTCGATGAACGAAAGGATGACAGGCCAGTTACTGCGACTCATCGTTAGGAAACGGGCAAAGCGGGGCGAATACTGCTGTGCCATATTGGCAGGCATGAAGGTAGCCTCATAGGCATGACGCAAGGAGTCTTCGTAAGCGAAGCGCTGCTGATTGGCTTCGCGCTGCTGGGCTGGCACCTCTGGAATGAGCACTCGCTCTGGCGGTGGAACGATGTCAAGCTGTTCTACCACTCCCTCTGCCTTTTCTTTGAAATTCTGATGGGCCAGTCGAATGGTGACCGTTTTGTTTTTTCCGAACGAAGCCCGGGCATAACCATAATGTCCGTCCTTAGAAGCCCAAACGAGCATGTCACCCTTTCCGGCAGTCAGGAATGTGCGTCCTTTTATATCGGTGTACTTTGTCGCAACGGTGCAGAATTCTCCATAATTGAAAATCTTGAAGTCTACACGCGCATCGTTAACAGCACGTCCTCTGGCATCGAGAATTCTGAAATCGATGCGCGCCGACGAACCGTAGTTGTCGATAAGATTGATTTCTGTGAAGTTAGAGGTGCGCAGCATCACTTCCTCCGGACCGTTATAGTCGCCGAAGGCTCGTGTATGCATCAGCAGTGCACGCGATGCGGGCGCATTGAACCACCCGAGGTTCAGTACTGCTTCGGGTTCGCAGGCACCAAGGAAATACCATTCGCCGTCGGCCCATGCTTCCACCCATGCATGGTTGTCATCGGTGTGAGCCCATCGCGGTGTGTAGACCTGTCTGGCAGGAATGCCGACAGAACGCAGTGCCGTAACCGTAAAGGTAGACTCTTCACCACAACGCCCTAAAGCATTCTTCATACAGGCGAGCGGAGATAGCGTTCGGCCGTCGGAAGGTGTATAGGTGACCTTTTCATGACACCAGTGATTCACTTCAAGAATAGCTTCTTTCATCGGTAAACCTTTCACGCGGTCTTTCAACTCGCCATAGAACACTTCGCGGGCATTGTCCAAGGCTTCATTATTGACGCGTTCTGGCAACACAAAATGACGGAAGAGCAGTTCGGGAATGTCTTTTCCCCATGGCATCTCGTTCATGGCGGTGAAGCTCATCCGCACATTCTTCAGATGGAAATCGAAAGGATAGTCAGTAATGTCAGCCAAGGGCATATAAGCATAGAGGAAACGAAGGGCTTCTGCTTCGTGTCTGTTCGACAGGAGGTCAATCTGGCTGACATATTGCGAACCCACGAGCTGCTTCTTCTCGTCGAAGGCCTTGAACACTTTGGCCCGATAGGCATCATCGGTGATGAAATGGGCCTTGTCTTGTGCCATCACACTCTGACAAAGAGCAAACAGCACAATGATACTCAGTACTTTTCTCATATTCTAATCATTTAATGTTATAAGCGCACGAATAGTTGCTCTCACTCGCCGTTCTGTCGTCAATTCTTGCGACCCGAAATCCTCATCGACAGATATAGGCTCACGAGCTGAGAAGTGAAATTCCTGTATACCGGTCTCTCGATGAATACGGACGATATTCTGTTCGTTCACTCCACATCCAGCAAGAATGATAATACGTTCCTTCGCCTGCTCATTGAGTTCTTTCAATAAAGGAATACCCAATTCTGCCGAGGGCGCTTGTCCTGACGTCAATATACGCTCGCATCCCAACGAGATGATATCCTCGAGTGCAAGCTTGGGGTGGCGACAACGGTCGAAGGCGCGATGGAAAGTGACAGACATTCCTTTCGCCTCGTCAATCAGGCGACGGCAAAGCTGCATATCGATGTTGCCTTCAGGTGTCAGGCAACCAAAGACTACTCCATCAGCACCTAAATCGCGAGCGACGTTGATGTCGGTTATCATCCTTTCTGCTTCCAACGGTGAATAGACGAAATCGCCGCCCCGAGGGCGAATGATGACGTGCAGGCGTGTATGGTGAAGATGCTGACGTGCAACCTTTATCTCTCCATACGAAGGGGTTGTTCCTCCTTCGGGAATGCCCGCACACAATTCAACTCTGTCAGCACCGCCTGCCTGGGCAGCAAGACAGCTCTCTACACCGTTGGCACAAATCTCAAAGCGAAACATGGGTAGTCAGGAGTTAGAAGCTGGGATTTTCTCCACACGCTTCTGATGGCGTCCTCCTTCGAAGGGTGTTGCGAAGAATTCATCCATGATTGCCTTGGCGGTATCATGACCGATGAAACGGCCAGGCATCACCAACACATTAGCATCGTTATGCTGACGGATAAGGTGGGCAATCTCCGGTATCCACGCCAACCCCGCACGGATCTGCTGATGCTTGTTGAGCGTCATATTGATGCCTTCTCCGGAACCGCAGATGGCGATGCCGGGATATACCTCGCCCTGTTCGATGCCTCGTGCCAGTGCATGGCCGAAGTCGGGATAGTCGCACGACTCCTCGGAATAGGTGCCGTAGTCCTTGTAAGGAATACCCCGTTCGTCGAGGTATTCCTTCACATATTGTTTCAGTTCATAGCCGGCATGATCGCTGGCAAGACCTACCATCTTCTTCATAGCATTTTCTTTACTTGTTGATAGACATTCTCTGCGGTAAAGCCAAGTTTCTCGTCGAGCACCTTATAGGGAGCTGAGAAACCGAAGCTCTCAAGACCATAGACACAACCGTTGGCTCCTACCAGCCCTTCGAGAGTGACAGGGAGCCCGGCAGTCAGGCCGAACTTCTTTGCGGCAGTCGGCAGCACACTCTCCTGATAGTCCTTCGGCTGGCGACGGAAGAGTCCTTCTGAGGGGACGCTGACGATGCGCACCTTCACGCCGTCCTTGCGTAGCAATGCCGCGCCGGCAACCAATGTCGACACTTCAGAACCTGAAGCCAAAAGAATGACATCGTATGCTTCATCACTACCGGCAACGACATAGGCACCGCGACGAGCCTGCGTGTAGTCGTTGCCTTCAGGAAGGTTCTCTATATTCTGACGAGAAAGGATGAGGGCGGTCGGTGTAGACATGTTTTCCATTGCCATCTGCCAGCAGACTGTCGTCTCTTCGGCATCGGCAGGACGGAAGACGCGCACGGAGTCTTCACCGTGGTGATTCTTCAGTTTCTCCATCAGCCGTATCTGTGCCTCCTGCTCAACAGGCTCATGGGTAGGACCGTCCTCGCCGACCCGGAAGGCATCATGGGTCCATATAAATTTAATAGGTACGCGCATGAGGGCAGCCATACGGACAGCCGGCTTCATATAGTCGGAGAAGACGAAGAAGGTTCCGCATGCAGGAATGACACCGCCATATAGGTTCATGCCGATGCAGAGACAAGCCATGGTGAGTTCGCTGACGCCAGCCTGTAGGAAGGCACCTGTAAAGTCACCCTTCGCAAAAGCATGGGTCTTCTTCAGGAAGCCGTCAGTCTTGTCTGAGTTGCTGAGGTCAGCTGAAGAGACAACCATGTTGGGCACTTGTTCAGCCAACACCCCCAGACATGCGGCTGAGGCGGCACGCGTTGCCTGACCGGGCTTCTGAACAAAGGTACTCCAGTCTATCCGCGGAGCCTTTTCCGAGAACCATTCTTCTTTCAGTGCGGCCTTGTCGGGGTTGGCTGCTGCCCATGCCTTTTCTTCCGTTCGGCGTTCGGCAACCAGTTTCTTCAGCTCTTCATGACGGGCTGCATAGAGAGCTTGCGTCTCCGGGAAGATGGCAAACGGATCGTTGAGGTCGGCACCAAGGTTTTTCAGAGTGTTGATATAAGCGTCACCGCCGAGGGGCGCACCATGAGTCTTGATGCTGCCTTCATAGGAAGAGCCGTCAGCTTGAAGGGCTCCCTTTGCCATCGTGGTCTTGCCGATAATGAGCGTCGGACGACCTTCAGCGTGTTGAGCCTTTTTCAAAGCATCACGAACCTCATCGGCATCATTGCCGTTGATAGTCATCACATTCCATCCCCATGCCTCGTATTTCTTCGCAGTGTCTTCTGCCATCACCTCCCCACAGAGCGTAGAGAGCTGAACATCGTTGGAGTCGTAGAACATGATGAGATTGTCAAGTCCCAGCACACCTGCAATACGGCCTGCGCCCTGAGAGATTTCCTCCTGCACACCTCCGTCACTGATGTAGGCGTATATCTTATTGCGTGTAGGATATTGGGTTTCAGGAGTAGAGAGGCGGGCTGCAAGAAACTTTTGGGCGATGGCTGCTCCAACGGCAAAGGCATGACCTTGACCAAGGGGACCGCTGGTATTCTCGATGCCTCGCTTCACGTCGCGCTCGGGGTGACCGGGCGTGGGCGAGTTCCACTGACGAAGCTGCTTGAGTTCATCGATGGTAAAGCGTCCTTGCAGTGCCAACGCCGAATAGAGCATCGGAGCCATGTGGCCTGGGTCGAGGAAGAAACGGTCGCGCCCGTTCCATTCAGCATCATCCGGGTCATAAAGCAAAAACTCAGAGAAGAGCACGTTGATAAAGTCGGCACCACCCATAGCTCCTCCGGGGTGACCAGACTTTGCTTTTTCTACCATTGATGCCGCCAATATGCGAATATTGTCGGCTGCACGATTCATGATTGTTTTGTCGTTCATAGCTGTTTTTATTTTATTTGTTTTTATTTGCTTTTATCTCTTTTCATTGCTCGTTTCTTTTTCTTTGGCACTATCGATGCCAACTTAACACTTCTTCTCATGAGTTCCAATGCAATGGCTTCGTCACTCATTCTCAAGTCAATACCGAAAGCTTTAGCAACAGCCTTGTCATTATTAGCATGTGCCTTCAATAGTTCTGCTGGCATTGATATAGGATCATAAAGGTCGGCAAGGGATGAATCAGGGAAGTCCGCCCTTACTTTTAGGATGTTTTCTGCTGTTTTTCCAATCTCCTCCTTCTGTTCTTCTGTTAATGAGGGCCATGGAAAATTATTATAAACAATTCCCGCCGAATAGCGATAGTCACTCTTTAAACGTCCACAAACAATCCTCATCCAAGCCATGTGGAGACGAGATTCTAGAACTCCAAAATGCCATTGGCAACCATCAGGAATAATAAGCACTGCATTTGTTGGTATAACATCAGAATGTAATAATCCCATTGGAACATATCGCCTTCTTTCAGAGGAAGCAGACGGGACGACAATGTATCTTTCCGGATTGTTCGTTTCACGGAATAAATAGGGAACATTAGCAAGTTCTTTCGTGTTAGGATCTGAACTTTTCCTTCGCACTTCGGCAACCTTTTCCAATCTTTTCATAACAGCAGGCATACTCCTCCTCTGAGCAGGAGTTGAATCCTTAAGCCACAAACAATAACGTGGAATGTTGTTTATATATTCTTCAGAACCTATAAGTCGTCTTATGAACCCCTTGGCTTTCGGTTCTTTATGAAGGAATTCTTCTATTTCATTCCCTTCAATGATAAGATTCCCGCCATCGGTTGGCTGGTTACCTTTACGCATTTCGGGGACTTTTGTTAATGGCTTGGCCCTGTTTTCTATAAACAGGTTTTCTGCATCCATTAAGTAGGCATTAATGTTTTTTGCAAGTTGTGGTTCATTATCATCATCAAATAACCAATGTGGGACATTTCGTTTTCTTGAACTTTGATAGAAACCAATGATGACACAATGCACATGAGCCATCTCATCAGCTTTATTGAACCACCGGAATGTCTTCCAAGCAAATAGAATATGCGTTTTATAATGGGCCATTAGTGGTTTCCATAGTGGTGCGACTTGTTCACCTTGAACAATGCTGTTTGTTGAAACGAAGGCAGCTGCTATGTTTTTCTTTCCCTTCATATATTCTGCTGCCTTAGCGTACCATGCACAAACGAAATCGAGAGAACCCTGCTTCTCCCAAACTTTCTGATTTCCAATTTTATCGGGCATAGCAGCAAGCATACTTTTTTTCTGCTCTTCTGTCATTTTCTTGTTGCCTTGGAAAGGAGGATTTCCTATGATATAGGTCGGTGCATTGACCGTTCTTTTAACTACAACATCCCAATCAACAGTCAGTGCATCACATTGGAAGATGTTTGCATTCTTAGGAAGAGGGAGAATATCAAGTGAGCATTTTAACACCTCTTCCGTCTTCTGTAACATCTGGCACTTGGCAATCCATAGAGCCGCTTTGGCCACATTCGCAGCAAAGTCATCAATCTCGATGCCGAAGAATTGGCTGATTTGCACGTTGCAAGGATCTACATTACCTGTATAGGTCTGGAACGTCAGACTTAACTCACGCTGTATGACCTGTAACTCTAGATTATGCAAAGCTTTATAGGTTTCCGTAAGGAAGTTACCACTACCACATGCAGGGTCCAGAAAGCGCATTGAGGAAAGTTTAAGACGAAAACTCTTTATGGCTTGCTCCAAAATTTGACGATTCTTGGATGTATCATAAGGCATATCGAGAATAGACTTCAGTTCAACCTCTAACTCATCTAAGAATAGAGGACCGATAACACGCCGAATGTTGTCAGGGGTAGTATAGTGCATTCCCCCCGACTCACGCACGCTCTTTTCCACAGTGCTCTCAAAAATACATCCGAAGTTAGTTGGCGAAATGTCATTCCAATGGAAACGTTCGTTGGTTTCTTCAATATAGATATTCCATGCGTTAAGAAGAAGTGTGCGTGTCTGCTCGGATATAGGAGGCGTTGCATATCGGTCGTCGCGCTGGAATAATCCTCCATCAACGTATGGAAAAGCCAAAAGAGCCTTCGGTGCGAATCGCAATACTTGTGTCTGCCGCTTTTCCATATCAAGAAACTCAAAGAGGTTGTCGAACTGCTCTTTCAAGTCTTCTGCACAGAATTTCTCCACGAATGAATGCAGTTGCATGTTATCGAATACACCCGCATCTTCGGCGAAGAGACAGAAAACCCAACGCACACAGAACACATTGAGGGAATGCTGCTCGTCGCTACTGAGGTTCTTTCTGTTGCCAACCAATGATTTATAAAGTCTACGCACATAATCTGTGGCTGTCTTTGCCACACTCTCTTCGGTTCTTCGTTCAAAGTCAGGTTGAGATTCGTAGGGCTCAACAAGGAATATAAGTTCGCGCCATCTGTCTGGCAACTGTTCAAGAGGAATGCTTATGGGTTCACTGTTTTTGTGATAGCTATCCCAAATAAGAAATTCCTTGAAGTTGCAAGCAATGACAAAACGTCCAGAATCTGGTTTGTCTAACTTTTCAAAATATCGGATACCTTGTTCAAGTGCCGTCAACTCCTTTCCATCACTCTGCAATTCTTTATCACCTAAGTTGACTGTACGGCTTTTTTGCTCAATAACAGTCTTTGAGTTCTTCACATAGACATCGATATGCTTCCATGTACCATTAAACAGGACTGGTTTTTCAAACTCTATTTCATCACGGACATTCTCTACTCCATAGACTTTTTCAAGCAAATCTTCCCAAAAAGAACGCCCCTCTTGTTGTTCCTTCCCTCTTTCCATCCACTTGTTGACGAAATGTCGGGCAGCTTTTTTTATGTCACTAACTGTTCTTGGCATATCATTAAACTTATTTGCTTTCAAAAACCACGACTGACTTGGCTGGCATATTGACGACCAAGCGGTTGTTCTTCACCTTGAAGTCGGTAAAGACGACAGGATGAACACGCTGGGTGTGTTCGAAGTCGTTATAGTCGGAAATGTTACCGGCAGTAAGGATGCGGGCGGAGAACTTTCCGGGGTTGGCGCCCTGCAAGTCAACCACTACCTGTTGTGCTTTGTCCAAAAGAGTATTGGCGAGGGCGACTACGAAGGAACCTTCTTGCGTCTTGGCAGCCGATGCCGACAGGGCTGGGACAGCCTTGCCTTCTACTGTTGTCGTCGTACCGGCGTTGACATGTGCCGGCAGATGGATAGCCTCTTGGAAGGGCTTATACATCTCGAAGATGTGATAGGTGGGGGTGAGCACCATGTGACCGCCATCCTTGGTGTCGGTGAGTATCATCGACTGGAGGACGTTCACAATTTGGGCGATGTTGCACATGCGAACACGATCGGTATATTTATGGAACACGTTGAGCATCAGCGCTGCCACCATAGCATCACGCATAGAGTTCTGCTGATAGAGGTGGCCGGGAAAGGTGCCGGGCTCTTCGTCCCACCAGGTTCCCCACTCGTCGACCATCAACGCGATGCGTTTGCGGGGGTCTGTCTCGTCCATGATGGCGCAATGCTTTCGCACGACATTGTCAACATCGAGGCATTTCTCCAGCGTCAGGTAGTATTCTTCGGGCGAGAAGGCTGTGGCCTTGCCTTTACGTCCCCAGTCCTTCACTGTGTAGTAGTGGACAGATAGGGCCTGCATACGGTCGCCGATGCGGTTCATGAGTACGCGTGTCCAATTGTAGTCGTAGTCGCTGGCACCAGAGGCGATGCGATAGAGGCGGTTGCCTCGCTGGTCACGCAGATAGGTGTTATACCGGCGGAATTCATCCGAATAATACTCGGGTGTCATATTTCCTCCACACCCCCAAGCCTCATTGCCGATACCGAAATATTTCACATGCCAGGCTTTGTCGCGGCCGTTCTGACGGCGAAGGCGAGCCATCGGTGTATCGTCGTCACAGGTCATATATTCCACCCATTGTGCCATTTCACGCACGGTTCCGCTGCCGATGTTTCCACTGATGTAGGGTTCACACCCCAACAGTTCGCAGAGGTTCAGGAATTCGTGCGTACCGAAGGAGTTATCCTCGATGGTTCCTCCCCAGTTGTTGTTGCGAAGGGTCGGACGCTCCGAGCGCGGACCGATGCCGTCCATCCAATGGTAGTCGTCGGCAAAGCATCCGCCGGGCCACCTCAGCACAGGCACTTGCAGTTGCTTGAGTGCCTCGAAGACATCCTTCCGATAGCCTTGGATATTGGGTATAGGAGAGTCTTCGCCCACCCAAAGTCCTCCATAGATGCAGGAACCGAGATGTTCGGCAAACTGACCGTAGATTTCCTTGTTGATCTTGTTGACACCCTGATCGGCAAAAACAGTGACAGTAGCATCCTGTGCCAGGACAGAGTGAGTGAGAGCTGTCATCGCAATGACGGTCAGCAGGCGGACAAAGCACGTTTTGTAATTCATGTGTGATTGATTTTTGGGTTTATTGCTACAAAGTTACAGTTTTTTCTTCATCCGACCAATTCTTTTCGCTTGTTTTTTGCGTTGAAGAAAAAAGTTTGGGAAAAAGGGCAATCCGACAAACATCATCGCATTCGTAACCAAAGATTGGCCACAATGAGACCAAAGCTTGGTCACAATGAGACCAAAGGCTGGTCACAACGAGACCAAAGGCTGGTCACAATGAGACCAAAGGCTGGTCACGACGTGACCAAAAAACGGGTCTATTTTTGGTCACGCGAAAATGTTTGGCAAAAACCATCTAACAGTCTAATCTTCAATCTATTAAATGACAACAAAATTAAAGCCTCCAGTGTCCTCTTTACGACAAAAGACGTTGACACGTTCCTATATTTAGCAACAATTGGCGTTTACACTTCATTTAGAATTTGTCCTTTGACGAAAAAAAAAATGAAAAAAGCGTGCAAGTTTTTCCATGTCTTTCCGTTATATAGATAAAGAATTCAATCATCATACATAATCATGAACACAAAGAATTGGATCATAGCCATTAGCGGTATCATCCTGCTGGTTGGCTGCACAACGGGGGATGATTATGAAACTGCCCCTCCATACTACGACACTTCATCAGACAACTCGACGATGGAAGAAAAAGCCATCGGGCTCTACCAAGGCCTTTGGTTGAATGAAAATGGCGATGGTAAAGACGGAAGTGATGACAAAATTGTAGATGAAACGAACGGTGCAAACGAGTCTTTTCAGCTGAGGGTTGAAGCCGACTATTTCTATCTGACTGGCATCCTCCCCCTAAAAAACGGTAGGTGTTATAATGAGATTTTATTCAAACGCACTCTCAAGGGCTACTCCGAGAACACACTTTACTATGACATACACTACATGGCAAGTTACAGCTCGATGATGCCACCCTTTGAGCTTGACGAAAGCAGGTCGGCTGCAATATTCAACAGTCAAACGAAATGGACGCTCTTCCTTTACGTCAAGGAAGAAGGTGATGACGACTACAGACTGCTGAAATTTGTAACTACAGCTTCTGTAGAAGAAAAGAAAGACGCCTGAATGGAAAGCGAGCAACAACTACTTACACTCGTCATACAGGGCGACAGGAAGGCCCAACGTCGCCT
>Ga0310697_10006527_pt1 | contig 11074 bp, 8 predicted proteins | sample 172DNAGHGlowgp2_FD_203883 | JGI IMG/M metagenome (GOLD analysis project Ga0310697, IMG submission 203883) | Sheep rumen microbial communities from Palmerston North, Manawatu-Wanganui, New Zealand - 1728 DNA GHGlow gp2 (v2) (version 2) | ecosystem: Host-associated > Mammals > Digestive system >...
CTGGATGTCTTTGCCCTTTATGGCTTCAACGGCTCTTTGCAGGAAAGCGTAGCCCTCACCGGAATATCCGAAGATGGAATCCACAGGGAAGGTGAACTTTATAGGAGAGGTAGGCCACTCATCTGAAGAAGGGGAAGCCGCCCAGTCGTCTATACCGCTGCGATGCATAAGTATCAGCCTGGCTGTGAGTTTCTTGGCCTGGTCTTTATCTACAAAGCGGTCTATGTCTGTATATTCGTAAAGCGGACGGTCAATGTCGATCTCCCCCTTGTCATACATCTTCATCACGATGTAAGCAAACACCACCTTGCTCAGGCTTGCGGCCTGGAAAACGGCTTCTTTTTCATAGTCCGCCTTTCCGGTTTCCTTGTAGCTGAACTTCAGGCTTTTCCAAGCCTCTTCTCCGACAGCTGCGGAATCTATGGCTACCGGTTCTTCTGAAGACCAAGGGGTTACGCCCACCTGGCAGTAGATGCTGTCCCCGGGTTCAGTGTACTTGACCTGTATCATCGGGATATTGGCCTGCCTGATGATAGAGAGCAGGCTGTCCTCAAACACCGCCCGCTTTTCAGCCAAAGAACTGGTTTTCACCTTATCAGAACATCCAGAAAGGCACATGACAAATAAAAGTAATGAAACGAGCACGGAGACTGCACCAGTAACGGGGAATCGCTGAGACCGCAAGCGTTCTGTAAAAATTTCAGATATATTCATAGCCGAAAGATAACTCAGGCGATTTACAGGATGACGCCTATTGCCACATAACTGAGTTCAGGACCATATTTCTTCTGGAAAAGCTTGTGAGGAGCAACCTTCACGTAGAGCTTGATTTCCGGAAGGCCGATTGTCAGACGGTACTCAGGAGTGAACTTCTGTGTCTTCCAGTGCTTTCTCTTGATTTTTTCCTTTGAGCTGCCCTCCTTGTATTTGGTCACGCTCTTTGCCGAGAAGTTGTAGTTGCCGATGACATCAATTCCCAGGTTGAGGTCGTCGAGAACCTGTATGCTGTAGCCGACGGAAGCTCCAAGCTCATATACATCGAGCCTTGATTTTCTCTTGCTGTGGTTGAGGGCATCGCCTGTAAAAGGAAGTGGAGTGTAATGCCCATCCACATTCCAGATGATGTTCTTGTGACGGGTCTTGAAAAAGCGTGTGCCGAAGTTTGCAGCAAACTTCAACTGCTGGTTTTCATCAGGTTTGTAGGTAAGGTTCACTATGTCAAAACCAAGCTCCCAGCTCTTGAAAGCCTTCAGTCCCATCTCTTTCGGGGAGTCAATAGGAGCTAATGATCCGAAATAGACATTTTCCACGAAGTTTACGGTTACAGGAGATGTCTTGTCCTCGTCAGAAATGGGCAGGACGTTCACCTCAACATCCTGGGCGCGCAGTCCGAAGAATGCAAAAGCCGCCAAAATTGTCAAAAACAGTTTTTTCATAAGTATCGATTATAGTTTTTTGCAGTCCCAAAAGCCGGACCGTAACTGCAAATATAGCAAATTGCGTTGCATTTAAAAGCTGCGGAACATTTCCCGCAACTTTTCCATAAAACTGCGGTAAACTTCCTGCAGTTTTATTATATTTGTGCCGGATAAATACCGCAATTTGTTATGCAATCACTCTACGAACAGTTTTATCAACTCCTGGAGCTTACTCCTATGGATTTTTTCCGGGAGCAGCACTGGACCATCAATTGGAATGTAAGAATACTCGGTATTCTCGGCCAGAAAGGTGTAGGAAAATCCACTCTCATCCTTCAGCACATAAAGAAAGAAAAACAGGAAAGCGGATCCCTCTATGTGCTGGCTGACGACATCTATTTTGGAGCCCATACCTTGATAGACCTTGCAAAAGCATTCTTTGCCCGCGGAGGCAAATACCTGTACATTGACGAAATACACAAATACCAGAATTGGAGCAGGGAAATAAAAAACATTTACGATACCCTGCCCCTGTTGAATGTTGTCTACTCGGGCAGTTCAATACTGGACCTGAAAGAAGGCGGGGCCGATCTCAGCCGCCGTGTTATTGAATATCATCTTCCGGTCTGGTCTTTCAGGGAATATCTCAATATCCGTAACGGTTGGAATCTGAAAACCGCTACGCTTGAGGAAATCCTTCAGGGAAAGGTAGATTTCCCATACGGAGAGCATCGTCCGATTAAATATTTCGAGGATTATATGAAAGAGGGCTGTTACCCTTTTTTCGCCGATGAAGAATTCCAGACCCGTTTGCGCCAGATTGTAAATACTACGGTGGAGGCAGATATCCCAAAGTATGCAAATATGACCATTGCCGCAACTCAGAAACTCAAGAAACTGATGTACTACATTTCCAAGAGCGTGCCTGTCAAAATCAACTTTTCAGCTATTGCCAGGGATCTGGAACTCGACCGTGACGAGCTGCCAAAATACCTTGAGTATTTGGAGAAAGCAGAGCTGGTTTCTGTTCTTAGGGTTAAGGCTAATGGTGATGCAATCCTTCGGAAGATGGATAAACTGTATCTTCAGAATCCCAACATAGCTTATGTTCTCTCAAAGGAAAGTCCTGAGACTGGAAATAGCCGTGAGACCATATTCTTCTGCTGGACAAAACAGGTCTTTGAAACGCTTGAATCCAAGGTTTCCGATTTCGAGATAGACGGAAGAACATTTGAGGTGGGAGGCCGTTCAAAAGGAAAGAAGCAAATTGAATCCGTTTCAGATGGGTATGTGGTAAAAGACAATATTGAGTACGCATACGATAACCAAATCCCGCTTTGGATGTTCGGATTCCTTTATTAGCACTTGCAGATTTGAAACTATTTCATATCTTTGCAGTCCAAATCCCCCAAAGGGATACGGTAAAGATAACGGGAGATTCGTCTAACGGTTAGGACAAGGGATTCTCATTCCCTAAATAGGAGTTCGATTCTCCTATCTCCTACAGTAAACAAAAAGAACAGGCAGACAACCTGTTCTTTTTATTTTGCATATCCACATTAGTCTGGTATAGTTATTCATGAACCAGACGCACGGAATCCCAAGAGGATCCGCTTGCCGTATTCAGGAAGTTCCAGCCTTGTCCAGAAGGAAACATGTGCAGTCTTTTATAAAACGCAAAATTATGGAGAAAGAAAACCATAAAAACCGCCCCTTGGAGTAGTTCTTCATTATCCTTTGGGATAGAAATGCAGTTATTTGTGGATTATCGCGATAAAAATTACAGGAAAGCGAAGGCCTTGGAGACTATGAAGGAGACTATCCAGGCCAGGCAGAGGGTGTAGCAGACTGTGAACACAGCCCATTTCCAGCTGCCGGTTTCAGTCTTGATGGCACCGATTGTTGCAATGCAAGGGAAGTAGATAAGAGTGAAGACCATGAAGGCAAGTGCCACGGCAGGGGTCAGGACCTGTCCGATGACAAGGTTGCCGTTTACCGTGTAGAGCATGTTCATGGTGCTGACCACTATTTCCTTGGCAGCCATACCGCTGAGCAGGGATACGCTCTCCTGCCAGTGGAATCCGATAGGAGAAAGGGCAGGAGCTATGAAGTTGCCTATGGCGGCAAGGTAAGAGTGCTGGAGCCTTGCAGCCGGATCCGGGTCGCAAGTAGGGAAGTAGCTCAGGGCCCATACGATGAGGGTTCCTATGAGGATTATGGTGGCTATTTTCTTCAGGTACTGTTTGCCCTTGTCCCAGGTGTCTCTTAAAAGAGATTTCCAGGTAGGGATCCTGTAAGGAGGAAGTTCCATAACAAACGGTGTCTCGTCGGAGTTGAAGAGGAACTTGCTAAAAAGCTTGGCCATAAGGGCGGCAAGCAACACCCCTCCAAGATAAATGCAGAAAATCACAAGTCCCGCGCTCTTGGGGAAGAAGATGCCTGCAAGCAGCAGGTAGATTGGAAGCCTTGCGTTGCAACTCATCAGCGGGTTTATCAGGATGGTGATCATCCTTGCGTTGCGGTTTTCTATGGTACGGGTTGCCATAACTGCCGGCACATTGCAACCGAAGCCCATCATCAGAGGAATGAAACTTCTTCCGTGGAGGCCGAAAAGGTGCATGATCTTGTCCATTATGAATGCGGCCCTGGCCATGTACCCGCTGGCTTCCAGTATCGAGATGAAGAAAAAGAGTATCAGAATGTTAGGGAGGAAGACCAGCACGCCTCCAACACCAGTGATGATGCCATCCACCAGCAAGTCTTTCAGCCAGCCGTCTTTCATCGCTGAGCCGATATATTCTCCAAGAGCGTTCACCCCGGCCTCTATCCAGTCCATCGGGTATTGTCCGAGAGTGAAGGTGGCCTGGAAAATAAGGTACATTGCAATGAAGAAGATAGGGAAACCCAACCATCGGCTTGTGACGATGTTGTCTATCTTTTCTGTCCTTGTCTTTCCGGGTTTTCTTTCTCCTCGGCGATAGGTTTCTCTCAAGGCGCCGTCAATGAAGCCGTACTTGGCGTCCATTATGGCGTTTTCCGGAGTCTCTCCGAGTTCTTTCTCTATGCTTTCAGCTTCTTTATCTCTGACGGAAAGTATTTCCTTTTTGTTGGAGAAGGAATCCAGAACTTTTTCTATTTCCTTGTCGTGCTGGAGAATACGGATGGCGATGTAACGTGGCGTGTATTCGTCCATGGCGTTCGGGTTCTTGTAGATTTCCTCCCTTATGCGGTCTATGCTCCTTTCAATTATAGAACCGTGGTTGATATGGATGTGCTTGAGGATGCCTCTAACATCTCCGTTTTTGTCGGCTTTTTGCCTGCCTCCCCGTCTGGTCTGGCGGGAGGTCTCGGCAGTAGGATATTTTCCGGACGCATCTGTGCTAGATACGGTATCTCCTTCTTCGTAAATGTCTATGATTGTGTCGAATAATGAGGGAATGCCTCTTCCGGAAACGGAAACAGTCGGTATCATCGGAACTCCCAGCAGCCTCTCGAGCTCCTTGTAGTCAAGAACATCTCCATGGTGCTCCAGCTCGTCATACATGTTGAGCGCAATCACCATCCTCAGGTTCATGTCTATCAGCTGGGTGGTAAGGAACAGGTTCCTTTCCAGGTTGGAGGAATCCACGACGTTCAGGATTACATCCGGCTTGTCGTTGATGATAGTATGCCTGACATACTTTTCCTCCGGGCTGTAAGCTGAGATGGAGTAGGTGCCGGGAAGATCTATAAGGGTGAAACGGTAACCTCTGTAGTACATCTTTCCCTTTACGGCATCTACGGTTACTCCACTGTAATTGCCCACTCGCTGATGACTGCCGCTGGCCTTGTTGAAAAGGCTTGTCTTGCCGCAGTTGGGATTTCCGACAAGTGCGACAGTAATCTCCTTGCTTTTTTCCCTTGCTCCGCGATAAAGGGCGTCTTCCTCTTCTGTTGTCTTCTGTATGCCTTCCCTGAACTTGCAGCCGGCTTCCTTGCAGCCTATGCAGGTGGGGGTGAAATTTCCTGTGACGGGGTTGTGTTCGGCGGCCAGATGTTCCGCCTCCTCAACAGATATGACCTCAATCTGGGAAGCCTCTTTCCTCCTCAGAGACACGTGATAGCCCAGGATCTGATACTCAACGGGATCCTGCAGGGGAGCCTTGTGGACAACCTCCACAGTCTTTCCCTGTAGGAAGCCCATCTCGATGATTCTCTTGCGGAACCCTCCGTGACCTTGAATCTTTACGATGACTCCTTTCTCTCCCGTATTGAGTTCAGACAACCTGCTCATTGTTCTTGCTTTATCTCAAGCGGCAAAAGTACAATTTTTCTCCAAAGCCCATAATACCCATTTATAGGTATAAACAGCAAGTTCCCTCCTGGAATTGGAGGGAACTCACGGATTCTGTATGTCTTTGGCTAGTGACCTGCCTAGTAGGTTTTCTCTTCAGGGTTGATAGGAGTCATCTCCTTGGAGATGGCGTCCAGCCACTTCTGAGGGTAGCCAGGCTGGTCAGGCATCACGGCGTTGTCTTCGTTGTAGATGGTCTTGAAGCTGCCGTCCGTGTTCTGCTTCTTGATGTTGCCGTCCATGTATTTGACGAGCAGATACTCGTCCAGTTTCTTGAACTTGCGGAACATACGGTCTGCAATCTTGTTGGACCAGTCTGTCAGATAGGCCTTGACCTTCTGTTCATCGTTGCTCTCGCTGAGGATCCTTACAGCGTTGGCATCTACCTCCGGAATTATTTTCAAGGCTCCGTTCTCGTGCTCGTCAATGGCCTTGCGTACCTCAGGGGCTATATCCATATAGCGGGTGTAGGCAAAGTTGGATATGCGGTTGAACAGCCAGAAAGCAGAAGAATCCGAATACTTGACCATGCTTCCGTTTCCTACCCTGAAGCAAAGCGGGGTTTCAAGGCCGCTGGAATAGACAGGGGTGAGGGAGCTTGTTGCGGTGTCGTCCACGCCGAACCAGATTATGCCGCCTACAACATCAGGGAGCCAGCCCCTTGCCTGCCCCAAAAGCCAGAACCCTGTCTGCTGGGTGGCGACAGACCTTTCAAACTCGTACTTTTTCCCGTCTGAGACAAAAGACATAGGCCTCCATCTGTAAGGATTCTGGTAAGGGCCTGCGCCAAGATCATAACGGAAATCAAAAGGAGTGTCCTCGAAGTGGTCTCTCATTGCGTCAGCCACATCCTTGACAGTCAGAGGGTGAGCTGGTTTGATGTACAGAGGCATCTTGTTTGAAGGATTGGTTCCTGCGGCATAATCTACATAGAAGGAAGCGTCCTTGTCACCGATCTTTCCGCCGCCCAATATGTTGAAGAAACTCCATACCCTGGTTTCGCATCCTCTGAGGGTTCCGAAGGAAGCCGGGGCGAAGGCGTCACAGAAACTGAACTCGTTGTCCGGTCCGTCATAGTATCCGTTTTCCTTGGCAAACTTTATTATGTCTTTGGAATAGAGGCAGTTCTCAGGATCGTTGAGAGGGAAGGTGGAGATTCTGGAGCAGTTGGCATGGCCACTGATATAGCCGTCCGGAATGCGGATTGCCACCCAGTTTGCTCCCTTGTTGAGGTTCTTGCCGTTCTTTCCCAGCTTTACTCCCTTTCCAACTATTTCCATTATCCAGGCCTCGTTTTTGTCAGCGATGGAGAAGCTTTCTCCCTCTGAGCAGTAGCCGTAGGTTTCCATCAGCTCTGCCAGAATCTTTATGGCCTCCCTTGCGGTCTTCGCTCTCTGGAGGGTAATGTAAATCAGGGAGCCGTAGTCTATTCCTCCGGTTGTATCTACCAGAGTCTCAAGGCCTCCGAAAGTAGTCTCGGTGATTATGAGCTGAAACTCGTTCATGTTGCCCATAGTTGAATAGGTTCTGGATACCTGAGGGATGTCCATAAGGTACTTTCCGCTGTCCCATTCATAGATCTTGATCATTGTCCCTTTAGGCCAGACTCCGCCGTTGTGGTGGTAGAGTTCTCCGTACTGAGTGTGGGAGTCGGCCGCATAGGTTACCATCACGCTGCCGTCCTTTGAAGCTCCCTTGGTTACAATGATATTGGTGCAGGCCATTGCACTCTGGTAAGAAGCCAGAGCCAGCAAGGCTGCAACCATCGCGATAAAATGAAGTCTGTATCTCATAATTTTATAACTTTGTTTTCTGTCAGGTACATGTTTTGTGGTGTTAAAGATAATGTTTTTTGCTGTTTTACCCGCAAACCTGGCAAAAAGACCGATACATTAAATATTTGCTGTTATGAAAAAAACTTTGTTGATGGCGTTTATGTTCCTGGTTTTCGGAGCTGTTTGTTCTTATGCCCAGAACAATGACAAGGAGCCTACTATGGAAGAGATGGCTGAAAAGCACACCAAAGACCTTGTCCGCAGGCTTGGACTTAATGAATCTCAGGAATTTTATGTGGATTCCATTCTGGTTGCCAACTATACAGGAGTGAAGTCAGCGCTTGAAGATCTCCAGCGTTCCGGTATGCAGGATCCTGAAAATTACCGTCATGTCAATGAGAGTTGGCAGCAGAAGACTATGGACGCCCTTAAAAAAGTACTGGATGACCAGCAGTACATCGGATACCTCAGGTACATAGGCAAAGGCAAAGACTACAAGAAGGGCAAAGACGGGAAGTGGTATCTGAAGTCAGAACTCAAGAAGCAGAGTAAGAATCCTCAATAGCAAGCCTAAGTTCCGTGATGGAACTGATGGTTTTTATGTCTCCGTCCTTTACAAAGGAAATCCCTCCGGTTTCTTCAGAAACCACAATGGCCGTGGCATCAGTTTCTTCCGTGACTCCCACAGCGGCACGGTGCCTCATTCCGTATTGAGGCGGGATGTCCGGATTCTCTGATATGGGAAGGGTACATCTGGCGGCGATGAGTTTTGTGGTATCCATGATCAACGCTCCATCGTGAAGAGGAGAATTCTTGAAGAAGAGATTTTCCACAAGCCTGCGGTTTATTATCGCATCTATCCTGTCTCCTGTTTCAACGATGCCTTCAAGAGAAGACTTGTGTGTCATCACAATCAGAGCCCCGGTTTTGGTCTCAGACATTTTTCTGACAGCCTGCGTGAGCTCGTCCAGTGTTGTCAGGGGAACTTCTCTTGGTTTGCTGCCGAACAGCTTGCGGGTGAGGAAGTTGCTGTTGCGATGTATGGAGTTGTTTCCCAGATGCAGCAGGAACCTTCTGATTTCTTGCTGGAAGATGATGATCAGGGCCAGCACACCCACTCCCAGAACCTGGCCAAGGATGGCGGATATGAGTTCCATGTGCAGGGTCTTGACAACCAGCCACACAAAGTAAAGGATGATGATTCCGATGAATATGCTCATTGCGGCCGTACCGCGAATAAGCTTATAAATCTGGTAGATGAGCAATCCGACCAGGATGATGTCTATGATGTCTATCAGATGTATGTTTATAAAATCGAGCATATCTTTCCTTTGAATACCGGGCAAATTTAATAAGAATCTCTTTAACGGCACATTCCTTACGGGACATAAGCGAGGGTGGCTATGCTTATAGTGCAGTCCAGAGCCTCGAGAAGGTTGGTGGCGCAGGCGTCCAGAGTGGCCCCTGTAGTAAGCACGTCATCAACCAGAAGGATGTGAACAGGCTTGCCGGGTGGTTTTGTGCAGTTATATGCCAGGGCTTTTTGGGGGTTGACTCGGAATGCGTTTTTCACGTTTTCCCAACGGTCCGCCCTGTCTTTCTGTGTCTGGGTGCGGGTGAAATTCCGCCTTTCAAGCAGCTTGTTCTCTATCTCCGGCTTGATATTGCCGACTCTAAGGGTTTCAGCTATTCCCTTGGCAATCAGTTCTGACTGGTTATATCCTCTCAGTCTTTTTTTACGCGGATGGAGAGGAACTGGAACTATTATGTCTGTTTCCTCAGCGATTCTTTCTCCCAGCATCTTCCCCAGCCTGACGGCAAGCCGGTGGTTGCCCTTGTATTTAATCGAGTAGATAAGTTTCTTGTATGGCCCCTTGTAGAGGAAAAGGGAGGTTACCTTGCCTGTGTTCACCCTGCCCCAGAAAGTCTTGTCCGCTCCTGAAGAAGGGTCCAGCCATGTGAAAGACAGAGGCAAGTCTGCAAGACAAGATGTGCAGATGTCTGTCTCAAAGGCCAAAAGTTCTCTCCGGCAGCAGATACATTCCCTTCTGAAGAACAAGGAAGCAATGCTTCTGCCCCACAGTCTGATAGATTTATTTATATGAAGGTCTTTACGGTTGGACATCGCTTGTGGTTTTGCGGCAAAGGATGCGCAAGGTTGGAAGTTTTAAGTAAATTTGCACGCCATCCGGTAAAGACATCGCTTTGCTGTGGTAAATTGAAGTTTTTGCTCCGCTTTTGGATAGTTTTGGTATGCCTTTTTTTGACACACATACACATTCTGAGTTTTCTCCGGACAGCAAAGCCACGGTAGAGGGGCTTCTTCTGCGTGCCAGGGAATGTTGTGCAGGTGGAATTGCAATCACTGACCATCTGGATCTGGATGCGCCCAGGAATCCGGGACTGTTTGAGTTTTCCATCGCTGAGCAGCAGAGAAAAATAGAAGAAAAGGCGAGGCAGATTTTTCCTGGTGGAGAGTGCAAGGTGCTCAAGGGTATAGAGATAGGCCTTCAGCCTGAAAGCATCTCGCATAGCCGGGACTTTATTTCCGGGTTCAGCTTTGACCAGATTACGGCCTCCATCCATTTCGTGGACGGGGAGGATCCATACTACGGAAACTACTATGAGGGGAAGGACTTCCGCCACTCCTACGGCAGGGCTTTGGAACTTATATACCAGACCGCCAAAGAGTTCGGGGATTTTGACATAATTGGCCATTTTGACTATGTGGCCAGATATGCTCCTTACAAAGTCAGGGACATCAGGTATGCGGACTTTCCGGACGAGCTGGACGCGATTCTCAGATTCCTTGCCCAGGAAGGCAAAGCCCTGGAGATAAACACCAAGACTTACGATATGCACGGGGATCATCTTCAGACACTTGACACGAATATCCTCAAAAGGTTCAAGGAACTTGGGGGAGAGTTTGTAACTTTGGGTTCGGACTCTCATTCAGCTGACCGCCTGATGGACAAGTTCGGGAAGTTCGCGGCGGTTTGCATCGAGTGCGGTTTTCCGTATCTGACGTATTTTGAGAAAAGGAAACCGCAGCTATACAGGCCGTAGGTGAAAGAGTGGCGGTTTTATACGGTATATTGAAGAAAACAGAAGCAAATGCAAGATACTTTACAGCTTGAAAGCAAGATAGGATTCACATTCATAAGAGAGAGGATCAAGGCTCACTGCACCACGCCGTATGCGGCTTCACGGGCTGAGGGAGAGGAGTTTTCTTCAGATGCCGAGGAAATAGTGCGCAGGCTTTCCCTGGTGGAAGAGATGATGGAGATCGCCGTCATGGAGAGCAAGTTTCCCCAGGGCGGTTTTACAGACTGCACCGTCTTCCTTCCGGCCTTGCAGAAGGAGAGCAGCATAATTTCAATCGAGAACATGAAGAGGCTGTCCGCCTTCATGGATGACCTCAGGATGGTAACTTCTTTTCTGAGCGGTACCAAAGAGGGCAAGTATCCGTTCCTGAAGACTCTGGCTCTTCCCGTCCAGTATTTTCCGAACCTCAGGACAAAGATAGATTCCATCCTGGACAAAAACGG
>Ga0310697_10006528_pt1 | contig 11073 bp, 10 predicted proteins | sample 172DNAGHGlowgp2_FD_203883 | JGI IMG/M metagenome (GOLD analysis project Ga0310697, IMG submission 203883) | Sheep rumen microbial communities from Palmerston North, Manawatu-Wanganui, New Zealand - 1728 DNA GHGlow gp2 (v2) (version 2) | ecosystem: Host-associated > Mammals > Digestive system >...
CAACGCAACAAGTCGTTCAGCACATTGCCAGCTCCCACGCTGGGGAGCTGGTCGGCATCGCCTACGAGAACGATTCGCGCATTCAGCGGCGTCGCTTCGAGGAGCGAGGCGGCAAGCCACGTATCGACCATACTGAATTCATCGACAATCAGCAAATTGCATTGGAGCTTGTTGTTCTCGTCTCGATGGAACTTGCCCGAAATCGGGTCCACTTCCAGCAGACGGTGGATGGTTCGCGCCTTTTCGCCGCAGCATTCGCCCATGCGTTTTGCGGCTCTGCCCGTTGGCGCCGTGAGGCTGACGCATTCTTCCATTTGGCGGGCGAGGTACAAAATGCCCTTGAGAATAGTCGTCTTGCCTGTGCCGGGGCCGCCTGTGATAATGGAAATCTTTCGCGAAAGCGCCATCTGAATAGCGCGCCTTTGAATGGGATCGAAACTGAATTTGTGCTCCCGTTCCCATTGTGCGAGGTCATTTTCGAAATTGTCCAGCGGCAGTTCGTTGTAGCGCAAACGGAGCTTGATGTTGTCTGCAATGCGTTGCTCGGCATTGTATAGAGGCGGAAAATAGCAATCGTCGCCTTCGCGTTTGATGCGACCGGTTTCGCTTGCTTTTTCGAATTCGTCGAGGAGCGTGTTGATGGGACCGTCGTCGTCTGGCATCAAACGCAAATTGCGGAACGTGCGTTCCAGGAGGACGTTCTTCGGCAAAAATACATGCCCGTCGTTAATGGAAGCCTCTTGCAACGTGTAAAGCAATGCAGCCTGGAATCGCTCGGGGCTATCTTTCGGGAACCCGACCTTCTGCGCAATTTCGTCGGCCTTTAAAAATCCGATGCCCCAGACTTCTTCGCAGAGCATGTACGGATTCTGCGTGATGCGTTCGATGGTCGCTTGCCCGAACTTGTTCCAAAGGCGCTTTGCCACACTGCCCACAATCTCGTGCTTGTAAAGGAATAGCATCGTCTCGCGGCTGTGCCGGGCTTCTTGCCAACGCGCTAAAAACAGTTCCACTTTCTTTGCGGGGAACCCCTTGATTTTCACTTCGCGGAACTTGTCCGGGTTGTTGTCGAGAATGTCGGCAGTGGCATCGCCAAAAACTTCCACGATGCGTTCTGCAATCTTTTGCCCGACTCCCGGAAATTGGCCACTTGCCAAGTATTCGACGATATCGTTATCATCTGTCGCGAGGTATTCAAAAGAAATCGCCTGGAACTGCTTGCCGTATTTCGGGTGGCTGCCCCACTCGCCTTCGATGGCGATGGATTCACCGGGCTGCAATGCCGGGAATGTTCCTGTGACGACAACGACTTTTTTGCTTTCGATATCGTTAAGGCGCATCACGGTAAAGCCGTTTTGCAGGCTGTGAAACGTGATGCTTTTGATAGAACCTTTAACTTGCACGAATTTTGCGACGTTTATTTTTGCGGCGCTTGTTTACTGAGCCTTGGGGACCTTCCCTTCGTCCAAATCCGAGTTCCAAACGTCAGGATCGAAACCTTCCATCTTGGTAAGCGTTTTACCGCGGGTGCAGAGGAGGAATCCGAGAATTACAGCGTCGTGGAGAGCAATGACGAGAGCAGTCTTGTAGTCGAGACCAAACCCGAGCGGAGCGCCCTTGAGGTTTTCCGGGCTCACCCAAAGAATATAATCAGCCGTAATGAACGTCATGAACATGCACGGGATAAGTGCAATCCAGAAGTTCTTCTTTTTGCTGCGGAGATAAACTGTGGCAACGCACAAACTGCAAACGGCCATGAGCTGGTTGCTCCAGCTAAAGTAATTCCACAGGATGTTGAAACCTTCGGGGTTCAAGTTGCTCCAGAAAATGAGTGCAGCACAGATGGCGAACATCGGAACCGTAAGGATGAGTCGATTCCTAACAGACGTCTGTTCCAGTCCTGTGAGTTCCGCGATGGTCAAACGCAAACTTCTAAGGCTTGTGTCGCCACTTGTAATCGCGAGGATAATCACGCCCACGACCACGAGAATCGAAATCGGTGCCCACGGAATGACGGTCGAAACGAGGACGCTCAAGACCTTCACGCCAGAAGCGCCCGTCAAAAGTTCCGGCATCTGGTGATAAATGAACATGCCGCCGGCAGCCCAAATCATACCAATCAAACCTTCGATAATCATCATGCCGTAGAATGTCTGGCGGCCCGTCTTTTCTGTCACTTCGGTGCGGGCAACGAGCGGGCTTTGCGTGCTGTGGAAACCGCTGATGATACCGCAAGCAATCGTCACGAAGAGCATCGGGATAATCGGCTGGCCTGCCGGATGCTTGTGGAAGTTGCTCATGATGTCAGCAAAGCAGAATTCATCGAGAACGTTCAAGTTCGGGATGATGCCTATGAAAATTGCGAGCGAGGCGAGAATCAAAAGCGCACCGAAAATCGGGTAGATGCGACCGATAATCTTGTCAATCGGGAAGAACGTGCTGATGAAATAGTAAGCGAAAATCACCGCGACGGCAATCCAGAACAGCGTTTGCGAAACGTGGCTACCGGCGAGAATCGGCGTATTTACGAGAGCTGCCGGCGTGTTGGTGAACACAGCACCCACAAGGATGAGCGCCACCGAAATCAGAGCCATCACGAGTTTTGCTGGGCCCTTGCCCAAGAACTTGCGGGAGAGCGCTGGTACGTTGTAGCCGTTGTTGCGCATGCTGATCATGCCGCTGAAGTAGTCGTGCACTGCACCGCCAAGCACGTTGCCGAGCGGGAGCAAAATAAACACGATGGCGCCGAACTTGATGCCGAGAATCACGCCAATCACGGGACCGATACCGGCGATGTTCAAAAGTTGAATGAGAACGTTTTTCCAGTGCGGCATGGGAACGCGGTCAACGCCGTCCGGATTTGCAAGCGCCGGGGTCTTGCGGTCGTCGGGGCCGAATACACGTTCAACGAACTTGCCGTAGGTGAAATATCCAAGGATGAGGATTGCAACACCAATTAGGAATGTTATCATTTTTTGTGCCTTCTTTAGTTAATTAAAACTGAACCATCGCACTGATGGAAACGGCTATGTATGTTTGCCAGACATAGCTTTTAAGATCTTTGGTACCCGCGTTCTTGGTATTGACGGCCTTGTACCATGTCTCGTAAACGCGCAAGGACGGGTTCAGGGCAAAGTAGTCCGTAATGAAGTAACGTACGTTTCCGATGAAAGCTATTGCAGAACCCATCAGTTCCGAATTTTGAAATCCCTTCTCGACACTTGTGGCGTTGTTCTTGAGCTTTACCGAAGAGAACGAGTAACCGAGACCTAAGCCCGCTTGGAAAAATTCAGGGTAGAAAAAGTTATAGGTGAATTCTGCTCCAAGTCTCCAAAAACGCATCTGCTGTTCTTTCATAGCTTCGGGGAGGCCGTTGATGTCAACGTTCATGGACCAGTATTGGAACGTGGCGGCAACAGAAAACTCGCGGATGTTCACGCCGATACTGTAATTGGGAGACATGAGGACTTTGGTCAGCGGCAAATTGATTGTTTCGGTTATTCCGTCTTCTTCAACTTTTAGAGAACGTTCGAAAAAGTCACCACGGTTTGCAATGACTCCGAAACCGATACTTGCAAAATAGGAGCGAGGCCAGTAACTGTAATCGCCGTTGTCGTCTGGTTGGGCGAATATGGCGGAACATAACAAAGCCATGGCCAATAAAAACTTTTTCATTTTTCCTCCAAAAAAATAACGTCCCTAAATCTAGAAATTTAAGGACGCTTGTTGAAAACGGCTATATATTATGTCGCTTTATTCGGCGTATTTGAACATGGCGTCGATGCACGTCTTGGCTTTCACGCGCACGTCTTCGTCGAGCGAGATATGTTCTGCCTTTTCGGGATGGCGGAGCGATTCCAGAATGTTTTCGAGGGAGTTCGACTTCATGTACTTGCACATGCAGCAGCTTCCGATAAAGTTCATGTTCGGATGTTCGTAGTGCATGCGGGCGTTGAGGCCGCATTCCGTGAGGAGCAAAATGCAGCTGTCGGCGGGTTGCTGGTTGATGTAACTTACCATCTGGCCGGTACTTCCGACGTAGTCGCTGAGCATCGCGACGGACGGATTGCATTCCGGGTGGCTAATCACTTTGAGGCCCGGGTTTTGACTGCGGAAGAACTGAATCAAATCCGGATCGTAGTTTTCATGGACGTAGCAGCAGCCGTTGTAGAGCTTGATGTCCTTCTTGACGCCGCGACGGTTCATCTCGTCGATGATGTTCTGGCCCATGAGCGCATCCGGCACAAAATAAATCTTGTCGCTCGGGATGGTTTCGACGATGTGCATCACGTTACCGCTCGTGACGCAGACGTCGCAGGCGGCCTTCACGTCGGCGGTCGTGTTGATGTAGCAGACGAACGTGTAGTCCGGATATTGCTTGCGGAGTTCTTCGACGTCCTTGCCGGTGATGGAATCGGCGAGGCTGCAACCCGTGAGCGGGCCCGGGATAATCACGTCTTTCTGCGGGTTCAAAATCTTGGCGGTTTCGCCCATGAAACGCACGGCAGAGAAGAGAATCGTCTTTTGCTGGACGGTGGTGGCGTCCTTGCTCAGCTTGAAACTGTCGCCGGTAAAGTCGGCAACGCCCAGGAGAATTTCCGGAGCGCAGTAGCTGTGAGCGAGGATTACGGTATCCTGCTGTTTCTTGAGCTCGTTGATTTCGTTGATGAGCGGGAGCATCTTTTCCACCTTTTCCATGGTGTAGGTGCAAAGGGCTGCGCCCGGCTTGACGGACTTGAGACGGTTGTAAAGTTCTTCTGCTGTCATTGTGTTACCGTAGATGAATTGCCTAGTTAAAAGATAGTAATTTAATACCCGGCCCATTCTGCGCTGATGGAGGGACTAGCCTTGCGGATGTTCGACTCCTCGGCAGTTTCGTCCTTGCGGGCGATATCGCCGCTTGCGATTTTCGCCTTGATCTCGTCGAATGTTTTTGGCGGAACGGAATCGGGGGAGTTGTCGCCGAGCACTTTGCAGGGGGCGGCTTCGGATTCTTTTGCCTTGTCCTTGACGGGCGTGTATTCGCGGAGTGCCGGGACGGTGTAGAATTTATCTTCTTCGGGGCACCAGGCGGTGAGTTCCTTGCCATAGACGCAACCGGAATCAAGTCCGATAAATCCAGGAATGTTCACGAAGCCTTTCTTTGCCCAATGCCCAAAGACGACTAGCTTGTCCCATTTCACTTGTTCATACCAGGGCTTGTCATTCCAGAATCGAATGGAAAGGAGCACTTCGGGACTCATGTCTTCCAGGCGAGTCTTGCCCGGTTCAAGCCCAGCGTGCACGAGCAATGCGTGTGGCGTGTCGCGCCAAAGCGGCCATGTCTTGACCGTGTCGCGGATGTAGACCCATTCGTCGAGCGAAAGCGCCTTGAAGCGTTTTTTCTGCTTTTCGGTCCAGTAGCTTTTGGGCGTTTCCATCATGCGGATGAGGTGTTCTTCGTGATTCCCGCGGACTGTCAGAATGCCGAGTTCCTCGACGATTCGCATGGCGCGCATCATGTCGGGGCCTTTGTTGATGATATCGCCGGTCTGGTAGAGCGTATCGCTCCCGCGCACAAATCCGAATTGGTCGATGATTGCAGCAAGTTCGTCTGCGCAACCATGAACATCACCGATATATAAAGTACGTTTCATTGATCGCCTACAAATGTACGGCCTGTCGCAATTTGTTCAGTTCGTTTGGCGTAAGTTCGCGGAATTCGCCTGCGGGCAAGTCGCCGAGTTGAATCTGGCAATAGCTCACGCGTTTGAGGTCTCGGATTTCGTAACCGATGGCACGCATCATGCGGCGGATTTCGCGGTTCTTGCCTTCGATGAGCACGAGTTCTGCAAATCCGTTTTCGAGATAGACGTCTGTGGCAAATGCGATTTCTTCGGGAGCATCGGGGTCTTCCGGGTCGCGGATATCGACTCCATCGACTAAGCGCTGGGCGGCAGATTCGCTGAGTTGGCGCGTTGTCCATACGTAGTAGCTACGCGGTACTTCGAAACTCGGGTGCGTGAGGCGATAAAGCAGTTCTCCGTCGTCGGTGAACAGCAACAGTCCGCGGCTCTGCAAGTCGAGTCGTCCGACATATTTGAAATTGTGGTAACCCGGCGGCAAGTAATCATAAACAGTGCGGCGGCCTTGCGGATCGTCTTTGGTGCAGACGCAACCGGCCGGCTTGTGGAACATGATGACCTTGCTCTTTTTGTTTGTCGGGAGCTTCAGGAGTTTTCCATCGACCATCACCTGGTCTTTTGTCTCGTCCACTTGATGACCGAGATCCGAAATCGTTTCACCGTTCACTTGCACACGTCCATCGGCGACGAGTTCGTCTGCGGCACGGCGGCTAGCGAAACCACTGAGTGATATATACTTGTTGATACGCATAATCTTTTTGCTCTGTCCCTTTATTTGTCATCGTCGCCGGCGTTTTTGTCATTCCCGACTTGATCGGGAATCTCCTTCTCCGAGGCGTTTTCTTTTTTCTTCAAAAACGCCGGGCGTTTTTTCGGCTTCGGTTCCGGTTCTTTTTCAGGCGGGTAGAGCAAACCGAAACGCAGTCCTGCCGTACTGATCTTGAATGTTTCCACGCGGAGTTTTTCGAGAAGCGAACGCAACCAGAATAGACCGCAAATGATGACCTCGTGGCGACCGTTTTCAAGTCCCGGCAACATCGCACGCAGTTCCTTCGAAAGGTTCGTGATGCGCGTGGTGACTGCTTCGAGATCCGAAAGACTCATTTCGAGACCTTCAATTGCTTTATAGTCAAAGACTTGCTTGTTTAAGAATACCATCGCAAGAGCCGTGCCTGTTCCGCCAATAAGATAGACGGGCTTTTTTGTCATGCCCTTGAACGAAAGTTCCTTGAATGTTTCCTTGATAAACTTCTTGTATTCCGGACCGGGAATCGGACCCATCGCCTTGAACATCTTGAGTGCGCCAACAGGAATCGAGAATGTCGTTTCGCCGTTGCTGAGTTCCGTGGAACCGCCGCCGATGTCAATCGTGACGTTGCCTTCGCCGTGCCATTCCTTGACGGAACGGTAGGTGAGCTTGCCTTCTTCTTCGCCAGTGATGACGCGCGGTTTTACCCAAATTGCTTTTTCGACGGCTTCGATGACTTCGTCCGGATTTTCCGCTTTGCGCATGGCTTCGGTCATGGCGACGGCCTTGAGGTCAGCGCCGAGTGCGTGCAAGTCCATGCGGAACTTGGTCATGATGTTGACGAGTTCCTGAATGCGTTCGGGCGTGATTTTTCCGTTTTCGTAAATGTCTTCGCCGAGGCGGCAGACTTCGACCTTTTGGAGTTTCGGCACGAGAATTTTGCGTGGGGCAGCGGGCGCTTCGCTTAATTCGGCGGGCGTCTCGGAATTTGCGGAAGCCTCGGACGTTTCAGGTGCAATCGGTGTTGCGACGGGTGCGTCTTCAAATGCCGCAATCAACAGAATGCAGCTATGGCTCCCGATGTCGATAGTCGCTAGAAGTTTATTTTCCACTTTGACCCTCGTCGGTTTCGTTATTCTCGTTTTGCACCTTGCTCTGCTTCATGATGATGTTCTTCATCTTTTCGGCAAGCGAACTTGGGTTTGTAAGGAATTGCCTTGCGTGTGCAATCGCTTCCTCGACAACGGATTCAGGATATTTAGAACTCCAACCGGCAACGATGTCGCTAGTCGTGCTGCCCAGCGGCTTCTTATCACGAATTTCTTGGCCCAACTTGAGAGCGAGAAGAATTCCGAGTTCAAACGGTTTCGGAGATTCCTCGGCTTCAATCATCTTTTCGATGCGGGTGATGCGTTCTTCGTAAGGAATGTTCTGCGAATTGGTCAAGTCTTTTTCTGAAATCATATAACAAAAATAGTAAACGTGTGGCGTAGCGCCAAAGAATATTATTGTTACAAAGGGATTTGCTGGAATAGAATTTAAAAAGAACATTATGCGGGCGGGGCCCCAGCTCGGAGTTGCGAAGGCCGCACGGGCCCCTCCCTGCACCCTCCCCATCCTTGGCCGACGCTTTTGTCCTCTGACGTCGATGTATTATCTAAATGTGAGTTTATGTCTCGCTTTTGTTGGCAAGAAGCTTGTATTTGTTGCCATAGAATTTTTTTTGATAGACGAAATAGTAAACGTGTGGCGTAGCGCCAATAAAAAATGACCCGCAGAGGTCTGCGGGTCAAGAATTTTGGGTCACAAAGAAGATTACTTCTTAGCTGCCGGCTTCTTAGCGGCGGCGGGCTTCTTAGCAGCAGCCGGCTTCTTAGCGGCGGCAGGCTTCTTAGCAGCAGCCGGCTTCTTAGCAGCGGCGGGCTTCTTAGCAGCAGCCGGCTTCTTAGCAGCGGCCGGCTTCTTAGCAGCGGCGGGCTTCTTAGCAGCAGCCGGCTTCTTAGCAGCGGCGGGCTTCTTAGCAGCAGCCGGCTTCTTAGCAGCGGCGGGCTTCTTAGCAGCAGCCGGCTTCTTAGCAGCGGCAGGCTTCTTAGCAGCAGCCGGCTTCTTAGCAGCGGCAGGCTTCTTAGCAGCAGCCGGCTTCTTAGCAGCGGCGGGTTTCTTTGCAGCAGCGGGTTTCTTTGTAACAGTTTTTGTAGCCATTTTTTTCTTCCTTTTATGTTATTTAATTGTTGATACCTAAAAGATAACTTCTTTTTCACAAATAATCAACAATTATTTTAAAAAAAATCATTTTTTTTTGAAAAATTTTTGTATCAAAAAAAAGACGCTGAGAAAAAATTTAGAGTAAAAGAAAATCGACCTTTGACGAGATCGATTTTGTAAATGTGAAAAATAATTATTTTGTTCTAAACGACTGTTTGAACAACGTTTTGTCTATGCTCTAGCTTTTACACTTTCGATGTAACTCTTAAGTCCTTGAACACCAACGGAATACATATCTACGAATTTCGTGGCGAACGGAGGGATTTTATTTGGGTGCATGCCGAGAGCATCGTGCATCACGAGAACATGACCGTCCGTGAACTTGCCTCCGCCGATTCCAATTGTCGGTGCGGCGACTTCTTTTGTGATTTTTTCGCCGAGTTCTTCGGGAATGTGCTCGAGAACCATTTCGAAGCATCCGAGGCTATCGACGAACTTTGCAGCCTCTTCAATGGCGCGTGCTTCTTCTTCTGTTCTGCCTTTCTGCTTGAAGTTTTCTGCGGTCTGCGGTAAAAGTCCGAGGTGGGCGCAAACGGGAATGTCCTTGCTGCGCAAGAATTCGATGACGCCTTCGGGAGTACCTTCGAGCTTAATGCTCGCGCAGCCTACATCCAAAAAGCGGCGGGCGTTGTCGTAGGCAGTTTGCGGATCCTTGTCGCTCATGTAGGGCATGTCGCCAATGACGTGCGTGTTCGGGGCGCCACGGCAGACAGCGGCAGCGAAGATGAGCATTTCGGTCATGCCGACTTCGCGCGTGCTCTTGTAACCGAGCATGGTGTTGGCGAGGCTATCGCCCACGAGAATCTGGTCAATTCCGGCGGCTTCCGCCATTTTTGCAAAGGCGAAGTCGTAGGCGGTGATCATGGAAATCATTTCGTGCTTGGATTTTTTTGCTTTGATATCTTCTGGTGTTAACATGATGACCTCTTGACATTTTTACTAGCGGCAAATATACAAATACTGTAAAACTGTGGCTATCTGGTTAGTAGTATGAAGCATGAAGTGAACGTCATCCTGAGCAACGCGAAGGATCCATTGATGCAATCTGCAATGGACTCTATCGCCAAATGCTATTCAAGAATTAATGGTTCCTATCGCCTTCGGCTCCAGGATGACAGGCTTCAGAGTGACAGAAGTAACAGAATTCAGTGAACTTTTAATTGGTCGAACTTAGGGACGTCATCCAGGAGGGAGCCTTGCGACCGATAGGATCCAGTGCTTGAATTAATGATAATCAAACAGTTTCCGTGTTTCGTTCAGGAATTTAATAGAGTGTATTTCCTTGAGGAATCCGATATGGTGGCGCAAGTAGGTGAGGAGCGCGTTCTCGGTGAATTCGGGGTGCTCGATTTTTTCGCCGGTGTGGAGTGCCCAAAGCCCGTTGAGCGTTTCTGTGCGTGCGCGGGGAGTATCGACGCCGAGGCAAGCGTGGCAAACGAATCCGCCAGTTTCGGGGAAAAAGTCTGCGGCGGGTTTGTCGAATTTGTGCCCGCAGCGGCAGCATGTCGTGAGGTCGAGATTGTACCCCCACATGTCGCAAGTGTCCAAAAGCCAGCGTGCGAAAATATTTGATTTGTGGGTTGGCTCGTTTGTGGAACTGCCACAGCTTTCTTCGAATTCGCTGATGGCCTGTTCCAAGCGCGCGAATTCTTCTTGCAGCGGAACGCCTTGCGGTGCGTAACGCAGAATCATTTCAGTCATGACCTGCGCTTTCGAAAGACAAAGCAAATCGTTACGCAAGTTCTTGCGCCAGTCCAAAAGCGTTGCTTCCTTGATGAACTGCAATTCAGTGTTCGGATTCTGGCGGAAAACGACTTCGCTTAACGAGAGCGGGTCAAGCGCTCCCCGGAACGGAGATTCCTTTTTCTTTCCGCCCTTGACGATAAACGAGACGATACCGCATTCTTCCGTAAGCGCCTTGACGATAAAGCTAGAATCGCTGTACGGAAAACGATGCAGAACAATGGCACGGGACTTGATCATATTAGACTAGAGACGAAAGACGAGAGACTAGAGAAATGTAATTGCGGTTACGCCGCCTTATATTGATGCGCGAAGCGCCTTTATAATCTCTCGTCTTTAGTCTATAGAGTTTTACGAGCGTTCTTTCGTCTAAACCGCTGGGAACGGAGGCCATCCCATTGCTTGTCCGCCGACGACATGCAGATGGATGTGGAATACGGTTTGACCCGCGTCAGCTTTGCAGTTGAACACAAAGCGGGCACCGCCTTCTTCGAGGCCGAGGTCTTTGGCGATAAGCTGTGCGCGGTAGAGCATCTTGCCCACAAGTTCGCAATCTTCCGGCTTCATGTCCATGATGGTTGCGATGTGGCGTTTCGGCACGACCAAAAAATGCACAGGTGCCTGCGGCGCGATGTCATAGAAGGCGAACACGTCGTCGTCTTCGTAGATTTTCTTGGAAGGGATTTCACCCTT
>Ga0310697_10006530_pt1 | contig 11072 bp, 9 predicted proteins | sample 172DNAGHGlowgp2_FD_203883 | JGI IMG/M metagenome (GOLD analysis project Ga0310697, IMG submission 203883) | Sheep rumen microbial communities from Palmerston North, Manawatu-Wanganui, New Zealand - 1728 DNA GHGlow gp2 (v2) (version 2) | ecosystem: Host-associated > Mammals > Digestive system >...
CTACCTTGAAGTGGAAATACAACAAGTGGATTGTCGCTCTGGCTGTACTGGTGATGATAGCCGTCTTTACTATTCCGCACAGCGCTTACGGATCGGAGTATGATTACACGACACAACAAATAAAAAAATAGGATATGAAAATGAAGAAAATTATTATGATGATGGCCGCAACGGCCTTCTTGTTTGGAATGAGTTCATGTGGTGGAGACGACGATGCACCTGAGGCACCTTTAGCCGCGCAGGTGGTAGGTTCGTATACGGGTAATGAGATCTTCGTGGTTGATGGCGACGAATCATCCAACGAGACCAAGACCTACCAGTTTACTAAGGTTTCCGACCTGTCGGTAGATTTGCAGATTCCTGAGGTCGGCATGGGTATGATGACCATTCCTTCATTCCCAATTAAGGGCATCAGCCTTTCCAAGGATGGTGATACTATTATAGGAAAACTTGCTTCCTACGAAGGGAGCGTAAAGGGTGCCGATGGAAGTGATAAAACTTATACCATTACGGACATGATTGCGCTGTTCAGCGACAAGACGGTGGTCGTGACCTATACCATGAAATATGGTAGGATGCCTTTCCCCTTTGTGTGCACATTCACAGGAACCAGGAAGTAATTGATATTTGATAATTGAAAAGTAAGTATTTACATATTCTCCTAGCTGGCGTGGTGCTAACCATGCCAGCTATCAGTCTCTCAGCACAGTCAAAACAGCCATCTGAAATCAGCGACTCGGTGGAATTGGAGCAGGTCGTGGTGACGGCTTCGCATACCCCTAAAGCATTGAAAGATGCTCCCGTAGTGACACGACTGATCACGCTCCGCGACATTAAGATAGTCGATGCTACCAATATCCAGGATATGCTCACACAGGAGATTCCCGGACTGGAGTTCGGCTTTGCCATGAGTCAGGAGACATCGCTGAATATGAGCGGTTTTGGAGGCAACTCCGTCCTGTTCCTCGTCGATGGTGAGCGCATGGCTGGCGAGACGATGGACAATGTGGACTACAGTCGTATGAACCTTGATAACGTAGGTCGTATCGAGATTGTGAAAGGTGCCTCGTCAGCGCTCTATGGCTCGAATGCCGTGGGTGGGGTGGTGAACATCATCAGTCGGGAGAACCTGGAGCCCTGGACCGCTAACGTCAATTCCCGTTACAGCACCTTCGGTCATGAATGGCGCAATGGAGCCAGTTTCTCGTTCAATACGAAGAAATGGAACTCGCAAACCAGTTTCCAGCACACGAAGATAGATCCTATCGACCTGCCTAAGCGTTACTCTTCAGAAGAGATAGCCATGGAACTGCTGAAGAAGGCGCAGGGACTGCCCTATAACGAGCAGGTGCTCAATGGCGATGACTCCAATCTGAGCCGACTCTACGGCCAGAAGACGTATAACGTGAAGGAACGTCTGACGTGGCGGGCTACTGATAAGCTGACACTCATCGGCAGGGCGGGCTACTTCTTCCGTACCAGCGAGCGTGATACCTATAACTATCATTTTAATGGCTATAGCGCAGGACTGAGAGGAAAGTATGCATGGGATAAAGGTCGGCATCTTGAATTGTCGTATGCCTACGATCAGTATGACAAGGCCAACTTTATGCCGGACGGAACGCGTACACACGACCACGACTATAGTAATAGGCAGCACGTGGTACATGCTCTGTACCATCACGCCTTTGGCAAGAACAGTCTGATACTGGGTGCTGACTACATGAATGACTACCTTTCCACCTATCAGTTTATAGATGATGTGAGCCACTCACAGAATAATATCGATGGTTATGCGCAGTTCGACTGGAACATTACCGACAGACTTAATGTAGTGGGTAGCGTCAGATTTGACTACTTCTCAGCCTCTGCACAAAAGGCGTTGACCGAACGTCTGGCTGTCGTTTATAAGTTGCCTTGGGTGACACTCCGAGCCAATTACGCAAGCGGCTTCAGGGCCCCGTCGCTGAAGGAGATGTATATGCACTTCGATATGGGTAATATGGGATATATGCTTATCGGCAATCCAGAACTGAAACCTGAGCGAAGCCATAATTTCAATATTGCCCTTGAGAGAATCAAACGTATCAGGAAGGGTAGTTTCTTAGATGGTGTGTACACCTTCACGCTCATGGGGTCTTGCAATATTTTTGACAAGCGCATCACTACTATCGCTTACGATTACAAGGACGGCAAGACTCAAGAGACGATGCCTGGAGCTCTGTACTTCAATCAAGACGGCATAACGGTTTGGGGCGTTGACGTGAGTCTTGGACATGCGTTGGACTGCGGACTGTCGCTGAAGCTGAACTATTCGTGGATGCACGAGAAAGGCAATGTCTTTTACTCCGATTTTAACCAGCCGCGTAACCATTCTGTGACCTGGCGCTTGGGATATAATCATCGTTTCTCACGTTTCTATGCGCTTGATGCTGCACTCTCAGGACGCAGTCAGGGAAAACCACAGTCAGGACGCAAGGATGTAGACCAGGGATATACCATATGGAAGCTGATGCTCCAACATCATCTCTGGAAAGGCATCCATGTCAATACTGCCATCGACAACCTCTTTGGCTATAAGCCGGAAGGCTATTATTATTCTTCCCCTTTGACGACAGGTACTTCGTTTAGCATTGGCGTTTCGCTTGATTTGGACAAAATGATTTAAGTTGAATATTTTGATAGTTGATTATATCGATACAAATAATTAGATTTTAGTTAATAACGTTAAAATTAACGGAAATAATTAACTTAAAGACTTCTTCGTATCAGAAAAAGCATTACCTTTGCTGCTGATATGAAGAAGTCTACAATTTGGGCAATAGCCATCATCATGGGATTCTCGTTCCTGGCGCTGCTCTTTCTTCAGTTCTCCTATGTCGAGGAGATGGTTAAGATGAAGAAGGAACAGTTTGATGAGAGTGTGAACCGTTCACTCTATCAGGCATCGCGTAATCTGGAAATGAACGAGACGCTCAGATATCTGGAAAAGGACGTTAATGAAACGGAACGCAGGGCTTTCACGCAGGACTCTGTCATGATTGACGGACTAGACGGTACGATCAAACATTCACACCAGTTTGCTGTAGCTGCCGACGATGGCACAGTCTATTCATCATTTCAGCTGAAGACGTTCGAAATGAAGCCGTCGTCTGTTCCCAAGGCTATGATTCTGCGTAAGGACAAGAGCTCGTTGGAGGATGCGACCAAGACTATGCAGGAGATTGTGCGCAACCGCTATGTATACCAGAAGGCGCTGCTCGACGAGGTGGTGTATAACATCCTGTATACAGCCTCAGACAAACCGCTGAAGGAGCGTGTGAACTTCCGCTTGCTGGACAAGGATATTCGTGTAGAGCTGATCAATAATGGCATCAATATTCCGTACCACTTTACAGTATCAACTACTGATGGTCGTGAGATATACCGGTGTCCAGACTATACGGACGAGGGTAAGGAGTATACTTATAGCCAGGTGCTGTTCCGTAATGACCCGCAATCGAAGATGGGTGTTGTGCGTATCCACTTCCCGGAGATGAACTCGTACATTTTCTCTAGTGTACGTTTCATGATTCCCAGCATTATCTTCACCATCGTGCTGCTGCTGACGTTCCTTTTTACCATCGTGGTCATCTTCCGTCAGAAGCGTTATACGGAGATAAAGAACGACTTCATCAATAACATGACACACGAGCTGAAGACTCCTATCGCCTCGATCTCGCTGGCTGCACAGATGATGAATGACGAGTCGGTGACTAAGTCGGAGCAGATGACCAAGCATCTGAGTGGGGTGATTACCGATGAGTCAAAGCGTCTGCGCTTCCTCGTAGAGAAAGTGCTGCAGATGTCGATGTTCGATAAGAAGAGCGTGGTATTCAAGAAGAAGGAACTGGACCTGAATGAAATGGTGGAGCAGATTGCTCAGACCTTCACCCTGCGCGTAGAGCATACCGGAGGTAAGATCTATACCGAGATTGAGGCTATTGACTCAGCTATCTATGTCGATGAGGTACATTTCCAGAACGCCATTACCAACCTGATGGACAATGCTGTAAAGTATCGTAAGCAGGACGAGCCGCTGGACATCTACATCCGCACCTGGAACGACGAACAGAAGCTCTATCTCTCCATCCGTGATACTGGTCAAGGTATTAAGAAAGAGAATCTGAAGAAGATATTCGATAAGTTCTATCGTGTGCATACTGGTAATAAGCATGACGTCAAGGGCTTCGGACTGGGACTTGCCTACGTGAAGAAGGTGGTAGACCTACACCAAGGAGATATAAAGGCTGAGAGCGAAGTGGGCAAGGGTACTAAGTTCACGATCTCGCTGCCAGTAATAAAAGAAGACTAATTATTAACACTTAAATGTATAAGATTATGGACGAAAAACTGAAAATTCTTCTCTGTGAAGACGACGAGAACCTGGGAATGTTGTTGCGTGAGTATTTAGCAGCAAAAGGTTACATGGCAGAACTCTGCCCCGATGGTGAGGCAGGCTACAAAGCCTTCCTGAAGACTAAGTTTGATATCTGTGTGCTCGACGTGATGATGCCTAAGAAAGATGGCTACACGCTGGCACAGGAAATTCGTCAGGCTAACGCTGAGATTCCTATCATTTTCCTGACAGCTAAGACGCTGAAGGAGGATATCCTTGAAGGTTTCAAGATAGGTGCTGATGACTATATCACCAAGCCCTTCTCGATGGAAGAGCTCGTATTCCGTATTGAGGCTATCCTTCGCCGTGTACGTGGCAAGAAGAACAAGGAAAGTTCGGTTTACCATATTGGAAACTTTACCTTCGACACGCAGAAACAGCTGCTGGTCATTGGCGATAAGCAAACCAAGCTGACGACAAAGGAGAACGAACTGCTGGCTCTGCTCTGTTCACACTCTAACGAGATCTTGCAGCGCGACTTCGCTCTGAAGACTATCTGGATTGACGATAACTACTTCAATGCCCGTTCGATGGATGTCTATATCACCAAGCTGCGTAAGCATCTGAAAGATGATCCTCAGATTGAGATCATTAACATCCATGGTAAAGGCTATAAGCTCATCACACCTGAGGTGGAGTAAAGAAAACGGGCTGACCCTTTGGTCAGCTCATTTTTATTTCGTACCTTTGCACCCGATTTACGAAAATACAGTTATTGCGCAATGAATATATCGTATAAATGGTTAAAGGAGTACGTTGATTTTGACCTAACACCACAGCAGGTGTGTGATGCGCTGACATCAACAGGTCTGGAAGTTGACGCACTCGAAGAAGTTCAAAGTATTAAAGGTGGTCTGAAAGGACTTTATGTCGGCAAGGTGCTGACCTGTGAGATGCATCCTGACTCTGACCATCTGCATGTGACGACCGTTGATTTAGGCAAGGGTGAGCCTCAGCAGATTGTTTGTGGAGCTCCCAACGTAGCAGCTGGTCAGAAAGTAATTGTTGCAGATCTTGGCTGCGTACTCTACGATGGAGACAAGGAGTTTGTGATTAAGAAGTCGAAACTGCGTGGTGTCGAGTCGCTGGGTATGATTTGTGCTGAGGACGAGATTGGTATTGGTTCTTCACACGATGGCATCATCGTTTTGCCTGAAGATGCTGTGGTAGGTACACCTGCTGCAGAATACTATCATCTGGAGAGTGACTGGCTCATTGAGGTTGACATTACAGCCAATCGTGCTGATGCACTCTCTCACTGGGGCGTTGCACGTGACTTATATGCATGGCTGAAGCAGAATGGATATCAGACTGCAACACATAAGCCTTGTGCATCGACGTTTTGTGTCGATGATAACTCTCTCCCCATCGAGGTGGAGATTGAGAATACTGAGGCATGCAAGCGTTATGCATGTGTGAGCATTACTGACTGTGAGGTAAAAGAATCACCAGAGTGGCTGAAGACCAAACTGATCACTATCGGTCTGCGCCCCATCAACAACATCGTGGATATTACCAACTATGTGATGATGGCATTGGGACAGCCGCTGCATTGTTTTGATGCTGATATGGTAAAGGGCCACAAGATTGTGGTGAAGACCATGCCTGACGGAACTCCTTTCCAGACGCTGGATGGTGTAGAACACAAACTGAGTGATCATGACCTGGCTATCTGCAATGCTGAAGATCCTATGTGTATTGCCGGTGTGTTTGGCGGAAAGGGTAGTGGTACGTATGAGACAACTAAGAACGTGGTGCTGGAGTCCGCTTATTTCCATCCTACATGGATTCGTAAGTCTGCTCGTCGTCATGGATTGTCAACAGATGCCTCTTTCCGCTTTGAGCGTGGCATTGACCCCAATGGTACCATTGAAGCCCTGAAATATGCTGCACAGCTGTGTAAGGAGCTGGCTGGCGGTAAGGTCTCGATGGAAATCAAAGACGTGTATCCAACTAAGATAGAAGATGCAATTGTTGACTTGAAGTTTGATTATGTTGACTCTTTGATTGGTAAGCATATTGACCTTGTATCGCTGAAATCTATCTGTCTCTCGTTGGAGATGGAGATTCTTGAGGAAAACGGTCAGGGCATCTTGTTACGCGTTCCTGCCTATCGTGTGGATGTGCAGCGTCCTTGCGATGTGGTAGAGGATATCCTGCGCATCTACGGATATAACAACGTAGAGATTCCTACCCAGTTGAAGTCAAGTCTTGTCATCAAGGGTGACGAAGACCAGAAACACAAGCTGGCAAACCTGATTAGTGAGCAGTTGGTTGGTGCGGGCTTCAATGAAATCCTGAATAACTCGTTAAGTAAGTCGTCATATTACGACGACATACAGAACAAGACCTTGGTACACATCATGAACCCACTCAGCAGCGACCTCAATGTGATGCGTGGTACGTTGCTATACGGTGGTCTGGAGAGTATTGAGCACAATGCCAAGCGTAAGAATGGCAACTGCCGTTTCTTCGAGTTTGGTAATGTCTATCAGTTCTCGCCTGAAAAGCAGAACGACGATGATCCTATGCAAGCCTATAAGGAGCAGTATCATTTGGCTCTCTGGCTGACGGGTAAGCGTGTGGAAGGTTCATGGGCTCATGCCAACGAAGACTCCTCGTTTGCTGAGTTGGATGCCTATGTTGATAATATTCTGGCCCGTATTGGTGTTCAACCAGGAATGTTAGTTCGTAAGAAGAGCCAGAACCCCATTTTCGCTGCTGGTCTGTCTATCGAGAATCGTGGTGGTAAGCAGTTGATAGAAATGGGCGTGCTTTCAAAGAAGGTACAGAAAGCTGCTGACATTGATACGACAGTATATTATGCAGAAATCAACTGGACTGCTTTGATGAAGGTTATTCGCAAGCAAAAAGTTGAGTTCACTGAGATTCCAAAGTATCCTGCTGTGAGTCGTGATTTGGCTCTGTTGATTGACAAGAACATAGAGTTTGCTCAGATTGAGGAAATTGCCCGTCAGACAGAGAAGAAACTGCTGAAGAAGGTTGAGTTATTCGATGTCTACGAGGGTGATAAGCTACCTGCTGGTAAGAAGTCATATGCGGTCAACTTCATTCTCCAGGATGCAGAGAAAACGATGGGTGACAAGCAGATTGAAGCCATTATGAGCAAGCTGATTCAGAACCTGAAGAAACAACTCAACGCTGAACTGCGTTAAATAAATTGTAAATAGTAAATTGTAAAATAGTAAATCAAAATGGGAAGAGCATTTGAATATCGCAAAGCTGCGAAACTGAAGAGATGGGGCCACATGGCCAAAACATTTACCAAGATAGGTAAGCAGATCGCCATCGCTGTAAAGGCTGGTGGTCCGGAGCCTGACATGAATCCTGCATTACGTGCAATTATCGCCAATGCTAAGCGCGAGAACATGCCGAAGGACAATATTGAGCGTGCCATCAAAAATGCGATGGGTAAGGACCAGAGCGACTATAAGGAGGTAACTTACGAGGGATATGGCCCTCATGGAATTGCTATCTTTGTAGATACTCTGACTGACAACACCACACGTACTGTAGGTGATGTACGCTCAGTATTCAACAAGTTTAATGGAAACCTGGGTACACAGGGCTCACTGAGCTTCCTGTTTGACCACAAATCAGTCTTTACCTTTAAGAAAAAGGATGGTCTGGATATGGATGAACTGATTCTCGACTTGATTGACTATGGAGTAGAGGATGAGTACGATGAAGATGAGGAAGAAAACAGCATCACCATTTATGGCGATCCTCAGTCGTTTGGTGCTATCCAGAAGCATTTAGAGGAGAATGGTTTCGAGGTTACAGGTGCTGAGTTCACCCGTATTCCCAACGACCTGAAGGATGTTACTCCAGAGGAGCGTGAGACCATTGACAAGATGGTTGAGAAGCTGGAAGACTTCGATGATGTACAGACCGTGTACACCAACATGAAGCCTGAGGCAATTGAGGAGTAATTCCCAATTACTGATAATCACTTTTACGGAACGTAGCTTCTAACAGCTTCGTTCCTTTTTTTTGCTTCGAATGGTAGACATATCTGAAATTATAGCCTGCTTCTTTGTAAAGTTTTAGATGGGTGCTGTTCTTGACTTCTTGCAACAACAGCTCACGTGAGTTAGCACCCTGTACCACAGCAGAATCATCCAGTTGTCCACTCAGCGTATAGACATAGCTGATGGTATGTGTCGCCTTATCGAAAGTCATGCTGTCCATCACAATGTCTTTGCCAACAGGCATCGGACAATGTTTTTCCGTATATGTCTTAGCTTCACGCTGACAACGATCTTCCAGTGACTCTTGGCAGGCAGCAACCATCATGGCAGCCATACAAATTCCTATAATTTTTTTCATATTTTGATACTGATAAAATAGCCTATGCGATAGATGTTGAAAATAAAAAGGGTAGGGCGTCTCCTTGTCAGATGATGACGCTCAATTCCTCCGAATATCCGATGCCATAACCGAATTAAGGGGATTACAGGTGTTAAGTGCTGGGCGAGTGCGAGCATTCGTGAATAGCCTTTCAGCTCATCACGAAAATGATATAGCGTTCGCAACCCTTCTTCTGTTTTGTTGACAAAGTCAGCATTCGATTCGAATACCTCGAAACTTAAGGGATTGTCAAGATGCAGGATAGGGATGCCTTGCTGCTCAAGCGTTTTACCAAACAACACATCCTCATATCCATAGTTGCGGAATCGTTCGTCGAAGGGGTAATGAAGCATCAAGTCACGTCGAATCATAAAGTTCGCAGTATGGAAATCACGATAGCTTGATAGACTCCGTTTTTCGGCAGTAAAGTGTCTCTCTGAGGCCTTTTCGTAAATGGAGCGTAGGTTCCCCTTTTGTATTTTGCCAATGCTGACGCCTCCATCTACGACGTCGTAGCCTTCTGAATGGATATACTGCTGAAGAAAATCATCACGGCAGACCACCATATCGCTATCGATGAAAAGCAACCAGGAGTAATGCGCCTGAGAAGCCAGGAAATTGCGGATAGCTGCACGGCCGCAATTCTCACTTCGTTCTATCAGCCGGCAATGCTCAATATGGTTGATTAATCGGTTTTTTTCTATAGCCTCAGCATTCGTTGATCCGTCATCTGCAACGATGATCTCATAGCTGATGTCAAGAGCCTCTGCTTGCTGTTGAAGCGCTTTGACCAACGTGATGCAGACATCGTTGTAAGTAGGAATCAATACCGATATATCTTTCATAACTCATGCAAAATTAATCAAAAAAAGTTATATTCGCCTTATTTATCGATTTTATTTGCACGTTTTTGTGGAAAAGTAGTAAATTTGTGCCGAATTTTGAAATTACAAACTAAAAGGATATGAAAAAGAATGTATTGAAAGTTGCTGTTCTGAGCGTGATGATGATGTTCTCAGCACAGGCTGGTGCTCAGACTTTGGGCGATGTATTAGGTGCGTTGAGCAATGATAATGTGGCATCGAGCCTGACGAGTGTCTTCTCGAGCAATAAGCAGGCAACTGCTGAAAAGCTGATCGGTACTTGGTCTTATAGTGAGCCTGCCATCGTGTTCACTTCTAATAATCTGTTAGCTAAGGCCGCTTCAAAAATTGCAGCGAATAAGGTTGAGAGCAAGATTCAGGAACAGCTTTCGAAGTATGGTATCGCACCTGGCACGTTCTCAATGACCTTTAATGAGGATGGTACTTTCACAGAGACATTGAAAGGCAAGACCACTCAAGGCACTTGGACTATTCAAGACTCAAAACTGGTGCTATCCATTGTTGGTGTAAAAGCCTTGTCTATCACCACTCAGATTGATGGTAAGGACCTGCAGTTCGTTACTGATGCCACGAAACTGTTGAACCTGTTCAAGACGCTGGGTGCCAAGTCTAGCAATTCAAGCATTAAAACTGCTGCATCGTTGATGAAGAGCGTCAATGGCATGCAGGCAGGAATCACTTTGCATAGGCAATAAGAGGTTAGAAGTGAGAGGTTGGTTAATTAATGTTAACACATGGCCATTTCTCATTTCTCATTTCTCATTTCTCATTTAAAATGTGTACCTTTGCAGCCGCTATTACGAGATAGTAGCATGAAATTCAATTTAAACAATTAAAAAACAAACAATTACAAATGGCAACAAAAATCAGATTACAGCGCGGCGGTCGTAAGAGCTATGCTTTCTACAGCATCGTAATCGCTGACGCTAGAGCACCACGTGATGGTAAATTTACTGAGAAGATTGGTACTTACAATCCTAACACCAATCCTGCCACAGTGAACCTGAATTTCGAGCGCGCACTCTACTGGGTAGAGACCGGTGCTCAGCCCACTGACACCGTACGCAACATCCTCAGCGCTGAGGGCGTTTACTTGATGAAGCACCTCCGTGGTGGCGTTAAGAAGGGCGCTTTCGACGAGGCTGCTGCCCAGAAGAAGTTCGACGCATGGAAGGCTGACAAGCAGAAGGGTCTTGAGAAGATTGCCGCTGATGAGGCAAAGGCTAAGAAGGACGCTGCTGCGAAGGAGTTAGCTCAGGAGAAGAAAGTAAACGAGGAGATTGCTAAGAAGGTAGCTGAGAAGAAGGCTGCTGCTGAGGCCGCTAAGGCTGAGGAAGAGGCTGCTAAGGCTGCTGAAGCTGCTGCTGCAGAGGCTCCCG
>Ga0310697_10006531_pt1 | contig 11072 bp, 10 predicted proteins | sample 172DNAGHGlowgp2_FD_203883 | JGI IMG/M metagenome (GOLD analysis project Ga0310697, IMG submission 203883) | Sheep rumen microbial communities from Palmerston North, Manawatu-Wanganui, New Zealand - 1728 DNA GHGlow gp2 (v2) (version 2) | ecosystem: Host-associated > Mammals > Digestive system >...
GTTTTTTCGCTATATAACAAACAGATTGGCTCCTATTCTTTTAGAGATAGGATTTTAAGAAGTGGAAAATTGTTGTATTGGTATTATTGTTATTATTCTGATTTGAAAGGAGTAGATAAAATCTTTGCTTTTATAATAAAGATAATAACACGTATTTGTTTATTAATCGGAATTAATTTTGGTGATTTTTTACAAAAGCGAGAAGTTCGTCGTATAAGTAGGAATCATCATTATGATTTGGTAATAGGATTTCAAGAGGGAGCCGCGACTCTTTTCGCATCTAGATTTAAGAATGTAAAGAAGATGGCGTGGATACATTGTGACTATTCTCGTTATTATAAAATGGTAAATAAAAAAAATGAAGAAGCGATATACGATAGTTTCAATAAAATAGTATGCGTGTCTAACTATACGGCACGTTCTTTTGTGGATATATATCCTTCCTTAAAAGAGAAAGTTATAAATATCTATAATCCCTATGATGAAGAACGTGTAATAAGGCTTTCTAAAGAATTGATTGAAGATAGCCGATTTGATACTTCTTGTTTTACTATTTTATCTGTTGGAAGAATAGATAAAGTAAAACGGTTTTCAATGATTCCTCAGATTGCGAATAGATTAAAGGAAAAAAACAAAGCATTTAGATGGTATATAATTGGTAATGTAGTGGATTTGGAAGAGTACGATACAATTATGAAAGGAATAAAAGATTATAAATTAGAAAACTATGTTTTTGTTTTGAATGGGAAAAAAAACCCTTACCCGTATTTTGCACAAAGTAATCTCTTGGCAACAACATCGTCTTCGGAAGCTTGCCCGATTGTTTTTTTAGAAGCGCAAACATTTAATATTCCAATTATTACGACAAGCTTTGGTTCTTCTTTCGAATTTGTTGAGCATGGAAAGAATGGTTATATTACCCCATTGGATAATTTCCATACTTTTATTATTGAAGTTATGGAGGGAAGATTGGGATATCAGCCAGTAAGGAGAATCAATAATAAAACAATTATTGACTGTTTAAACAAAGAAATTATATCTTTACTTAAATAATTGTATATTGTCCAATTTGGTTAGATATTGTGGGCAAATATTAAATGAATTCTAGCTTCATTCGTTATTCAAAGCGTTAATATTGATTGTCAACTTATTTTTTGTATTGAAGAATGAAAATTAATAATAAAATACTGGTTCTGTATTATCTGGTACTTTTATTTGTAATGTTATCGTGGACGAATACAACAGAAGCCCCTAACATAATCATACGAAGCGGTTTTTTGTTGGCAGTGGTAATACCTTCATTAATTAGTGAAAAGTGTTTTTTAGCGCCTGTGATAATATGCTTTTTATCGATATCACAAAATGGCTTTGCTCATAGCTATATGCCAGATACTCTTATATATTATGTGATTATATTACTGTTGGGCATCATAGTTGCAAAACCAGTAAAGAATTATTTTAAAGTACCATCCTATCTATGGATAACATTCTTATATGTTATTATGATTAATTTAGTGACTGGGTTCGCTATAGAAAGGATATCTTATACTTTCATAATAGCAATATTATTATTGTTTTTTACATCTAACCAATCAAAAAAAGATATCAATCTTTGGTCTTTCTGCTTTGTGCTGGCATCATTAGTATTATCTATTTTGTTCATTTTTAACAGAGATAAATTTGCCATGGATTATCATGGTATAGGTTTAGAGCAAACTACATGGATGGATCCAAATTACTTTGGAGTTGTAATTGGTATGGGGGGTGTTATTGCGCTACTTGATTTGGTAGATAGGAATGATGATGTTGAAAACGCCACCAAACCATTGTATATAAAAATAGTTTACATTGTAACTATAGTCCTTTCCTTATTTACATTAGTATTAAATGCATCTAGAGGGGCGTTATTGGCTACAGGTATGGCTTTAGTTCTTACGATTATGTCAACAAAAGGAAATCTGTATGGCAAAATAGTACTAACAATTACTATTATTATTAGTTTGGTCTATATTTATAGAAATTCTTTTTTTGATTTTTTAATGTACAGGCTTGAAAATGAAGATGTTGAGGGCGCAAATGGACGCTATATTATTTGGGAGAGAAAAATAGATAGTTTTTTCAATGGTAATTTTTTCTCTATTATTTTTGGTAATGGATATCAAGGGGGGCTTTCTCTGGGTTATACTAATAAAATTGGAACTCATAATGATTTTGTTGGCTTCCTTGTTGAATATGGAATAATAGGTTTGTTTTTGTTCCTTCAAATGATAATAAAACCCGTTTTTCATGTTATAAAAAACAAAGAGAATGTAACAAAAGTTCTTGTGTTGATGTTATTCTTATCGATATGTTGTTTTACTATTGAGCCAATAACAGGGGCTTATATTCCAAATTTGTTCTTTTATTTCTATATCGTATTGGTTGCATACTCTAGAAAAAGGGAGGCATCTATATAATATACCTAACACATCATCATATCGCTCGTTATTATGATTTACATTGTCACTACCGAAACCTTCCCCAATGGTTTGGCAGCTACCCAACGAATAAAGTGTTATGCGAAAAGCATGGTTGAGTTGGGTGTGTCTTGTGAAGTGTTGTGTGCAAATCGTTGTGAGAATCCAAGTGCACCTTTAGGTAATCTTCAAGCGAAGGGTGAAATAGATGGTTATGCATTCCGTTATATGGGAGGCTCGACAGTATTGCATCGCTCGTGGAAGAATAAAATATTTCAAATTGCGGATACATTTCGACTAATTGTTTACATTTTAAGAAAATTCAGTAAGTACGATAAAGTCATTTTCTATTCCTATAATGCCTTCCTTCGTCGTTTGGTCGTAGCATTATCTAAATTGAAGGGGTATAAGGTGTTTTTTGAGTTGAACGAGCACCCATCTATTCAATTAGGAGGTTTTATTATGGATGATGATAACCTATATGACAGGAAACGGCTAAAAAAGGAATTAAAGGGAATTGAAGGTTTTTTGTGTATCTCAAAAGCATTAAGTGATTTATTAATTAAATGTGGTATAGAAAAGAAGAAGACTTATAATGTGAATATGTTGGTTGATTCTTCTCGCTTTGAAGGCTTGGAAAAACAAGAAGTCGAGCCGTATATTGGTTATTGCGGCGCAGCCGATAATAACAAAGATGGAGTCGATCAATTAATAAAAGCTTTTGGTAAGATTGCCAATAAGTATCCTATGTTGAGACTGCATATTATGGGCCCCAGACGGCAGGGCTGTACGAATGAAGCATTAGCAAAAAAATTAGGCATAGGTGATAGAGTATTATTTACCGGAATGGTAAGCTCAACGGAACTACCTCAGAAGTTAATGAATGCCCGTCTACTTGCCTTAGATAGACCCCAAAGTAGACAAGCCAGATATGGGTTTCCTACTAAGTTAGGTGAGTATCTATTAACGGGTAACCCAGTTGTTGTTACAGCTGTAGGTGATGTTCCAATGTTTTTGAAAGACGGTGAATCCGCATATCTTGCCGAACCAGACAATGTTGACTCATTTGCAGAAAAACTTGACTTTGTGCTGTCACATCCTGATGAATCTAAACAAGTAGGAAACTGTGGACGAGAGGTGGCGTTAAAAAACTTTTCTGGAAGTAAAATTAGGTCACAACTTAAAGAAGCAATGAATTTATAAAAACAATGGTCTTTAATTCCTTTTCTTTCTGGATAGTATTCCCGTTCATCTTCGGGTTCTACTGGTTGATACCGTCCAAGTGCAATCAGTGGCGTAAGGTGTTTCTTGTTGTAGCAAGTTACTGGCTATATATGAACTGGAAACCTGCCTTTGCCCTTGTGTTACTAGGAGTTACGTTAATTACGTACTGGGGGGGGCAAATATTTGATGGTGAAAGAGTTAATAATGAAGAGTTAAAAGTTGGGAGGCGGAAACGGCTGATATGGTTGTTTTCTTTACTTGGGTTGCTGCCCCTACTCGTTTTCAAGTATTATAACTTCATTAACAACAGCTTAACGGGTGGTCTTGCTGCCATAGGGTTGAAGTTCTCCATGTCTGGTTTGAATTGGGCGGTGCCTGTAGGAATCTCGTTCTTCACTTTCCAGGCCGTGGGCTATATGTTGGATGTGTATCAACAAAGGGTGAAGGCTGAAAAGAACCTGTTGGATTATATGTTATTTGTGTCGTTCTTCCCTCAAGTTATTTCAGGTCCTATTAGTACGGCAAAAGAATTAATGCCTCAAATTAAAGCTCCGCAGCGCTTCTCGTATGAACAAGGACGTGATGGGTTGAAGCTCCTGCTATGGGGCATGTTTGTGAAGGTGGTCATTGCTGATAGGGTTGGTATGTTGGTGGATACCGTATATGGGAATTATCAGTTCTATTCAGGTAATGTTTGCTTGCTGGCCAGTATCTTTTACACCATACAAATCTATTGTGACTTTGCGGGTTACTCATGGATGGCCATAGGCATAGCCAAAACTTTGGGATTTGACCTAATAAATAACTTTCGCCAGCCATATTTGGCAACTAGTATTACTGACTTTTGGAAACGATGGCACATTTCTCTTACCCGTTGGTTAACAACACACGTTTATATCAGTCTTGGTGGTAGCAGATGCTCAAAGATAAAACAGTATTGGAACATCATGATGACATTTCTGGTGAGTGGACTTTGGCATGGGGCAAACTGGACATTTATTTTCTGGGGTGCATTGCATGGTGTGTTGCAGATTATAGAAAAGATGCTCGGTATTGACCCCAAAGGAAAGTTAGCTAATTCAAGGCTATTGAAGGCGATTTCTCCAGTTCGAGTGTTGATTACTTTCTTATTGGTAAACCTTGCATGGATATTCTTTAGAATGCCGACCATAAGTGGTGCCTTTGGCGTAATTGGTCGGATGATAAATGATAGGGGCACATTGAATCTTACAGATATATATAATGGTTCTGCACCAGTGTTAATTATAGTGGTTGGGTTAGTATTAATGGTGCTGAGAGACTTGGCTGAAGAATATGGACTACAGCGGTTTTCATTTTTGCGAAAGCCTGTTTTTCAATGGTGTTGGTTCCTAATGTTGTTTGTGTTAACTCTTTCCATCGGAGTTTTGGATGGAGGACAATTTATCTATGCAAGTTTTTAGGCCATGAAGAAGTTCCTTGTAAAAATAGCATTATTCTTTATAGCAGTTGCCATAATTGATTTTATCTTCGGGAAATGCTGTGACTATATGTATGAGCATTCCCAAAGTGGCGATACGCGAAAGATAAACTATGCTGTCCAAGAATGTACGGCAGATGTACTCGTTATGGGGTCGTCCAGGGCAAATCATCATTATAATCCACAAATATTATCAGATTCACTTGGGTTGAGTGTTTATAATTTGGGCATTGATGGTAGTGGGGTAATATTGATGGACGGATTCTACCAACTGATTTCTCAGCGTTATGTTCCTAAATTGATAATATATGAATTGACGCCGTCTTTCGATTTTGAAAAAAATGTTGCAGATGCCAATAATTCCAGATATTTGTCACAATTGAAACCATATTATAGAAATGATTGCCTGAAACAATTGTTTGATGATGTGGATAGCAGGGAACGTATTAAACTGTATTCTGGGTTTTACAGATATAACACCTCATTTTTGAATCTTGTCCGGTTTTATTTCTCTGGCAGTGAGGTAACGGGAGATGGTTACAGTCCTCTTGATGGAGTGATGACTAATTGGTCATCTTTTAAAGTTCCTCAACAATTTCAGATAGATTCACTAAAGATTCTATACCTGCACAAATTCATACAGGATTGTAAGAATAATGGCACAAAGTTGGTATTTGCAGTATCTCCAAGATATGGTGCGACATCAAGTGTTGAATACCAGCCGGGGTTTAAGGTTTGTGAAGAAGAAGGTTGTTTGGTACTTGATTTCTTTTGTGACACTTCATTCGTTTCAACGGTTGAGTATTATAAAGATTCATATCATTTGAACAGCCAAGGTGCAGATGCTTATACCAAAGTGTTGACGAATAAATTAAAAACAATAATAAAATAATATATTATGAGAATAGCTATTCTTTATATTTGTACTGGAAAGTACCATGTTTTCTTTGATGATTTCTATAAGTCTTGTGAGTGTTTTTTTCTCCCTAATGTAGAAAAAACATATTTTGTGTTTTCTGACCATAGTGAATTGGCAGATGTTGAACACGTAAAATTTTATTTTAAAGAGTGCGAAGGTTTTCCGAATGATTCGCTATTTAGGTTTCGAACATTCTTATTGGCGGAAAAGGAATTACAGGAATATGATTATGTGTTTTTCTTTAATTCTAACATATTGTTTGTAGCCCTTGTGGATGATTCAATATTGCCTGGTGTAAAAGATGGTTATTTATGCTGCTTGGATGCAGATTACGATAAAGTTTATCCATATCCCTGTTTTTACCCATACGAACGCAGGAAACAATCCAATGCCTATGTGCCTCGAGGTAAAAAAACATACAGATATTACCATGCTGGTGTAAATGGAGGGCGGTCAAAAGAATATCTGGAAATGTGTAGGACATTAAAGGAAAATATTGAGGAGGATAATAAGAAGGGTATTATTGCTCTATATCATGACGAATCACATATAAACAAGTATTTTACAGAGCATAATTGCATGGGCCTGCATGAAGAATACGGAACAGCAGAAGGCTCGCCAAATCAGAAAAACGCTAAAATCATCATAGTCGATAAAACGAAGTACAGTTCCTATTTCAATAAGGGTCGTTCCACATCATTATGGGGTAAGATTAAGAAAACGGCTTGGTTTATTAAACATATAATTAGTTGGTATATATAAAATACTGTAACATGGAAATAGTTAACGTAATAGGTGGTTTAGGTAATCAAATGTTTCAATGTGCTTTTGCTTTGGCATTATCCAAATCAAAAAAAGAATCTGTTGTCAAAATTGATACGAGTCATTTTAACAACTATGGGTTGCACAATGGTTTTGAAGTTAAAAGGGTGTTCCTGGATTATCCTATACCCGAGGCAGATAAATCAGAGATAAGAGCAGTGTCACGATATATACCAAGTTATAAATGGTCGCGTGTACTTCGTCGTGTTTTGCCATCAAAAAAGACAGAGTTTATACAACCTTATCAAAATTCTTACGTATATCAACCAGAAGTATTCTCGTTGAAAGGGGATAGGTATTATGAAGGTTATTGGATGTGCCCGGCATATTTTGATCAGTTCAAGGATGATGTTTATAATGCATATAAGTTCAAGGATTTTGATACCATTGAAAACAAAAACTACGCTTTATTGTTAGCTAATGACAACTCTGTAACAATACATGTGCGAAGAGGGGATTATGTAGGTGCTGAAAGTTTTAAGGATATTTGTACCTCGGCTTATTATCGCAATGCTATCACTGCTGTAAAAATAGAAATTGAAAACCCTGTGTTTTTTGTTTTTTCAAACGACACAGAATGGTGTAAGAACAATTTGGGTGATATTATTGGTGAGGAAAAAGTGTATTTTGTTTCCAACAATAAAGGAACCGAGAGTTATCGGGATATGCAATTGATGACTTTGGCTAGATGTAATATTGTTGCCAACAGTTCTTTCTCATGGTGGGGGGCTTATCTCAATCATCGTACAGATCATTTTGTGCTATGTCCCGAAAAATGGGTGAATAATTTTGAACATAACGACCACTTTGTACCAGAGTGGAAAAAAATAAGTATTATATGAAATACCGTACGTTTTATTTTTTAGATAAAGTTTATGATTTCCTCTCTCCAAAGCCGAAAGGGGTGGAAGCTGATACTAAGGCGATAGTCACGCTGCTCGATAGTGACAAACCTTGCATGATTTCAAGGTTCGGCTCTACCGAGTTGCAGACGTTATGCTATATCAAATTCTATCCGTTTTCCCTGCCATTGAAGAAGAGGACTTTTTACAACATACAATATGCTTCGGGTTTTTTCCCTGTAACTCATGAAAATTTAAAGAGGTTTTATGACCTTTATAAAACCGACGTAAAAGAATTGGACTTGCTTGTGAGTTGGAGAATTGAGGAACTGCTATTTAAGGGATGGCTTCGAAAGAAAGACTATATAAAGAAGACAACACTTGACGAATTTTATAGTTATGAGCACCCTTGGACTTACGTATTGAAAGGGAAGAAGGTTCTAGTAGTTCACCCATTTGCCGAGACTATCGAACATCAATATAATAATAACAGGGCGGTCCTTTTCGAAAATCAAGAGATTTTGCCTGAATTCGCCAGTCTTCAAACTGTAAAGGCCGTTCAATCCATAGCAGGCAATCCAGTGGGATTTGATACGTGGTTTGATGCTTTAGAATGGATGAAACAAGAAATAAACAAAAAGGACTTTGACATAGCTCTGCTCGGATGTGGTGCATATGCTTTGCCACTTGCAGCCCATATAAAACGTATGGGGAAAAAAGCAGTTCACATGGGTGGGGTTCTTCAATTCTTATTTGGTATTAAGGGCAAACGATATATTGAGATAAGTAGTACTGCAAAACTAATTAACGACTATTTTGTGTTCCCCTCTGATGCAGACAAACCCAAGTTGGCTGAAAAGGTGGAAGGCGGATGTTATTGGTAATAATTACATTATAATAATATGAGCGAAATTAGATTCAGGCTTGCAAAACCAAGTGATGCCAAGCAAATAGCCAATTGTCATTGGCATGTAAGAGACAGGTATTCCCAAGGAATATTTCTATCTCTGGGGGAAGGTTTTTTGCGGACTTACTATAAAATAATCCTTGATGACCCGTGGGAGGTTGTTGTTTGTGCTGAAAATGAGGAAGGAAAAATAGTGGGTTTTTCCAGCGCAACAATTGATGGCCGAGCTCAGGCTGACAACCTTAGGAAACATAAAATCCGTTTAGGGTTGGCTGCAGCAAAGGCTATTATCCTACATCCGAGTCTTTTCAAAGAGGTGTGGTTAAGGTATAAGTCACTAAAGAAAGATGATGAAGGGCAAAAGTTTGTGACAGTTGATGGAGTAAGGGGTGAATATTGGTGTTGGAGAAAAGATGAGGAGGCTGGTGAAAAATCTGTGGAACTTGATAGAGCAAAGGCCAGAGTATTATATCATTTAGGATATAGAGAAATGTATTTTGAGGTTGATAAGTTTAATAAGGCTGTTTATCGGTTCCATCTGAAAATTAATAAATCAGAACCAGTAGAGGAAATTACCCTGCCTGACGGAAGGGTAAGGGTTTTGTTTAAAAGCAAGTTGTTCATTAAAGGTCTAAAAGAAGAAGATAAAACACTAATTAAATAACATTATTAATAATTTAAATTACAAGAAAATGAAAAGTTTAGAAGAATTTGTAGCTCTCTTTGCAGAACAATTCGATGACACTGATGCCAGTGAAATCAAAGCCAACACCGTTTTTCATGATCTTGATGAATGGTCAAGCCTTATTGGTTTGAGCGTTATCGCTATGGTTGACGAAGAATTCGACGTGGCCCTAAAGGGCGACGATGTGAAGTCTTCCGTGACCGTAGAGGATTTGTATAACAAAGTAATTGCAAAACTGTAATGGCTTTTTTAGAATTCAAGAACGTCAGGATCGCCGGTATCGCCGCCGGCGTTCCTGAAAACGTTGTAAGCAACTACATGCTTAAGAGTGGCGAAGACATTTCTATTGACTACACCCCTGAGGCTTTTGTGGAAACCACTGGCGTTAAGGAACGTCGTTGTTCTGAAACGTTGACCACTTCCGACCTCTCTTTTGCTGCTGCTGAAAAGCTGATTGCCGACCTCGGTTGGGATAAATCGGAAATTGAGGCACTTGTTTTTGTTTCTCAAACGGCTGACTATTTCCTTCCTGCTACAGCTTGTATTCTTCAAGACCGACTCGGTCTGCCCAAGGAGTGCTATGCAGAGGATATAGCCCTCGGGTGCTCTGGTTGGGTCTATGGCTTGAGCAATGTGGCTTCATTGGTGGCAACAGGCACGATCAAAAAAGCACTTCTGCTGGCTGGTGACGCAAAAAAACGTTCCATTATGAAACGAGACCCTTTGTTTGGTGATGCTGGCACTGCAACCGCAATCGAATATGTTGAGGGCGCAAAAGGTTTCCAATTCCATTTTGGTACCGATGGCGGAGGCTTCGATGCTATTATAGCTCCAGATGGTGGCAGCCGTAACCAGGTGACCCCAAAGTCTTTCGAGTTGAAAGAGTATGAAGGAAAGATGATGCATAGTCTTCAGACCCACATGAAAGGTATGGATGTATTCTCATTCGGTATCACCACAGCCCCCAAGTCAATAAAGAAATTGGCTGAGCGTTTCGAATTCAATTATCTTGATGCTGATTATGTCATCTTCCATCAAGCCAATATGAAGATGAACAATCAGATTGTGAAGAAACTGAAACTTGATCCAGAGAGGGTTCCTTCCTGCATGTACCGATTTGGTAACACCTCTTCCGCAAGTATTCCGTTGACCATCGTTGGTGAATTGAAAGGTAAGTTCGAGAACAAGCCTACTAAGTTCATCTGCTGTGGTTTTGGTGTTGGTCTATCGTGGGGTACTGTGGCTCTTGAAACAAATAATATTTTAATATCTGATTTAGTTGAAGTAAAAGATAACGAAGATAATTATGGCTACAAGTTATAATCCTTTCTCATTGGAAGGAAAAACAGTTCTGGTTACAGGAGCCTCTTCAGGCATAGGTCAGGAAACGGCCATTCAATGCTCAAAGATGGGTGCTAATGTGATAATTACCGCTCGTAGCGAAGAGCGACTTAAAGAGACCTTGTCGCAGATGGTTGGCGAGGGACACAAAATGATTATTGCCGACCAAACCAACCAGGCTGATATAGAGTCGTTAGTTGGCCAAATAGACCAGCTAAATGGTCTTGTACTTTGTGCCGGTAAGCCCAAAACACTACCATTCCAATTCTGCACAAGGGAAAACTTCGATGAGGTTTTTGACATTAACTTCTTTGCCCCCGTAGAGCTTTTAAGACTGCTGGTAAAAAAGAAAAAAATGGCAAAAGAATCGTCAGTTGTGTTTGTGTCTTCCATAGGTGGCGTGCGTGCTTACGGAGC
>Ga0310697_10006532_pt1 | contig 11071 bp, 9 predicted proteins | sample 172DNAGHGlowgp2_FD_203883 | JGI IMG/M metagenome (GOLD analysis project Ga0310697, IMG submission 203883) | Sheep rumen microbial communities from Palmerston North, Manawatu-Wanganui, New Zealand - 1728 DNA GHGlow gp2 (v2) (version 2) | ecosystem: Host-associated > Mammals > Digestive system >...
CGATTGCGTTGCTTAATTGGCGGTTGTTGGTGATGCTGCTGTTGCTGTGTCCGATACCTTTCCTGCCCACACGTCTGCTTTTCCGCAATCAGAGCGACCCGCAGTTTGTCGGCTCGTTGAATTTTGCCGTGCAGTTTGTGCTTGTACTGCTGTATCTGCTGGCAATGACCATAACCGTAGGACTGCTGCAAGGCTGGGGCTATGCCGCGGCTGCCTTGGTGGCCGGAATAGCGGTTTGGAGAACGGCCTACCTTTTAGGAAACCTTGTAAAACGGCTGTTTATCGGGTGGAAAATACTGTTTTTCAAACAAAAAACCGCCAATAATATGAAAGAAAAGTTTGACGAAATATTCAATAGAGTCGTGACGGACTGAAACACTAGTCGTTAAACGCTCCCCTATCCTTTTCCTTTCCGCAACTCCATCTCTTTTTCAAACAACGCATTACGGATGTTGTCCAGCTGACGGATGTCGGTGTTTTCGAACGAAAAACCTTCGGGCAGCGGTATTCCGTTGACGGAACAGAATTCCACGAAATTGCCGTTGCTCGACCCTTGTCGGTGCTCCGACTTGAGGAACTGTAAAATCCGCAGTCCGTCCACACGCTCGGTGCAGGCTTTTACAAACAGTTGCACGGTTTTGAAATTCTTGCGCAGCGGCTGCCATACATCGTCGGTTTTCAGCTGGCTGCACAGAAATTCCGTCATCGGGGTGGGGATGTCCTTTTCGTAAAGGGCGGGGAACAGCTCGTAGGTCTGCCGCACCTTCTCGAACGACATCGTGGCGTAAAACGGGTACGAGCCATCCTGCTCCGGCACGCTCTTTGCCACCGCCGGACCCGTGCCAAAAGGCACACGCTTCGACTCCCGTCCCTGCGGGAATACAATTTCCCTGTTGAACACCGACACACTACCTGTTTTACGCAGTTTCTGCAAAAGGTAGAAATCCTCGCCGCCCTGCAGTGGCGTGATGCCGCCGCAACGTCGGTAGGCGTTGGCGGTGAAGGCCATTGCCGAGCCGAGAGCCGTAAAGGCGTAGGGGTTGCCAATCTGCAACATATTTATAAGGTAGTGCCGCATATAAATTTCGTAGCGAAGCAGGCTGCGGTCGGAGGTTGAGTTGTGCGAGAGCGGGTGGTAGTACGGCACAGCGATGGCCGAAAGTTCGGGATTGTTCGCAAACTGCCCGGCAATGGAGGCAAGATAGTCCTTGCCAAAGGCAGTGTCGCCGTCGAGGCTGACGATTATTTCATTGTCCGCTGCGATTTGTAAAATGGTGTCGAACAGCTCTTTGCGGGCGTAGCCTACGCCGTGACGCTTGGCAGGCCAGCCGTGCCCTCGCGAACTGCGGTCGATTATGGTAATGGACAGATTTTCAACGGATTGAAGAAATAAGATAGAGACAGCGTTGTTTATGCAGATATGTTGTTTCGCCTCTTCCTCCCACCAGCTTTCCGGCTGGTTTACACACATATACACACTGAAATTGCGGTATGTCTGCTTGTTGAGACACTCCACAAGTGCAGGCAGGTTTTCCAGCTCGTCCATCAACGGGATGGCGACGGAGATGTGAGGGAGAAGGGGCATAACCGACTACAACACAAATAATATGTGCGAGAAATCAAAATGCCTATTTTACTTCTTGATGCCAAGAATAGAGTTTTGGTAAATCCTTTTCTTTAATACGGAATCCACTTCCATGATCATGTGTCTTGCCAAAATATTTACCGGACTTATATGCACCGATTCGGATGTCAAACATTATTATTCCGTTGTCTATTAAATTGATAAAATTTGTAATTGAAGGTTGCTCAAAGATTTCGGCTTTGTCGAAATAAAATGCCTCTTTCCCATTTTTATCTTTTTTTGATTGTGCACTCACATAAAACAGATTCTTTAATTTTCTTTTTAATACTTTATTTAAAGCATCGTATGAATAGCCACATGAACAATCAAGCATTTTTTTTGTTCTCAATGAATAAACTGCTATAAAAATGCACCTTTTTTTGCGGTCATTGATGAGTTGAAACGAGTATTTTCCACCAAAATTATTTGGCTTGTTTGCAAACATGCTGGTGTGCAGCTGTTTTATCTCTGGAAAGTCTTCATACGGAATTCCAAACTTATTTCTCAAATAAGAATTCGCTCCGCGGGGAAATGAAGGACATTTAGTGAATAAAGTCACATAAGATTGAGCTGAATCTCTATGTGATTTTATTTCGTAACCTGCAAAATCTGGTTGGGCTAAATTGTTTTCGGTAACGCCAATCAAATCTTCAAAAGTTTTACCTATTCCAGTGTTGTTTGTTCGATGGCTTCGTACATAGCCCATTTTTTTCACTCTTCTGAATTTGTTGCTTATTAAATCTCTATTCGTCATATTGTATTATTTTTTCTATTAGAATATTAATATGTCTTTTTGATAAAATTTCATCGTCAGTTAGAAATATTTTTTCAAAAGGATAGTCTATATAAGAGCAAAAAGTGTATATTTGTTTTAATGTATACTTGTGTTGATATCGTGGACTTTCAATATTACCAACTTGCCCGTCGGAAATACCTAAAATATTACTCATAGCCAGTTGGCTTATATTTCTTTCCATTCGAAGTTTTCTGATTGTTTGAATAACTTGTTCCTCAATTTCAGAATTCTTTTGCTCCATATACACTCAATTTGAGTGCAAAAATACAATTTATGAAAATATTTTTCACTCTCAATTTGTGAGTATTATTTTTTTTCGTATCTTTGCAAAAAAAAATTGCAAATGTTCAATCGCGTCATAGACTCATCTTGGGATTTTAAAACCGCTGACACAAAGGAGTTTACACATTGCTACCACGCATATCCGGCAATGATGATTCCGCAAGTGGCACGCCGTCTTTTGGATGATTTTGTCCCTCCTGACGGCTGCAAACTTGTTTTCGACCCTTATATGGGAAGCGGAACAACTTTGGTTGAGGCTGCTTTGAAGGGTATCACAAGCATTGGCACTGATATAAATCCTTTGGCAAGAATGATTGCACAAGCAAAAGTGTCGGACTTTGAAGTGCCTACCATTGAAGATTATTTTTCTGACATACAATTGATGCCGTTCGAATACTCGCCACAAAAAGTTGTGGACACGGATTTCTCACGTATCTCAAATTATTCTTTCTGGTATTCTAAAGATGTTCTGCTGAAATTGTCCTATATTTCGCAATATATAGAACAGTTGGACTCCGATTTGCGATTGTTTTTCAAAGTTGCACTTTCCGAAGTTGTGCGTGAAGTCTCTTTTACACGCAACGGTGAGTTCAAGCGCTATCGTATGGCGGAGGACAAAGTAAAAACTTTCAACCCCGATGTTTTTGGATTGTTTGCTTCGAAAGTTAGCAGAAATATAAATGGATTGAAACAGTATTTGAGTGCCATCCCTAAGAAAGTGGATTCCGCAATTTGTGATTTTAATACTGTTTTCGACATCCCCAACGATATTATAAACGACTGCAGCGTGGATATGATTGTAACATCACCGCCCTACGGTGACAGTCATACCACTGTGGCATACGGACAGTTTTCACGCTGGGCTAATGAATGGTTCGGGTTCGACAACGCTTCAACTCTGGACTCTTTACTTATGGGAGGCAAAAAAAGTGCTTCTTCCAAGTTTGAAACATTGAGCATTAACCAAGAGTTAGCCGAAATAAAAAACCTCGACCCCAAAAGATATTTGGAAGTAGTGTCGTTCCTTAATGATTATTCTGATTCTATCAAAAACATAGCTCCAAAAATCCGAAAAGGTGGAAGAGTGTGCTATGTAGTTGGAAACAGGACTGTTAAGGGAATTCAAATTCCGCTTGATTATTTCACGGCAGAAATGTTTGAAAAACAAGGTTTCGGTCATTTAATAACAATAGTACGCGAAATACCCAACAAGAGAATGCCATCGAAAAACAGCCCCACAAACAAAACCGGTGCCATTTCATCGACAATGACTAACGAATATATAGTCATTCTTGAGAAAAAGTAACCATTCCACCAAAATCCATAAAAAAACCTCCGCAACCTTTCGTTGCGGAGGTTTTTATTTGAGTTTTACCAAATTTTATTTGATATTGGGTTCTTCCAGACCGTAGCCTTTTTTCTTGTCCACTGCCTTGAGGTAGATGGAGATAAGGAGGGCGGCTATGCCGAGAGCTGCGAGCATCACAAGAGCCCAAGTGTAGTCGAGTTCGTGGGCTGCGGTGCCTTCGGCGTTGGTGTTGGTAAGTACAAGTCCGATAAGTGCGGGGAACAAGCCGAGGCCGATGTTCTGAATCCAGAAGATAGCAGCGTAAGCCGAGCCGATGATTTTCTCATCTACCAGCTTGGGAACGCTGGGCCACAGGGCTGCGGGAACCAACGAGAAGGAGGCTCCGAGCACGAGGATTGTGACGTAAGCAACAACAGTGCCACCAACGGCGCTGCCTTTGAACATCGGAAGGATGAAGGCGAAGGTGAGGTGGCAGATAACCAGCAGTATGGAGCCGAGCATCAGCATTGTGGCGGCTTTACCTTTGTGGTCGACATAGTTGCCGAGGATAGGTGTGATGGCCACAGCCAGCAGCGGGAACACTGCGAAGATTGTCTCGGCGGTGCCGCGCATGTAACCCATAAAGCAGTAGCAAACCAGAGCTATCACAGCCAATCCCATCAAGCCGAATTTCAGACCTTTATTTTTGGAGAAATTGCTTGCAAACGAGCAGATAGCCACGATAAGCATTATGATGTACTGAACGATGGTTACGGAAATCGGGAAGGCATCGGTGCTACCGCCCCAATAGGTGGTGGGGTCGGCTTCGGTGAGGGTGAGGTTGCACTGGAGCATATTCACGGCGTATTTCTGGAAGGGGAAGATGGCGCTGTAGTAAAGCACGCAGAGCAGAGCCACGAGCCAGAATCCGAGGCTGGTGAAAATCTTGCCAAGGTCGCTGATTTTGAAGGGATCGTCTTTCTCTTCGGCCTCGCCAGTCTGTTTGTCGAGTTTTCTGTCCATAAAGAAATAGACGATGAACATCATAAGGGCGATGCACAGCAGCACCACACCGAATTTAACGGCGTTGTCCACATGGATGTCGCCGCCGAGTTTTGCGAAATAGGGTGAGAAAATCATACAGGTGGCCACACCCAGACGAGCGAGGGCCATTTCGGAACCCATAGCCAGAGCGGTCTCACGGCCTTTGAACCATTTCACGATACCGCGGCTTACGGTGATACCGGCCATCTCCACGCCGCATCCGAAGAGCATGAAGCCCAGGGCTGCGAGTTTTGCCGAAGCGGGCATGCCTTTCACAAATGGAAGTATGGTGCCGATGACAGGAATTTCGCCGTCCCAGTTGAGGTGTCCGTCGAACCAAGCGGCAAGGCTGGTGCCGGGGAAATAGTCGCTGACGGCGTAGAACTTAATGCATCCGCCAACGAGCATCACAACACCCGAAAGCACGGCGGTGAAACGCACTCCCATCTTGTCGAGGATGATACCTGCAAAGATAAGGAAGAACACGTAAACGTTGAGGAACACCTCTGCGCCCTGCATACGGCCGAACGCCTCGCTGTCCCATCCGCGGGTGTCCTGCATCAGGTCCTTGATGGGGGACAGAATGTCCATAAATACATAACTGCAAAACATGGCCAAAGCCAGTAACAACAGGGCTATCCATCTCATGGCAGCGCTGTCTCTCAATGTGGTTTTATTTGTCATAACGTTTGAATTTTTTACAATTAAGACTGCAAAAATACGATATTTTTGGCAAAAAAAGAAAGTTTAGGGGCCAAAAAAACGGCGGCGTTTGCCTATTTTGTTGATTAACATCACTTTATTTTATGCGTTAATACCGTATTCTTGCTGTTATTTTGGACTGAAAAAAGCTGTAGCGACATTTTTTTGCATCGTTTTGACTTGAAAAAGACTACAATCAAAAATAAAAACGTATTTTTGAAAAAACGCCAACAGACGTTCCGTTTCTCACAAATATCTGACAATAAAAAAGATACACCAACTACAGATGAAAAAATATATCACCGATTTCGTTATTGCCGAAAGGAAAACCATCGGGAGCAGCTATTTCACCCTGCTGCTGAAGTCGCCCGAGGCTTTGCCGGAGATTCTGCCCGGACAGTTTGTGGAGGTTCAGGTGCCGGACAATAAAGAGGTGTTCCTGCGCCGTCCTATCTCCATCCACGATGTGGACTATGCCGCCAACACGATGACCTTGCTTGTGCAGGTGGTGGGCAAAGGCACCCGCACCTTGTCGCAACTTGCCGAGGGACGCACCCTCAACCTCGTATATCCTTTGGGCAACGGTTTCGCCATCGACGGTCAAAAGCCTCTGCTTGTGGGCGGAGGCGCCGGTATCGCACCGCTGCTCTACACCGCCAAGAAATACAGCGAAAAGGGCATCCGTCCCGCCATATTGCTGGGCGGCCGCACGGCGGAGCTGATTCCCGTCAAGGATGAGTTCCGGCCCTACGGCGAGGTGTTTTTCGCCACCGAGGACGGCTCGCTGGGCGAGAAAGGCCTTGTAACACAGCATACTGCCTTCGGCAAGAGCTACGACAGCATACTCACCTGCGGCCCCACGCCTATGATGAAAGCCGTGGCACGTCACGCCCTACAGAACGGCATACGCTGTCAGGTGTCGCTGGAAAACACCATGGCCTGCGGCGTGGGAGCCTGTCTGTGCTGCGTTACCAAAACCGACCACGGCCACCGCTGCGTGTGCAAGGACGGACCAGTGTTCGACGCCAAAGATATGACAGAATGGAGCAATTAGTTTGCAGTTTTGAGTTTGCAGTTAAACAGTTCAACAAATAAACATCTTAACGACTTAACGCCTTCACATCTTAACAGTTAAACAACCATAGATACAATGCTGGAAGTAAAGATACACAACCTGTCCCTTAAGAATCCGGTGCTTACCGCGTCGGGGACTTTCGGATATGGCGAGGAGTTCGCCGATTTTATCGACCTTAGCCGCCTTGGCGGGATAATAGTGAAAGGCACCACGGGCTCGCACCGCGAGGGCAACGCCTACCCGCGTATGGCCGAAACGCCTTCGGGCATGCTCAACGCCGTGGGACTGCAGAACGCCGGCGTGGACGTGTTCTGCCAAAGCACCTACCACCGCATCTGCGACATCGACACCAACATTATTGTGAATGTGTCGGGCTCGAGCATCGAGGAGTACTGCGAAACGGCTGCCAAAATCGACGCTCTGGACAAGATTCCCGCCATAGAGCTGAATATCTCGTGTCCCAACGTGAAGAAAGGCGGCATGGGCTTCGGCACCGACCCCAAGATGGCCGCGCAGGTGGTCTCCGAAGTCCGCAAGGTGTATCATAAAACACTGATAGTGAAGCTTACGCCCAACGTTACCAGCATCGCCGACATCGCCAAGGCCGTGGAGGAGGCTGGCGCCGACTCGGTGTCGCTGATCAACACGATGCTGGGTATGGCCGTGGATGTGGAACGCCGTCGTCCTGTGCTCTCCACCATCACCGGCGGACTGTCGGGTCCTGCCGTGAAACCCGTGGCGGTGCGTATGGTGTGGCAGGTGGCCAAAGCTGTGAAAATTCCGGTGATAGGCCTCGGCGGCATAGCCTCGGCCAACGACGCCCTCGAATTCCTGATGGCCGGTGCCACGGCAGTGCAGATAGGCACAGCCAATTTCCTCGACCCCACCGTTACCGTTAAGGTGGTGGAAGGCTTGCAGGACTATCTCAACCGTCACAATATCAAAGATATACACGACATAATTGGCATAATATGATACTCGTGGCCGACAGCGGGGCAACCAAAACCGACTGGTGCCTTATTGACGAAAAAGGGGAACGCAAGGCTTTTGCCACCATCGGACTGAATCCCACCTACTTGGTCGACGGCAGTGTGCTTGACGGCGAGATTGCCTGCTTGGCCGAAGAAATGCGTTGTGCCGACAAAGTGCGGAAAGTCTTTTTCTACGGTGCCGGCTGTTCCGACGAGGAAAACCGACAAAAGATTGCCAAATCCATAGCAAGACATTTTGTAAACGCTGAAACAGAGGTGTTTACCGACCTGTTGGGAGCCTGTCGCGCCTGTTGCGGCAACGCCGACGGCATTGTGGGGATTTTGGGCACCGGCTCGAACTCATGCGTTTACCAAAAGGGGGGAATTGTGGCCAACATACCTTCGGCAGGGTATATGCTCGGCGACGAGGGCTCAGGCACCTACATCGGCAAACAGCTGCTGAAAAAATATCTCACCGGAAGGATGCCAAGCGACATCGAGGCGGAGTTCCGCGATTTTATCAACAACCTGAGTCGCAGCGAGATACTGGACATAGTGTATCGGCAGCCATCGCCGAACAAGTTCTTTGCCTCGCTTACGCCTTTCGCCTTGAACAACGGTCGGAACGCCTTTATAAACACCCTTCTGGGCGACTGTCTGGACGATTTCTTCGAAAACCAGATATGCCTCTACGACACGGAGTTGAAGGACTTGTATATGGTAGGCTCTGTGGCGTCGATTTTGGGAAAACAGCTGCAGGAGTGCGCCGCGAAACACGGCTTTGTGTTGCGAAAAGTGTTGCAGAAACCCATCGAAGGACTTGCGGAATATCACTCCAAAAACGGCTGAAAGCACTTCCGAAATTGCTTTTTTTGCGTTTTAAATTTAAAATCGCGGAGAAAATATTGTTTTCGCAAAATATTGTAATTTAATAGTTTATAGATGGTGAACTGCAAAAAAATCAAAAAAAATTTTGTCAGAACAAAAAAAGTGTGTATCTTTGCAACCTCAAAAAGAGAGAAAGTTCTTTAAAAAAGACACGGTCCGGTAGTTCAGTTTGGTTAGAATACATGCCTGTCACGCATGGGGTCGCGAGTTCGAGTCTCGTCCGGACCGCCAAACAGCTCTCCACAAGAGAGCTTTTTTTGTATCTACATACAAAGGAAGATATTTGAAATACGGTATTGTAAATACTTCATTATCAAGGGGCTGACCGGTTTTGACAGCAAGGATAATGGGTATGTAAGCATGCAGGTTCAGGCATCAACAACCTCAATCAGGGATGCGAAACAATAATTGGCGAAAATACTTACGCTCTTGCTGCCTAACCGAAGCACAGTAGGTTAGCTTAATCCTGCCCACAGTGGGTGGGACAAGACATCTCCCGCCGACCTCGCCCGTCGGTAGGCGACCAGGAGGTGCTCGTGAGTACGGGATAGCAGCGTGTATTCCCCGCCCGCGCTGTGAAATTTTAGGGGATAAGGTCGGATTTGGGTGTCTTTGTCCGGATCCGGCTCGAAAACCAATCAAAGAATAAGCATGTAGAAAGCGTATTTGTTACTTGTTTGGACGGCGGTTCGACTCCGCCCAGCTCCACTTGGAGAACGAACTTCTCCCGACGAAAACACTGATAATCAAAAAGATTGTCGGTGTCTTTTTCTGTTTCTGCACCGACCAACCGTCTAAACTCTGGTTGCACCGGTTGCATCAGGATGGATGGTGCAGAAAGATGTTGATAGTCTGACAAATATCCACACACCGATGCAGCCGGAAAAGTGTCCGGATGGGATGGGGATGGGTGATAAGGAAATGTTCAAAATCTGAGACCAATTTTTCTCCGACTGAGACCAACTTTTATTCCAACGAATTTAATGGAAACAACCACACTCTACTTTGCTGCACAATCCTTAATCAGTTTCCGACCGGCTTCCGTCAGCACATACTTCTGCTTTGACGAATTCGGCTTGTCTGGAATTGTAGGAGTGGCAAGATGGGTATCTAAAAGTATATTCAAGCACGTCTGTCTAAATCTGGTACGGTTAGATTGATTCAATAGGTTCATCAAGTCGCTTATAGGCATCTCTTCTTGAAGTACCCAAAACGCCTTTAAGATAAGTTCAAAATCTGCTCCTTTGACTTGGGACACGACTTGGGACAACATCTGTCCAAGTTGCTCATTATTATTGAGTTCAAATTGAGACACAACTTGGGACAAGTTTTCCTCAACAAAGTCTGGATGACAGGGGATGTCTATCAAGAAATAAGCACGGTCTTCATCAGTCTCGATTGTGGCTGATGCAGAGCCGTTATCTTTCAGTTTTCTTTGTATGGTAGGTATGCCTGTGGCTCGACCTTCAGTCAATTCCAGCTCTTTCAGGAATTCACCCAATCGGCGGTTACGGTATTTCCGGCAACGGAGCGTTTGTGCTTTTCTCACCACATCCAACTGAATAGAGCGGTCGGGACCTCCGTGATTCAAGATGGAGATACGGTTGGGCTCAACTGTTATCTCAACGGGTTCTCGCTCGTTATAATTTCTATGGTACAAGGCATTCACTACAGCCTCCTCCAATGCTTGATACGGATAGTTGAAATACCGTATTGAATGTTCGTCGTCGGACTGTTTCTTGATTTGCTCCTTTATCACATTCGTCCTTAGGTACGACATCGCATCTCTTATCATCATCGGCACACAGCACTGTTCATCATCAAGAACAAACTGTCCGATGAGGACTGTGATTTGTTTGTGGATTGGTTGAGAGCAAACCATCCAAGCAAGATGCACCACTGGTTATCTCATAAAAGACTAGTGAGGACGAGTGAATAACACTCGGTAAGAAATGGCAAGAACCCCTTCGGAATATCCGTTGGGGTCATTTTTTTTATGATTAAGGGCAATAATAACGCATTTTTTTTCGTTATAACTATCATAAAATATGGTTCATATTGAATAACGATGGGGTCATAACGAACAATAAGACAGTTATAACAATGACAGATAATAAGAAAGAGCAAGAAGAAAATTCACTTCCCCGCTAGCCAGCACCCAACCGCCATAATGAAAAAAATTATTGGTGTCCGATAAAAATCGACAGCCGTGATCTTTGTGATTGTAACTTGTTGATAATCTATCAACGTTGACAGACGTAATGATGTTTTTTGAAAAGCAAGCCCCTCATCTTATATTTCATCAAGGAAATCGATGGAGAGTTGTCCGTTTCCAGGTGGGCGACATCTCTGTTCGTTGAGGGTCTCCCATGTCCGCTCGGGATCTTCGAGGAAGGCGAAT
>Ga0310697_10006533_pt1 | contig 11070 bp, 7 predicted proteins | sample 172DNAGHGlowgp2_FD_203883 | JGI IMG/M metagenome (GOLD analysis project Ga0310697, IMG submission 203883) | Sheep rumen microbial communities from Palmerston North, Manawatu-Wanganui, New Zealand - 1728 DNA GHGlow gp2 (v2) (version 2) | ecosystem: Host-associated > Mammals > Digestive system >...
GATCCCTTCGACGAGGAGGGCGAGGCCAGCGGATGCTTCGGGTTGAAACAGCGTTTCCCGGACCGCGTTCTGGTGATGACCTCGAACGCCTGCTTCATGAACTGCCGCCACTGCACGCGCAAGGGGCTGCTGCGCCATGCTGAGGTCGTGCGGACCGACGAGGAGCTTGCGGCTTGCGCAGCCTACGTGCAGGAGCATCCGCTCGTGCGCGACGTCCTGCTTTCGGGCGGCGATCCGCTCGTGCTGCCGGACGACGAGGTGATGCGCTTCGTGCAGGCATTCGCGGGCCTGTCGCAGGTGGACGTGGTCCGGCTCTGCACGCGCGCCCCTAGCGTGAACCCGGCCCGCGTGACGCGCGATCTCGCGATGCGGCTCGCGGCGAGCGGCAAGGTGTGGGCGAACACGCAGTTCAACCATGCGGACGAGGTGACTCCCGAGGCGGCTGCGGCCTGCCTGAACCTAGTGAACGCGGGGATTCCCGTATCGTGCCAGACGGTCCTGCTCGCGGGGGTGAACGATTCAGCGGACGCCCTGCTCGATCTCTTCCGCGCGCTCCAGCGCATCCGTGTGCGCCCGTACTACGTGTTCCAATGCGATCCGGTGGCGGGCATCGCGCACTTCCGCGTGCCGCTCGAGCGGGCGATCGAGATTGAGCGCGAATGCGCCGAGCGGATTGGCGGGCTGGGGCTGCCGCGTTTCGTGGTCGATATCCCTGGCGCGCCGCGGAAGGTGCCGCTCGCCGAGGCGGAAGGCTACGACGCGCCCGGCTTCACCAGACCTTGAGGCCAACAATCTCAGGCTCCAGGCGGATGCCTGTGCGGAAGAAGACCGCGCGCGCCATGAGGCGCGCAAGCGCAAGGATGTCGGAGGACGTGCATCCTTCGCCGGCCACGATCACGTTCGCGTGCTCGGTCCACACGGCGGCGCCGCCGACGCGCAGTTCCTTTGCGCCGGACTCTTCCAGCAACTTGCCGGCGGGCATGTCGGTTGACGGGTTCTTGAACACGCTCCCGCATGTGCGCGCCGGGAAATTCTTCCTTCTGGCAAGGTAGTCCTTGGCAGTTGGCATGTCAATTTCCTGATGGCCCCGGCTGTCCCGGTCATCCTCTCGCAGTGCCACCTCGGTGATCAGTCCGCGAATAGACGAGGTGCGATAGCCGAAGCCGCATTCGCCGTGCGAGATCCTTTTGCCGTCGGCGACCACGTAATCCACATGGTTGCCGAAGGAATCGCCGAACGCGCCGGCATTCATCTTAGCCCAGCCGCCGACCGTACCGGGGATTCCGGCCATGAACGCCAGTTCCGGGTGGTTGGCAAGAAGGGAGGCGCCGGGAAGGCCGGCGGGAATGCCCTCGTAGAACGGGCGGCTCGCCCGTTCGTCTCCGGCGGGGGCTCGGACTATTTCAATGTCGGTGGTGCAGTCGCTGAACCATGTGTTCGAGCCCATGCCGACGATCACGCTCTCTCCGCCTCCGACGGTGGCGCCGCCTGTACGGAAGAAGGATAGGGCGGCGAGTGCCGATTGCCGTCTGCCGGATGTCGAGAGGCGCGTTGCCGCGAGATCGCGCTGGATTTGCGGGACGAGGTTGATGATGTCGCCGGCGCCGGCGAGCAGGATCAGGTCGCCTGGCTGGGACGAAAGGAGGACGTGGCGCCAGGCTTCTGTCGCGCTGCGGGCGAGGATTGGCGGTCGCAACAAGTTGCGACCCTCCCGGAAGGACTTGTAGAGATCGGCGATGTCGCCGCCGGGGATCGGTTCCTCGAATGCGGGATAGACTGGAACCAGCACGACCTCGTCCGCTTCGTCGAAGGCAGGGGGAAACTCGTCGAGCAGGGCCTTCGTGCGACTGTAGCGGTGCGGCTGGAAGAGGACGCGGAGGCGCTTGGGCTTCATCTCGGCAGCCATGCCCACGGCGCACTTCAGCTCGGCCGGATGGTGCGCGTAGTCCGTGTAGACCAGCAAGTCCGCCATTCCGTTATCTCGCTTCGGCCACACCCGCTCGAAGCGGCGGTCGGGGAGTTCGGAAAGGGCGGTTGGAAGGGCGGCGGCGATGGCGGCGCGCGAGAAACCGCGCCGGAGCGCGACCTCTATGGCGGCGCGCGCGTTCATCACGTTGTGACGTCCGATGACCAGGTGTTCCAGCTCGGGCCAGTCGGCGGCGTCGAGTTCCCACGCCTTGATCACGTCCGTGGCGGCGGCGATGGCGGCGGCGTAGCAGGCGCGGTAGTCCTCTACGGTCTTGAAATGTTCGGGGTGGTCGTAGTCCATCGTCGTCACGACGAGCGTGCGCGCGCGGTAGAGCGCCAGTGTGCCGTCGGATTCGTCCGCCTCGACTACCAAGGGGCCTGTCCCCACGCCGGCGACCGGCATTGCGCCGGTCTCGCCTCCGATGCACCATGAAGGGTCTGTCCCCAGGGCGCGGAGCAGGCGGGCGGTGAAGGTGGCCGTGGTCGTCTTGCCGTGGGTGCCGCAGACCGCTATGCCGTCAGAGGCGTTCACAAGCTCGGCAAGGACCTCCCCGCGGTAGCGGATCCGGAGCTGTGGGGACAGACCCTTCGCGGCGGAGAGCTCTGGGTCGGACTCCGGGACGGCGGGAGTGACAATGAGCTCGTCGATTCCGGCAAGATGGGCAGGGGAGTGTCCGGTCGCTACGGGGATGCCGTTCTCCTCCAGCCAGCGTGTGCGCGCTGTGGCGTACTTGTCGCAGCCGGTCACGGGAAATCCGCGCCGTTTCAAAAGAAAAGCGACGCCGGCCATGCCGACGCCGCCTATTCCCTGGAAGTGAATCCTTTTCACTGCAGTATCGGATTGCCGCGCTTGACGAACTGGATGGCCATGCCGAAGGGATCGCGCAGCATCACCATGTCGAAGCCGGGCTTGTGCACGGTCTCGAGCAGGGTGGCGCCGGCGGCGACGAGGCGCTTGGCCTCGGCGTCAACGTCGTCGGAAAGGAACGCGATGTGCATCGAGAGCGGATCCATGTTCGCCCAGTCGGGCACCGGGGCGGCAGGGTTGTTGTAGAACTCGATGGCCATCTGGCCCGTGGAGTCCACGATGAACGCGGGGTGGACCTGCTTGAACCCTAGGTTCGCGCACCACCAGTCCATGAGCCTCTGGGGTTCGGCGACGTTGTAGCCGACATGTTCGAGCTTCATTGCGATCAACCTTCCGCCTCGAGCGCGGCGTCAACGGCGTCGGACGTCTCCATGTTGGTGTAGACGTCCTGCACGTCCTCGAGGTTCTCGAGCATCTCGACGAACTTGTTGATGGCCTTGGCGACGGCGACGTCGTCCACGGGGGCGGTCATGTTGGGGATGAGCGCGCGTTCCTCGGAGTTCTCCTCGTCCACCGCGATGCCTGCGCCCTTGATGGCCTCGAGGACAGTGGTGAAGTCGGAAGGCTGGCACTTGACCGTGAAGCCGCCGTCCTCGGAAAGGACGTCTTCGGCGCCGGCCTCAAGGGCCACCTCCATCACCTTGTCCTCGTCCAGCCCGTCGGCCGCCGGGATCATGATCTGGCCCATGCGGTCGAAGAGGCGCGCGGCGCTGCCCTGCTTGGCGAGCTCGGTGCCATTCTTCTTGAAGACGTTGCCGACCTCGGCCGCGGCGCGGTTCTTGTTGTCCGTCAGCACGGTGACGACGATGGCGATGCCGCCCTTGATCCCCTCGTACGTGGCGTCGACGAGCGCGGCGGACTCCAGCTCGCCGGTGCCTTTCTTGATGGCGCGGTCGATGTTGTCGTTAGGCATCTGCGCGGCCTTCGCCTTCGCGATGAGCGTACGGAGGGTGGGGTTGGTGTTCGGATCGCCACCCTTGGCCTTCACTACGATTGTGATTTCCTTGCCGAGCTTCGAGAAGATCTTGCCCTTCTTCGCGTCGGCCGCGCCTTTAGCGCGCTTGATTGTGGCCCAGTGGCTATGACCTGACATCTGTTGTCTCCTTGTTGTTCGAAAAGTTTTGCGTATTCTAGCAGATTTCGGCCGCGTTGGCAACCGTTTCAGAACGCGAAGTTGAGTTCCCAGCGGAAGAAGTAGGCTGGGCGGGACGTGTCGTAGTAGTCCCCGGGGTTGAACACCTCGGCCATGATGTGGCCGAATATCTCAAAGCGCTTCAGGCCGCGGGCGTTCTTGGGGGCGAGGATGATGGGGAAGTCGTAGCGCAGGACTGACAGGACGCCCTTGAACATGCTTTCGCCGGAGCCGTCGGCGTGGCCGAGGTGATCCTGCGTGGCGGCGAAGAGCGGGCCGGAGTAGGCGACGACGCGATGGCGGGGGCCGATGTTGAGGCCGAGCTCGAGCTTCGTGTAGAGCAGGTTGCTCCAGTAGCCGAGGCCGTAGAGCGTGCCGTACTGGAACATTTCGGAGTCCTGCGGCCAGCGGCCCCAGAGCGGATCCCAGGCGGTGTCGTTGTCGTCCTCGCCGGTGCGGTGCTTGTCGCCGGACATGTAGTATGCGCTAAGGCGTCCGTAGGGCTTGAGGCCGCTCGCCGACCGGTCCCTGTGCAGGTCTATCGCCGCGTATCCCATCGTGCCGCCCGCCTGCCTGCGGCCGCTGTCCGCCGTGCCGAACTGCTGCGCGCCCTCGAACTCGAAGGAGATGTTCTCGGTGAGCTCGGGCGCGAGGAGCGCGCCGAAGGTGGTGAGCTGCTTGTCGCGCACGTGGCGCCCGTTGAAGGCGGTGTAGTCCTCGTTGTGCTTGTGTATCACGTAGAGCTTGTAGGGGAGGCGCTTCTCGAAGAGGGAGTGGTGCCACACGAGCCCGCCGCCCCACTCGTCCATTTCCGGCGAGTCGGCGGGATGGATCGCGTTCATCGGCCGTCCGCGCGAGTGGCGGGAGCCGTAGCGGTACATGTTGCGCCCGTTGTCGTAGAGGAGGAACGCGTCGAGCTTGGAGTCGTCCGACGTGTGGAAGGTGAACCTCGCCATGTCGGCGTATGCGGAGCGGGAGCCGACGTACGGCGCGCCGTCGAAGAGCGTGCGGTCGAGCCCGAAGACGGAGTGCCCGCGCTCGAAGAGGTCCTGGCGGCCGATGCGGAAGTCGAGGAACCCGTCGAAGAGGCCGCGCCCTTCGAGGTAGAGGCTGTCCAGCGCGACCTCGTCGGGGAAGTTGTATGCGCGGTACTTGCGGGAGACGCCGTTCTTGACGACATGCTCGCGGAACTCGTCCACGAGCCGTCCGTAGAGCGTGAAGTTCTCGTAGTCGAGGCGGCCCCACACGCGCGGGCGGAACCGGATGTGGTTGACGTTCTTCTTGTACGTGCGCGGCATCATCGCGCCGGAGTCGCCGGGATTGCCGACGACGTTGTGCATGATCTCCTGGCGGACGCGGAGGTCCGCGCCGGCATCGGCCTTGAGGCCTGAGTCGGGCTCGACGGTCACCTCTGGGACGGAGTTCGTCTCTGCGCCGGCTGCGAGCGCGGCGGAAAGGGCGAAGAGAGGAAGAATGTTTTTCATGGCGCATAGTGTATCAGTTCGCCCCTGCGCTTGCAAGCGGAAACGGAGGCCGGTGGCCTGGGCCTACTGCCTCCAGCAGGGACTCCCGCTCGACATGGACGTGTACGACCTGGCGGCGACGTGCTGCCTCTGCGAGCTGACGGAAAAGTCATCCACACACAGGTCGATGGCCTGCGACATCCCCGACTTCACGCGCGGCGCGTGGCGCACGAACAAGCCCCTGGGGATCGTCGACATCGACCTTGAAAAGATGTCGTAGCGTTTTTTTCGCCTTTCCCGTTGACTTTTTCCCAAAAATGGGGTATCATTCACCCCGTCTTTGCGGTGGTTCAGCGAATCACCGGGAGGTTGTTCTGTTTTTTGACATTGAGATAGGAGCGAAAGTTATGGCCACGAATGGTGATTTTCAGGCGATGGTGACGTACATCGAGCGCGAGCGCGGTGTTGACCGCGAGCTTGTGCTTTCGTCGATCGAGCAGGCGATCCAGCAGGCCGCTCGCCGCAATCCGGGCGTGACGAACGACCTGCGCGTGACCATAGACCGCAAGACGCTCCAGCTCCATGTCTACGACACCCTGGTAGTCACGGACGAGGACACGGGCACGGGGTTCATCTCCGTCGCGCGTGCGCGCCGCATCAAGCCCGACGTCGCCGAGGGCGACACCATCGAGGTGGAGATGCCCGCGTCGCGCCTGGGGCGCATCGCGGCGCAGACCACGCGCCAGATCGTCATGCAGCAGATCCGCAACGCCGAGCGCTCGAACGTGTTCTCGGCGTTCAAGGGCCGCATCGGCGAGATCGTCACCGGCACGGTGTCCTCCGTGAACCGGCGCGATCTCTACGTGCTGGTGGGCAAGACGGAGATGATGCTGCCGGGCAAGGAGCGCATCCCCACCGAGGAGTACAGCGTGGGCGACACGATCAAGGCGATCGTCGACGAGGTGAAGGAGGACAAGGAGGGGCCGGCGGTGAAGCTCAGCCGCGCGTCGGCCGAGTTCGTGCGGACGCTCTTCCGGCTCGAGGTCTCCGAGATCGCCGAGGGCGTGGTGGAGATCATGGGCGTGGCGCGCGACCCGGGCTACAGGTCGAAGCTGGCCGTGCGGACGCATGACGAGAAGGTGGATCCCGTGGGCGCGTGCGTGGGGCTGAAGGGCGCGCGCGTACGCAACATCGTGAGGGAGCTGGGCGGCGAGAAGATCGACATCGTGCGCTGGTCGGACGACATCAAGCAGTACGTGGCGCAGGCGCTCGCGCCGGCGAAGCTAGAGACGATAGAGGTCGATGCCGAGGGGCGCAACACGGTGCACGTGACGGTGGCGCCGGACCAGTACTCGCTCGCGATCGGCAAGCGCGGCCAGAACGTGCGCCTCACCTCCAAGCTCACGGGCTGGAACGTGGAGATCACGAAGGCGATGGCTCTCGCGAGCTTCGAGGACCAGAAGGCCGAGGCGATCAAGACGCTGGCCGACACGTTCTCGATCTCCACGGCCATGGCGACGCAGCTGGCGAACGCGGGCTTCCTCACGGTCGAGGGCATCATCGAGAGCGACGAGGAGGGCTTCATCGGCGCGACCGGCTTTGACGAGGTGACGGCGAAGGGGCTTTATGCCGCGGCGCAGGCGGTGGCGGAGGCCACTGGCCTTGCGGCCGAAGCCGACGATGGCGCCGGCGAGGAGACTGAGGAGGCTTAAGAAGATGCGCGTTTACGAGTTTGCCCGAAAGATCGGCGCGACCTGCGCTTCGGTCATGAAGATGGCCGAGGAGGCGGAGGTCGAGGTATATTCGCCGCTTTCGGAGATAGAGGATGCCGACGCGGAGGCCCTGAACCAGCGCTATCTGCGCAAGGGGCCGGAGTCGATCAAGGCCGAGATGGCCGCCATCGCTGAGAAGCGCGCCTCGAAGGCCGCGCGCGCGGCCGCGATCCAGGCCGAGAAGGACAAGGCGCAGGCCGCCGCGCTCGAGGCGGCCCGCCAGAGGGCGATCGCCGCCGCCGAGGGCCATCCCGCCGAACCGCCGCCGAAGCCGCCGGAGAAGGAAAAGCGCGTCGAGATCCAGGTGACGCTCCCGGAGCTCCCGAAGGTGTCGATCCAGGTGTCGCAGGACGACGAGCCGGCGGCGGACGACGACGGCGATGAGCCGATCGCGAAGAGGCCGCCTGCCGTCGAGGACGACGACGAGGACGACGAGGACGACTACGTGCAGAGCAAGGCGCGCGACAAGCGGACCGCCGCCAAGCAGCATCCGTCCCAGAAGCAGCAGCAGGCCGCGGCGCGCCAGGCTGCCGCAAAGCAGACTCCGCCTCCGCCGCCCCCTCCTCCTCCCCCGAAGCCCGTTCCGGCGCCGAGGAAGCAGGCCGCGCCCGCGAAGCCCACCACGCGCGCGGGCGGCCTGAGGGCCGGGTTCAGCTCGGTCTCGATGCGTCTTTCCCAGCCGCGCCCCGCCGCGACAATCGGCGTGGGCGTGAAGGTTTCCGCGGCGCCCGCGCAGCCTGCGAAGCCGGCGATATCCCTCTCCGTCTCGACGCGCGAGATCTCGATCCGCGGCGCGGTGGTGGTGAAGGAGCTGGCGCTGAAGCTGGGAGTGCGGCCGAACCGCCTGATCGCCGACCTGATGCAGCTCAAGGTCCTCGCGTCCATCAACCAGCGCGTGGAGCCCGAGGTCGCCATGAAGGTGGCGCAGAAGTACGGCTACAAGGTCAACGTGGAGCACGCGCGCGACGCCGCGAACAAGAAGCCGGTCCTCAAGGCGATCGACGCAGACGACGAGATCCCGCAGGACCTGCCCGAGCAGATGAAGCCGCGTCCGCCGGTCGTCACGTTCCTCGGGCACGTCGACCACGGCAAGACCACGCTCATGGACTACATCCGCCACACGAAGGTGGCGGCGGGCGAGGCCGGCGGCATCACGCAGGCCATCTCCGCGTACCAGGTGGACGTGAACGGGCGCATGATCACGTTCCTCGACACGCCCGGCCACGCCGCGTTCAACGCGATGCGCCAGCGCGGCGCGCAGCTTACGGACATCGCCGTCATCATCATCGCAGCCGACGACGGCATCATGCCGCAGACCGAGGAGGCGATCAAGTTCGCCCGCCAGGCGGGCGTGCAGATCATGGTGGCGATCACGAAGTGCGACAAGCCCACCGCCAACACGCAGCGCGTCAAGCAGCAGCTCCAGAAGGCCGGTCTCACGCCTGAGGAGTGGGGCGGCGACGTCGTGTGCTGCGAGGTCTCCGGCACCACCGGCCAGGGCGTCGACAACCTGCTGGAGATGATGCTCCTGCAGGCGGACGTGATGGAATTGACGGCCAATCCGAGCCGCCGCGCGAACGGCTACGTGATCGAGGCCGAGCTGGAGCAGGGCTTCGGGCCTTCCGCCACGCTGCTCGTCACGGGAGGCACGCTGAAGGTGGGAGACGCCGTCCTCATCGGCGAGAACTTCGGCAAGGTGCGCTCGCTCATCGACGACCGCGGCCGCCGCATCAAGGAGGCGGGGCCGTCCACTCCCGTCAAGTGCACGGGCCTTTCCGGCGTGCCGGAGGCGGGCGCCGAGTTCCGCGTGATGCTGAACGAGAAGCGCGCGCGCACGCTCGCGGAGGAGGCAGCGCTGGCGCGCAAGGAGCAGGAGCTTTCATCGACGAAGGCCGTGTCGCTCGACGCGCTCATGTCCAAGATGGGCGCGGGCGACAAGCACGAGCTGAGCGTGGTGGTGAAGTCCGACACGCAAGGCTCCCTCGAGGCGATCGTCGAGGCGCTCAACGGCATCAAGAGCGAGAAGGTGTCGCTCAAGGTGATCGGCACCGGCACGGGCAACGTGTCGCTCACCGACGTGAAGAGCGCGGCCGCCGGCAAGGCGGTGATCGTGGGCTTCGACATCGGCTGCGACTCCGGCGTGCAGCAGCAGGCCCGCCACGACGGCGTGCGCATCAACTCCTTCCGCATCATCTACGAGCTGATCGACCACGTTAAGCAGTGCATGCTCGACCTTCTTCCGCCCGAGTACACCGAGAAGGTGCTCGGCCACGCCACGATCAAGGCCGTGTACGACATCGGCAAGGTGGGCAAGATCGCAGGCTCGCAGATGCTGGACGGCAAGCTCGTCTCCACGGCCCGCTACCGCGTCATCCGCGGCGGGAGCAAGGTCTGGGAGGGCAAGCTCCAGACGCTGCGCCACTTCAAGGACGAGGTCAAGGAGGTCACGGGCCAGCAGGAGTGCGGCGTGTGCTTCCTCAACTTCGAGCAGTTCGCCGAGGGCGACACGATCGAGTGCTTCATGCTCGAGGAACTTCCGCGCTCGCTCTGACCGCGCGAGCCGTCAACCGAGGAAAGAAAATGAAGAAGATGGTTTCCGACCAGGTGAAGGCGGGCAACGAGCGCGCCCCTCACCGCAGCCTGTTTTTCGCCACCGGCATGAGGCGCGAGGACATGAAGAAGCCGTTCATCGGCATCTGCAACAGCTACGAGAGCTTCGTTCCGGGCCACTGCCACCTCAACAAGGTGGGCGAGTGGATCAAGAAGTGCGTGATCGAGGCCGGCGGCGTGCCGATGGAGTTCAACACCATCGCCGTGTGCGACGGCATCGCGATGGCGCACCAGGGCATGAAGTACTCGCTGCCGAGCCGCGAGCTGATAGCGGACAGCGTGGAGTCCATAGCACGCGCGCACTGCTTCGACGCGCTCATCTGCGTGCCGAACTGCGACAAGATCGTGCCCGGCATGCTCATCGGCGCCCTGCGTGTGAACATCCCCGCCATCTTCGCCTCGGGCGGCCCGATGGCGCCCGGCAAGCACCCGCTCACCGGCAAGGACAGCGACCTCAACACGGTGTTCGAGGCCGTGGGCCAGGAGAACGTCGGCAAGATCACGAAGAAGCAGCTCCAGCAGGTGGAGGAAACGTCCTGCCCCGGATGCGGGTCGTGCAGCGGCATGTTCACCGCGAACTCGATGAACTGCCTCTACGAGGCGCTGGGCATCGCGCTTCCCGGCAACGGCACCATCCTCGCCATAGACCCGAGGCGCAAGGAGCTATACCGCCAGGCGGCGTTCCGCGCCGTGGCGATGGCGAAGAAGGGCGGCCCGCTCCCGCGCGAGCTCGTGACGCAGGCCTCGCTCGACAACGCGCTCACGCTCGACATGGCGATGGGCGGCTCCACGAACACCGTGCTCCACACGCTCGCGATCGCGCGCGAGGCTGGCGTCGACTACTCGCTCGAGCGCATGAACGAGATCTCCGCGCGCACGCCGTACATCTGCAAGCTCGCGCCGAGCGGACACTACCACGTGAGCGACCTCGACCGCGCGGGCGGCATCATGGCGATCCTCAAGCGCCTGGTAGGGGCGGGCGTCCCGCCCGCCCGTGGCGGACGCGCGGGACGCGCGTCCCTACCATTTATGCATCTTGATTGCCCCACCGTTTCCGGCAAGACCCTCGGCCAGCAGGTCCAGCGCGCCGCCATCCGCGACGACGACGTCATCCGCACGCTCGACAACGCCTACTCGAAGGACGGCGGGCTCGCGGTTCTCTGGGGCAACCTCGCCGAACGCGGCGCGGTGGTGAAGAAGGGCGGCGTGGCGCCGTCGATGATGACGTTCACCGGCAAGGCCATCTGCTTCGACTCG
>Ga0310697_10006538_pt1 | contig 11067 bp, 8 predicted proteins | sample 172DNAGHGlowgp2_FD_203883 | JGI IMG/M metagenome (GOLD analysis project Ga0310697, IMG submission 203883) | Sheep rumen microbial communities from Palmerston North, Manawatu-Wanganui, New Zealand - 1728 DNA GHGlow gp2 (v2) (version 2) | ecosystem: Host-associated > Mammals > Digestive system >...
TCGTCCCTGCCGCCTCCAGCACTTCCTTTGTGTCAATGCCCATGCGATGGAAAATAATAGAAAGCTCGTTCATAAAGGCGATGTTGATATCGCGCTGGCTGTTCTCAATCACCTTGGCTGCTTCGGCAACCTTGATGGAAGACGCTCTATGCACCCCGGCGTCAACAACGAGCTCGTACACCTTTGCCACACAATCCAGTGTTTCGGCATCCATGCCGGAGACAATCTTTTTGATTGTGGTCAATCTATGTACCTTATCGCCAGGATTAATACGCTCGGGGCTGTATCCGATTTTGAAGTCCACGCCGCATTTCAGGCCGGATTCCTTCTCCAGGATCGGGACACAGATCTCCTCCGTCACGCCGGGATAGACTGTGGATTCGTATACCACGACCGCGCCCTTTGTCAGGTTGCGCCCCACGATGCGCGAGGCATTCTCCACCGGGAAAAGATCAGGGGTCTTGTCCTCTTTGATCGGCGTCGGCACGGCGACGATCAGAAAGCTCGCCTCACGCAGGCGGGTTTCGTCGGAAGTGAAGTCCACCGTAGTTTTCGAGATAGCCTCGTCGCCCACCTCATGCGTGGGATCGACACCGGATTTATACTGCTGGATGCGGCGTTCATTGTGATTAAAGCCAATCACCTTGACATGCTTGGCAAATTCCACCGCAATGGGCATGCCCACATAACCGAGACCGATCAGGGCCAACTTTGCTTCGCCCGATACCAGGCGGTCATACAGCGTGTTGATTTCCTTCACTTTTCGTGCTCCTCTTTTCCCTTCACAAGGCCCATAAAGCGCAGCATAGCAGCGTTTACCTTGCGAACATCATATTTTTCTTCACAATACCGGCGGCCTTTTTCACCCATCTCCGGTATTCGATTCCAGTTTTTGATAAACCAGCGTATTTTTTCTGCCAGCGACTCCACATCTCTCGTCGGGACGAGGAAGCCTGTCTCACCGTTGATCACCGTGGAGCGACACCCTTGGGTATCTGTCGTAAGGATGGGGCGCCCCATGGCCATGGCCTCCAGCACTGTACGCGGTGTTCCCTCACGGTAGGAGGGCAGCACATACACGCCGCACTGGCCGTAATACGGCCGCACCTCACTGGTTTCTTCAAAGCGTTCAACCGTGCCGTCAGCCTCGAAGCTCCGTATATAATCCTCCGGCAGCGCATCCTGCATATCGGTTTCTATTTTGCCAAGCAGGAAGAAGAGCACTTCCGGGAAATCCTTCTTTACGAGCCTTGCGGCCTCCAGATACTCGCCCACGCCCTTGCTTTTGAGCAAACGAGATAACATGAAGAAGGAAGGGGCGTCAGGCAGCGGCACAGGCTTAAAGCGCTCTGTGTCCACCCCAGAGCCGTTGACTACCCGGCACTTGTCAGCGCTCACCAGATGGCGCGAGGTGAATTCGTCCCGGTCATCCGTGTTTTGGAAGATCACCCTGTCCGATACGCCCAAACCGACGCGGTAGAGACTGCGCACAATAAGACCAAGAACCCGTGCCTTCGGTGTCGTGGCGATGAAGGTATATCCGCCGCCCGTGATCATGCTGTTGATATTCTTTACACCCGCAAGCTTTGCGGCAATCGAGCCGTAAATCACAGGCTTGACGGTATACCCAAGGGTCGCGTCCGGCTTTTCCTGTCGCATGAGCTTTTTCAAGGCGCGGCAGTATTTCAGGTCGCTTTTTATACTGGTTCCGGTCTTGTTCATCGGGATCTCAATAAAACGAGCGCCAAGCGCTTCGATTTTGTCCACGTCGGTCTGATCAGGCCCGGTGACAACGACCTCATAGCCAAGCGCCTCGATTTCCCGAACAAGCTCCCCGCGGAAGTTATAAACTGTTCTGTTTTTTGGTGAGATCAGGAGAAATTTCATATCTAAACTCTTCAATAATCAATAGTAAAAATAACACTTACAGGAAATGGCAAATTCTATAATATAGGCCTTCCAGTTTTATTCTTCTTCCAGCAAAATATCCATTGTGTACATCATAATTAATTGATGCAAACTTAGGCTCATTTATTAGGATTGTCGCTTTATTTACCCCATCATTTTTTCTAAATTCATGTGGGAACCACAAAAACATGTCCATTAATTTACGATTGTTCATCGGCATTGTGACATTAAAGTTAAAAACTTGCTGTTCCATAGTAACAGTTGTTCCATTAGAGCCAAAACGATATTCCCAATAAAACATATCCGTATGCTCATAATTAAAAGGTGGATTTAACAATCCAGTTTTCTTCAAATACTGTTTGTATGCTGCATCATTTTGACGTAATAAAATCGGAGTTCCAACAAAACGTGTTTGAAAAACGCTAAAATCACGTGGTGTTAGTTTGTTAGGCAACCTAAACCCATATCTTTTTTCCCAGTAAGCTCTTCCAATCTCAGATGCCCAGGATTTAAGCTCAACATCAAAATCATTCAATGAACTCAAAAAGTAATATTTCCGTATCTCATGCTCGGGAGGCGTATGCATATATGCTTCATTATGGGAAATGATCGTCTTAAATAATTCAAAGTTTGGAATATTCTGATTACTATCTGTGATTGGATATACTGTATGCTCAAGTCCAAGAGAATCACATATTTTATGAGCTGCATCAGCATCGTCTTTTTCTTGTGCTTTGCAGAAAAAGCTATAATAATAGAAATCTTTATATCTGCCATTTGAGGCAGCAAGAGTCGTTCTGCTGTCCAAGCCGCCAGACAGTGAGATAGCAGGCTTCTTCCATTTATCAGCGCATAGATATACACTGTTTCTTATCGTTTTTGCAATTGTCTCTAATGTCTCCGTGTCAGTTGGAAGGACTTCTGGATGATCTCTCAATGGATAAAAACGAGTTAAAGAAAAAGCATCATTCGAAAGACGTACATAGACATTTGGCCCAAGTCTACGCAGTTCTTGAAAAACAGTAAGATCTCCGGGTAAATATTTAGTTCCAAAGTGATTATAAGAATAACTGTTACATAGCCTTTTAATGAATTTATTTTCTTTAGGGCTAGAAATATCAGCCAGGAGCTGCGCATGTGATAAAAAATAAACATTTCCCATGCACGAACCGTAAAAACACGCTTCCATCGCTGTGCAATCCTGGACAAAAATAATCTCACGAGAATTGAATATGCCAATAACGAAGATTCCAGTCAGTTCATTTATGTATTCAAAAAAAGCATTGATTCCTTGTTTATACAACAATAATGCTTTCTTAATTATGGTTTTCTCGTCTATTTCCCCCGAAAAGGGGTTATATGCATGCCCAATTAATATAATTGTATGTTCTGTGTCTTCTTCACGAAAAACAAAAATGGATTGATCACGATGTACATATGCCACATAGTTTCTATTAACATTATATTTTTCCCAATTTCCGTAAAAAGGATAGCTATCTAGCGGAATACTGCCATTTGTTGTAACAACATATCCTCTTCTAAAAAGAAGATGTTGAAATTGTACATTCTCATCCAAGTTGGCTTTCAAGCTGTTTTTTGCAACTTCAGAATTCATTTCTATCCTTCCTCAGCAACGAATATTTTTAGTTTGTTGTTTATCACCCTTGTTAGTCTCTCCCCATTTCCCTCGCTCACGAAAGAATTGTGCGGGGTCAGGATCACGTTTTCGTGCTCCCATAGGGGGCTTGAGATCGGCAAGGGCTCCTTTTCAAATACGTCCAGCACCGCACCGGTGAGACGGGACAGCTGCGGCAGCAGCGCTTCTTCATCAACGAGGCCGCCGCGGGCAAGGTTTACAAGTACAGCGCCTTCTTTCAGGCTTTGCAGGCGCATGTCATTCATGATATGTTTAGTCTCAGCGTTCAGGCCCAGGCTCAAGAGAGCTATGTCCGCCATCGGAAGAAGCTTGTCCAGCTCTGTAAGCACGTGAATCTCATCAAAGTCAGGGTTCTCCCGCACCGTGCGGTTAAGGCCGATGACTCTGCAGCCAAAAGCCCGGAAGCGCCTGGCACACTCCGTGCCAACACTGCCGCAGCCGAGGATCAACACTGTTTTTCCGTTCAGTTCCATGAGTCCCCGATGCTTTTCCCATCGGCGGGCCTTCTGGTTCTCATAGAAGAAACGGCTTTGCTTATATAATTGCAGCACACCGGCGATGGCAAACTCTGCCATGGGGATGCTGTACACCCCTTGCGCATTGTGAATCTCTATTCCATGCGCACGCACATAGTCCAGATCGACGCGGTCATAGCCGGCACTGGTGAGCTGAATATAGCGAAGATTTTTGAAATTCTCTATCGGGTGGTTCAGAAACAGTCCGTTGCAGATCACACCCTCGACCCAGCTCGGATCACAGGGCAGGGCTTCCGCTTCCTGCGGCATGAACACGATCTTGTGCTTGGTTTCCGATTCCGTGAAATGCTCCTGCGCTTCGCGCCAGGCGCCGGTAATCAGAAGGTTCATGTTCCGTTCTCCGCTGCGACTGTTGCCCCGACATTCTCGTTGTCGTCGTTGCGCAGAACCTTCCAGATCGTAAGGAAGAAGATTTTGAGATCCAGTCCGAAGGACAGATGATCCACGTACCAGTTATTCAGCCGGATGCGCTCATGCCACTCCACACCCTTGCGCCCGTGGATCTGCGCCCAGCCGGTGATACCCGGGCGCACATCGAACATATGGCGCTGCTCGGGCGTATAGTCCTCAATCGGCCACGGATGGTAGGTCAGCGGCGGGCGGGGGCCGATAAGACTCATGGTGCCGTTGAGAATATTCACAAGCTGCGGAAGCTCATCAATGGATGTGGCGCGGATAACGCGGCCGACCCTGGTAACGCGCGCATCGCCCTTGCCGCTGTAAACGCCGGAGCCGGTGTGCTCGGCGTTCTGCACCATGGAGCGGAATTTGTACATATCAAATTCCTGGCCGTGCAGGCCAAGACGGCGCTGTTTGAAAATCACAGGCCCCTCGCTGTCCAGCTTGATCGCGCCGGCCGTCAGCAGCATGACCGGGGACAGCACAATCAGGCTGCCCGCCGAAATGACCATATCAATCATCCGTTTTCCAAATTTTCTGTACATTCTCTGCCCTTCCTTATGATTCATTGCTTCTTGCCCGTGTGATCTGCGTGACGATGTCATCCACCGCCTTGCCGATCTCTGCCTTATTGCGAACGAATTCCTCCTGCGTAACGTCTGCCATGGACTGCTCGAAGTCTCGGAGATTTTCCATATTCTCGCGGAAAACCCAGTCGATTTCTTCAATGCTCTGAAGCTTCGCCTGGTCACAGAAGGTGCGTGAGAGGATCACACGGGTCGAACCGAGCCGATAGTGCTCCATGATGATCTTCTCAGCAGGCAGCAGCCCGTCGCCCAGTCTGGCAATGCCGCCGAAGCCGTACGGGATGCCCGCTTTTTTGAACTTATTGCACAGCATTTCCACGGTACCGTTAGCGAGAAGCTCAAACATAAAGGTCAATCCATAGGAAATGCTCAGGTCATTAAGACCGATATGGATCTCATCAAAGCGGCGTTTCAGAACCTCATCCACGCACTCGACCGCTTCCTTCGTTTCGAGAAGGAGCGTGGTTCTGCACCTGCCGTTGACAGCAGCGAGGAAGTTGTCCACCTCCTGAACCGTCTTCCAATAGGGCAGCATAATGATGTCCGCCCCGTTTTCGATCACAGCGTCAATCTCTGCCTGTGAGCCCTCATGCCAGGAGTTTACACGGACAAGCATCTCCGCTCTGGTCAGCAAGGGTTTGATGGCCGCGATATCCGCAATCGTGTGGTGGGACTTGACGGTGTTCATGTTGTGCTGGCGTTCTTCTTTGCCGAGCGTTTCAAGATCGACCCAGATGCGGTCAACACCATATTTCTCCGCGACAAGCGCAACCTCCGGACGGTTCGTAATGTAAAAGGTAAGCAGCGGCGTAATCTTATGGGTGACGAGTTCAATCAGCAGTCGATTGCCCCGGAGTGTCACGCTCTTGACATCCTGCTTTCCGGGAAAGCTGTCCAGCGCGTCCTCTCCGTCACGGAAGTTCTGCTCTCCGCCTTCTGTCAGGATCGTGACCGGACAGAGCGTATGCTCCATGAGCTGCTGCAGGGAGAGAGTTCCGCTGTCTACCCGGAGCTGTCCGGAGTAGTCCTGCATCTCTATACCTGCTTCCTGGCACAGGTGCTTAATCTTCATCCTGGTCGACGCGGAAATTCTCGGATCGGCAATGACCAGACTTTTGACAGCGTATTTTTTGATTGCTTCCTCGGCTCCGTCCATACCGGGGATGACCGGCAGGCCGTCAAACAGTCTGCGTTCCTCGGTGCTGTGGGGATCGAGGACGCAAACCGGACGCAGCGCCGCATCTCTGTCGCTTTGGATCTGCCTGAGAAAAAAACGCGCAGTCTCCCCTGCGCCGACAATCATGACATTGAGCGAGGACGCGCTCTTTTGCGCGATCTTTGCCAGTTCGATCGTCACCATGCGGTAGGAAAATCTGCTGAGGAAGATAAGCACGAACTGGATTGACGCGCCGATCACGTAATACGTGATCGGCATACGATGTACCGGTGCCCCCCGGGAACAGAGCATGGAGCCAATCACCTGGATCACGCAGGTGACTGCGTTCGCCGTAATGACGCGGTTGATATCGCTGAAGCCCGCGAAGCGCCACATGCTGTTATAAAGCCTGAAACACCAGAAAACCGCAATACAGCAGACGGTATACCATGGCGCAAGCTTCAGGAAAATGGGCATATACACAGGCCAGGCGATATTGAATTCACGATTAACATAAAAGCGAAGTAAAAGCGCCATGAAATAGGAAAAATTGACCGCGAAGATGTCAAACACCAACAGCACGATCGTCAGGGCTGTGCGTCTGAGCAATTCGCTTTGTTTTGTGCCATTCTCCATGCCTGCGCCCCCGTTTCTCACGTATCGCCAACAAGAAATAGACGATAGCAAATATTTCAAGTTTACATAAAGTTTACATAAAATTGTAATAAAATTTCCCCGTTTTTTAATCTTTTGCATTATACCACATTTGATTGCGGTGTACAACACAAAATATAGGGAGAAAGTAGACAATTTTATGGTGCACTTTGTCCAGACTGCTTAAAATAACTATAGAAAGCAAGGAAAACCCACTCCACTCCCTTTATCCCCCAAATCGCCCGATTCGGCCGGGAATTATGGATCTGCAAGCCTGCTGTGGTGACGTTCCGCAAAATATGAAGTGTCTGTTGCGCATATGTTTTTTTGAAGGAGGGATGAGCTATGAAGAGCAATCATCTTTTGTGCCGACACAGCGCGGCCTTGCAGGCGCTTATGATGCTGGCCGCAGTTGTACTTATTTTCTGGACAGTGAACACTCCGGCCGTTGTCGGGGTCTCTGCCTCAAAGCGGGAGCTGCCGGTCTACTGCGTGCAAAGGGATGAAAAAATTGTTGCCCTGAGCTTTGACGCAGCCTGGGGCAACGAAGATACGCAGACACTGATCGACATTCTGGATCAGTACGGCGTCCATACTACTTTTTTTGTAGTCGGCGACTGGGTGGAAAAATACCCGGAATCCGTCCGGGCGTTGGCAGAAGCCGGCAACGAAGTCATGAACCACTCCTCCAGCCACGCGCATTTCTCCGCGCTCAGCACAAATGAAATCCTTGCCGACATTTCAGCCTGCAACGATAAGCTTGAAGCCATTACCGGCGTTCGTCCGTCGCTGTTCCGCTGTCCCTACGGGGAATACGACGATCACGTGATCAAGGCCGTCAATTCTCTCGGCATGTCCGCTGTCCAGTGGGATGTGGATAGTCTCGACTGGAAGGGGATCTCGGCCGATCAGATCACACGCCGGGTACTCGACCGGGTGCAGCCGGGCAGCATCGTGCTTTTTCACAACGCCGCCGAACACACGCCGGAGGCCCTGCCCGGGATTCTGGAGGCCCTGCTCGCCGACGGCTACCGCGTTGTACCCATCTCGGAAATCCTGCTGGACGGCGATTGCTTCATCGACAGCACCGGCAGACAGTGCAGACGATAATAAGATCAGGGCTGTCCGTACAGGGCAGCCCTCGGCCTATCTGATCCCTCCGTTTTTGAACAGTTTGAAAAATTTATCCGCTTTCTTGTAACGGTATGCATAATCTGGTATAATAAAGTATATTTTATTTACCAGGAGGCCTTCCATGTCAAAAATATTGCGCGGCACGTTGGCTTTGCTTCTTTGCCTTTTCTTATGTCTGTGTGCTCTTCCCCCCGCGTTTGCGCAGGAGACAGAAAGCAGTGAGGCATCTATTGCGTCCAAGGGCTCTGCCGTGGAACGCTACGCCATGGTATACTTTTTAAGTGATGTGACACAGGATCTGGAAGGGCTCCGCGTCTACGACGACGGCGGGCAGCTTTGTCGGCCGGTCACCGATACCGATACCGGCAAACCCGATTACAGCACCTATCAGGTCCTGCCCGGGAATTACACATATGCATACCATGATGAGGATGGACGCTTTGAGGATCTTGAGGGCAGCTTTTCTGTCGGCGCCAATACCCTTTCGCGGTTTCTGTGGCTGGAGTTGAATCCGATCCGGGAGATTCAGAGCTTTTCGTTCACTTACATAAACCCCATTTACGCCGATGTTGTCACGGAAGCCGATATCCCGGAGCCCGCCATCTCCGAGGAGGAGCGGCTTGAGCAGCTTCAAATTCTTTCCGACGCGGTGTTCGGCTCCAAAAGGCGCGGTTCTGCGCTTTTCCTTCAGGATTCCGGGCTCATCCATACCGACCTTGCCACCGCCGCGGAGGAATTAAAACGGCAAAACATGGACTTCGAGCCTACCGCTACGATCCGTCTGCTTGTCAGCACAGAACCGAGCGCGGATGAATGGAAGGCGCTCTGCAAGTCGATCTTTGCCTTATCTGTCGAGCATAACGGTATTTCAACCGAGGGCGACTATCTCCGTTATGAGTATGGAGGTTATGGCGCAACAGGCAACATCATCTCCGAAGACGGCACCACCGTCTGTCTTTTCACTTATACGTTAAAGCATTTCACCACGAAGGAGCAGGAAGAACAGCTGACGCCTGTCGTCAGCAATGTGCTTGCCGGTCTTTCCCTCGACGGAAAAACCGATTACGAAAAGATCAGCGCAATCTATGGCTATCTCTGTGATACCGTCAAATACGGCGGAAGCGGCGGCCTAAGACAGACCGCATACGGCGCGCTGGTTAATCATCTTTGTGTCTGTCAGGGCTATGCGTCCGCTTTCTACCGCCTCTGCCTTGAAGCCGGGATCGATACCCGCATCATCACCAGGTTAGTCGCTGAGGGCAGTCCCGATAATCACGCCTGGAATATTGTCAATTTCGGCGGGCAGTATTATGAGGTCGATGCCACCTGGGATCGCGGGAAAGCTCATGATTCCTACTCCTACTTCCTCAATGGCAGTACAAGCTGGGAAGCTTCAGACCATGAGACGATCGGTGATGAATATGCCGACAGCAGCTTTAAATCCCGTTATACACTCCCTGTCTATGACTTCTCCGACGTGCAGGCGCTCGTAAAATACGGCAGCGCCAGTCTTAACGGACACATCCTCGGGCTTGAGGATACGATCGCCAACATAGCAAAAAGCCGCGGAAGCACAGCGCTCAATCTTGATCAAATCCGTGCCATGATCGAGCAGAAGGTCGTTTCAAGCGATTCCTCTGATACCAGGGTTGTTGAGATCATGCCCGTTCTCAACAGCTATTATCAAAGCAGGTGTATCCTTAAAACCGAGATCAGCAACGAGCAGCTTGACGACAGCTTCAAAGTATCTCTTCGCCTGTCGGTTCCCGCTGACTGGGCCGACAGGAACGTTCGGTATACTCTCAGCAGCGGCGATTATGCCGATGTAAGCGGCACGGCTGAGGTCACGCAGGACAAGAACGGCGCATACGGAATGGTTCTCCCTTCGATCACCCATTTTGGTACGTGTACTCTGGAGCTTCTGGATTCCTGCACCGTTAAATTCAACAGCAACGACGGTTCTTCCGTCGAAGCGCAGGAGATCCATTACGGGGACAAGGCAGTCAAGCCGGGCACTCCCGTAAAGACCGGATACTGGTTCGGCGGCTGGTATGCCGACAGCGAATGCACGACGCGTTTTGATTTTGAGAACACGGCTATCACGGCCAACAGGACGCTTTACGCCAAGTGGCTCGTCCCTGATCTTGTTCTCCCCGCCGCGCTGACCGCAATTGACGAGGACGCCTTTTCCGGCGGTGCCTTCACCTTCGTACTGCTGCCGGAGACGACCGGGTTAATCGGCAGGAATGCCTTTGCAGACTGCCCGAATCTCGCGTATATCTATATTCCGGAAAACGTCCGGATTGACGCCGACGCCTTCGGAAGCCGCTCGAGTCTGACGGTATTCGGCAAGGCCGGCGGTACGGCGGCAAGCTTTGCGAAAGCATACGGCTTCGATTTTGTTGCCGTTTCATAACGATACACTTTAGGAGGTTTCAAATGAAAACACTGATTGCCTATTTCAGCGCGGAGGGTACCACCGCGCAGGTTGCCAAGGAAGCTGCCGGGACCCTGGGTGCAGACCTTTTCGAGATCAGGCCCGAGGTTCCCTATTCCGCCGCGGACATCAACTGGAAAAACCCGCTTGCCCGCTGCAACCGAGAAAAATTCGGCGGCAAGGATGTTCCTGTCACCGGAAAGATCGAGGGCTTCGACGATTATGATATGATCCTGATCGGTTTTCCGATCTGGTACGGCGGCGCGCCCAACGTGGTCAACACCTTCTGCAAGGGCTACAACTGGTACGGCAAGAAGATCGCGGCCTTCGCCACCTCGGGCGGCAGCGGCATCGGCAAGACCGCCGAAAGGCTCATGCCCTATGTAAGCGGAGGAACGCTCGTCGGCGCAAAGCTCGTACACAACGCCGAAGAGCTTGTCAACTGGGCCAAAACCTTATAAAAGAACAAAGGATGGCAGATCGAACGACCTGCCATCCTTTGTTCTTTCTCTATTCTTTTTCCAGGTATGTGACGGCGCAGTAGCCGGGATAGATGATCTGCCGGGCGGTAAACTGAAAGCATTTTCCGTCGGGCGTGT
>Ga0310697_10006540_pt1 | contig 11066 bp, 10 predicted proteins | sample 172DNAGHGlowgp2_FD_203883 | JGI IMG/M metagenome (GOLD analysis project Ga0310697, IMG submission 203883) | Sheep rumen microbial communities from Palmerston North, Manawatu-Wanganui, New Zealand - 1728 DNA GHGlow gp2 (v2) (version 2) | ecosystem: Host-associated > Mammals > Digestive system >...
GAATGGCCCGCTCGGCCTTCGTGATCCGGTCCGTATAATCTGTCTTTTCCCGGGTGAGCAATGTCACAGCCAGCGCAGGCCGGGATGAAAGCAGCAGTGCTGCCAGCATGAGCCACGCCCCCAGCCTCTGTCCTCTATGTCGCATCGTTCACAGCCTCCCCCCTGAATTCGTACCGCGTGTCGGGCATCCTTTCCATGGCTTCGGATGCGGAATCGATCTGTTCGATTCATCATGGCACCCCGTCACAGGTTCTTCTTGCGATAGATAAACACCACCGAAATCGCGCCAAACACGATCAGATAAGCCAACAGCACCGCAAACCCGAACCAGCCCGGCGCTTCGCCGTTGGATACGGTCCGAATCATGCCGCTGGCCTGGGAAAGGGGCAGCAGGGATATGACCTGGCGAAAGCCCGAGGGCATCTGGTCGGTGGAGAAGAAGGTATTGCACAGGAACGACATCGGCATGATGATGTATGAGGTGAAGCGCGGCGCGTCGGTATAGCTCCTGGCCAGGAACGACATCACCAGCGCAATGGTGGAAAACACCGTGCCGTTCAGGAACATGATGAGTATGGAGACGCCATTGAAGATCAGGTTCGTGCGGATCGGCGCGGTCAAGAGCAGTATGATGCCGCCCGCATACATGCCCCGCAGGCTGCCGCCAATCACCTGACCCAGTATGAACTGCCACAGTGGCGTTGGCGACACCATGATCTGGTCCAGCGCCTTTTCGTACAGCCGCTGCACGCTCATGTTCTGGGCGATGGCGCTGAACGAGCCCGTCATGGTGGCCATGGCCACGATGCCGGGGATCAGGAAGTGCAGGTAGGGCTCCCCGTGGGAGGTGGTCTGGATGCCCATGCCGAATATGATCAGATACATCAGCGGGGAGATCATCGCCGCAACGGTGATCTTGTAGAAGTCCCTTCGAAACTCCACCCATTTTTCCCAAAGAACGGTAATAATGCCCATCTACAGCTTCCTCCCCGCCACATCCACGAACACGTCCTCCAGCGTCGTGGCCCGCAGCGTCGCGTCCCGGCCAGCGCTCGACAGGTAGGCGATGGCTTCGTCACGGTTGTGAAAATACCGGCTGACCAGGTTGTCCCGGGCGGTCTCGTCCACGGCGAACGGGCCCAGCTCACGAATCAGGTTGTCGGGGCTGTCCAGCTTTTGAAGCTTTCCCTGGTTGATCAGCGCCACGCGGCCGCACAGCGCCTGGGCCTCCTCGATGTAGTGGGTGGTCAGCACGATGGTCATTTTATCGCCGTTGACCCTTCTCAACAGGTTCCACATCTGTCGGCGGCTCAGCGCGTCCATGCCCGCCGTGGGCTCGTCCAGCAGCAGTATCTCCGGCTCGATCATCAGCGCCCGGCAGATCATCAGCTTGCGCTTCATGCCGCCGGAAAGATGCCGCACCGTGCGGTGGCGGTATTCGATCAGGCCGGCGAATTCCAGCAGCGCGTCGGTCTTCTGCTTGATGACCTTCCGGGGCAGGAAGTACAGCCGCCCCTGGTACTCCATCACCTCGTCCATGTTCATGTCCTGGCGCATGGAATACTCCTGGGTGATGACGGACAGCTTCCGCTTCTGGGTGCTGGCCTTGCGGTCAAGCTTTTGCCCGTCGATCGATATCCCGCCCGCCGTGGGCAGCAGCACCGTGGACATCATGGAGATGGTGGTGGTCTTGCCCGCGCCGTTGGGACCGAGGAGCCCGAAGAACTCCCCGGTTTCAATGCGCAGGCTCAAATCATCGACGGCAACGAAGTCGCCGAACTTCTTGGTCAGGTTCCTTAATTCAATCATGGCAGCCCATCCACTATTCCTGTTCCCTGTTCCCTGTCCCCTGTTCCCTCTCCTTGGCGATGATCAGGGAGAAATATCCCGCGTCGTCCGGGATCTCTTCCAGGCTGCGGTACAGTTTTTCATTGTCCATACTGCAATTTTCCACCATTTGAACCTTTTTCCCACTCCTTCTGAGCATATCCTTGACGGCGGCCATCTGGCTGGCGGACTTCATCAGCACATAGGTGCCCGGCTGCTCCAGCGCGTGGTCCAGCTTGTGCACCGCGGGCACCACGTGCAGCTGCTCATCCCACTCCACCAGCGGCAGGCTCAGCCGCGCCGCCGCTGCGCAGAAGGAGCTGATGCCCGGCACCAGCTCCACCCGGTAGCCGTCCGCCTCCAGGTAGTGCTGGATGTAGCTGAAGGTACAGTAGATCGTCGGATCGCCCAGGGTGATATAAACCAGGTTTTTGCCCTGATCCAGTATGTCCTCCACCAGCTTTGCGGCCTTCCGGTGCTCCTTGTCGATCAGCTCCCGGTCCTTGACCATGGGCATGTAGATCGGCACCAGCTCCTTTTCTGCGATTTCGGGCACCACGCCCGCCGCGATCCTGTAGGCCACGGCCTCCTTCGGGTCCCTGCCGGGCACGGCGATCACGTCGTTCTCCCGGATCAGCTTCGCCGCCTTGTAGGTCATCAGTTCAGGGTCTCCGGGGCCGACGCCCACGCCGTAAGCGATTCCACGCATATCCAATCACTCCTTATCGTTCGTCCTTCAATTCGCGGGCGGCTTCCTCCACCCGCTTCACCAGCGCCTCCAGCGTCGCCTTTTCGGCGACCCACGTCCGCATGCCGCGCTTCTGCGCCTCGGCGGCGGTCTGTTTTCCGATGCACACGGCGTTGACCTTCGAAAAATCCACTTCCTTCACGGCGGCGGCAAAGCCCCGCACCGTGGAGGCGCTGGTAAACACGGCGAAATCCATATCCGGGGCCGGACCTTCCGGGCCGCGCTCGATCTCCCCGCGCACGTCGATCACGTCGCTGGCCACGTATTCCGTGTCGTAGGTGGCGACGTCGGTAATTTCAAAGTTCTCGCCCTTCTCCAGCTCCTCGACCAGCTCACGGTTGCCGATGGCAGCGCGCGGGATGAGGATGCGGGAACCCGGCGCGCAGGCTTCCCGCAGCTCCCGGCCCAGCGTCCCGCCGTCGTACACCGACGGCAGGAAGTCCGCCCGCAGGCCGTATTTGAGAAGCGCCTTCTGCGTGCCCTGGCCGATGGCCGCCAGCTTCACGCCTCCAAGGGCCCGCAGATCGTGAAGCGCGATCAACCGGTCGAAGAAGATGCCCACGCCGCTGGGGCTGGTGAACACCAGCCAGTCATAACCGCCCTTTGCGAGACTTTCGATGGCCGCGTCCACCGCCGTCATGTCCCTCACCGGCACGGTGCGGATGGCGGGCAGCTCCAGCACCTCCGCGCCCTTTTCCCGCAGCAGGTTCGCCAGCGTGGAAACCAGCTCCCTGGGCCGGGTGACCAGCACCCTGACGCCCCCCAGGGGGCGCTTTTCCGCCCAGCCGAAGGTATCCGCCAGTTCGCACACCTTCCCCACGACGATGATCGCCGGCGTCCGGATGACGGTCTCTGCGCACACCTTTTCCAGCGTTCCCACCGTGGCGCTTACCCGGCGCTGCTTCGACGTGGTGCCGCGCTCCAACACCGCGGCGGGCATATCCGGGGCCATGCCCGCCGCCAGCAGGCCGTTCATCAGGTCCGGCAGCGCGGCGATGCCCATCAGGAAGATGAGGGTGCCCCGGGTGCGCACCAGGGCGTCGAAGTCGATGTCGTAGCTGTGGTCCGCCCGGCGGTGCCCGGTGACGATGTGTACCGAGGCGCAGAAGTCCCTGTGCGTCACGGGGATGCCGTTGTAGGCCGGCACCGCGAAGGCGCTGGTGACGCCCGGCACGATCTCAAAGGGCACGCCGTGCGCCACCAGCAGCTCCAAGTCCTCGCCGCCGCGCCCGAATACGAAGGGGTCGCCGCCCTTCAGGCGCACCACGCGCTTGCCGCTCAAAGCCTCCTCCAGCAGCACACGGTTGGTTTCCTCCTGCCGAAGGAAGTGGTTGCCCGAGCGCTTGCCCGCGAAGATGCGCTTCGCGCCCTCCGGGATCAGCCCCAGCACGCTCCCCGACACCAGGGCGTCAAAGACCACGACCTCCGCCTGTGAAAGCACCTCCCGGCCCTTCAGCGTCATCAGGCCCACGTCGCCGGGACCGGCTCCGACCAGCCAAACCTTTCCCGCCATGGTTTACGCCTCCCTTCCGTCCCGCAGCGTTTGCGCCAGTCGCATGCCCAGCTGTTCGGCCTCGTCGCGAGGGCCCTCGATCGAGCCCTTGCGCCAGCTGCCGTCCGATTCCTCGTAATACAGGCCCTCCAGTCGGATGCCATCGCCGTTCGGCACCGCGTGGGCGCACACCGGCGAGGTGCAGCCGCCGTCCAGCTGGCGCACAAAGGCGCGCTCCGCCGTCGCGGCGCACCAGGCCTCGGCATCGGCGTAGCCCTCCAGAAGCGTCCGGTCAAAATCCGCCCGGCCCTGCACGGCCAGGATGCCCTGGCCCGCCGCGGGGATGATCTCGTCCACGCCGAAATACCGGCTGATGCGCCCCTCCAGCCCCATGCGCTTCAGGCCTGCCGCTGCCAGCGCCAGCGCGTCGAAACGGCCCTCGTCCAGCTTTCGAAGCCGGGTTTGCAGGTTGCCCCTCACCGGCCGGATCTCGCAGTCCGGGAAGAGCGCCTTCAGCTGGATGGCCCGCCGCAGGCTGGACGTTCCAATCACCAGGTTCGGCTTCATCCCAACCCCCGCCCGAAGCACCAGCGCGTCCCGGGGGTCCTCCCTGCGGGAGCAGCACAGGATCGGCAGGTCCTTCGGCACCTCCATGGGCATGTCCTTCAGGCTGTGCACGGTTACGTCCGCCCGACGCTCCCGCAGGGCGATGTCCAGCTCCTTCACAAACAGCCCCTTGCCGCCGACCTTGTCCAGCGTCCTGTCCAATATTTTATCGCCGGTGGTCTTCATCGTCAACAGCTCCACGCGAATTTCAGGGTGCGTCGATTGAATAAAGTCCACCACCGTCATGCTCTGCGCCACCGCGAGCCTGCTCTCGCGGCTGCCCACCACAATCCTCGTACTCATTTCACAAACTCCCGGACAGCGTCCAGCGTATTCTGTAAATCCTCTTCGGTGTGGGCCGTGGACAGGAACATGGCCTCGAACTGGGAGGGGGCGAGATAGATGCCGCTTCCCAGCATGTGCCTGAAGTATGCCGTGTACTTCCCGGTGTCGCTGGTCTGGGCCCCGGCGTAATCCCTGACCTTTTCCGGCGTGAAGAACACGCAGCCCAGGGAGCCCACGTGGTTTACGCAGTGGGGTACGCCCGCGTCACTAAGGATGCCGTCCAGCGCGGTGAAGAACCCGTCTGCGGCACGGTTCAGCTTCGTGTAGAGGTCGGGGGCGTCCCGAAGCAGCTTCAACTGCGCCAGTCCCGCCGCCATGGCCACGGGATTGCCGCTCAATGTGCCCGCCTGGTACACCGGGCCGGTGGGGGCCACCATGGACATGATGTCCCGCCGTCCGCCATAGGCGCCCACGGGCATGCCGCCGCCGATGATCTTGCCGAAGGTCGTCAGGTCGGGTTTGACGCCGTAGAAGCCCTGGGCCCCGTCCAGCCGGAGCCGGAAACCGGTGATGACCTCGTCGAAGATCAGCAGCGCGCCGTTGTCATTGCAAATGGCGCGCAGGCCCTCGAGGAAGCCCGGCTCGGGCAGCACCACGCCCATGTTCGCGCCTACGGGCTCCACGATCATGGCTGCGATCTCGCCCGGATTGGCCTCGAACAGCAAGCGAACGCTGTCAAGATCGTTGTAGGTGGCGGTCAGCGTGTCCTTCGTGCAGCCCTGGGGCACGCCCGAGCTGCCGGGAATGCCCTGGGTCATCACGCCCGACCCCGCCTTGACCAGCATGGCGTCGCTGTGGCCATGATAGCAGCCCGCGAACTTGACGATCTTGTCCCTGCCGGTGAAGCCCCGCGCCGCGCGAACGGCGCTCATGACGGCCTCGGTGCCGGAATTGACCATGCGCACCATCTCGACGGAGGGCACGATATTGCAAATCAGCTCCGCCATCTCCACCTCCCGCCCGGTGGCCGCGCCGAAGCTCAGGCCGTCCTGCGCGGCCTGCGCCACAGCCTCCAGCACGGCGGGATGGGCGTGGCCCAGTATCATCGGCCCCCAGGAGCCGATGTAGTCGAGGTATTCATTGCCCTCAATGTCCCATATCCTGTCGCCCCTCGCGCGGGCGATGAACCGGGGCGTCATGCCCACGGAGCCGAAGGCCCGCACGGGGCTGTTCACGCCGCCGGGGATACATACCTTCGCGCGATCAAACAGTTCCTGCGATCCCATGTCAACCAATCCTTCCCTCCTGGATGAATCGCGCCAGCTCGCTGGCAAAGTAGGTCAGGTAGATGTCCGCGCCTGCGCGATAAGCGGCCACCGCCATCTCGCACACGATCTTCTCCTCATCGATCCAGCCGTTGGCCGCGGCGGCCTTCACCATGGCGTATTCGCCGGAAACGCTGTAGGCGGCCACGGGCAGGTTCACCCGATCGCGCACCTGACGCACCAGGTCGAGGTAGCTCATGGCCGGCTTGACCATGATGATGTCCGCGCCCTCATCCACGTCCAGCAGCGCCTCCTTGATGGCCTCGCGCCGGTTGTGGAAGTCCATCTGGTAGCTCTTGCGGTCGCCAAAGGACGGCGCGGAGCCCGCGGCCTCCCGGAAGGGACCGTAGAAGGAGGAGGCGAACTTCACTGCGTAGGACATGATGGGCTTCCCGGTAAAGCCATTGGCGTCCAGCGTCTCGCGGATGGCCCGCACGCGCCCGTCCATCATATCCGAGGGGGCGACCATGTCCGCGCCGGCCTCTACGTGGGAAAGGGCGGTTTTGGCCAGAAGCTCCAGCGTTTTGTCATTATCTACGTCGTGATCACACAGCACCCCGCAATGCCCGTGGGAGGTGTATTCACACATGCACACGTCAGTGATGATGTACATCTCGGGGTGCAGTATCTTTGCCCGCATGACCGCCCGCTGGACGATGCCGTCCGGGGCGTAGGCCTGGCTGCCCACCGGGTCCTTGTGCTCCGGGATGCCAAACAGCATGACGCTGCTGACCCCGGCCTCCGCCAGGCGATCCAGCGCCTCGCCCATGCGGTCCACGGTGTAGCGGTACTGTCCGGGCATGGCGGCGATCTCCTCCACCCTGTCCTTGCCGTCCATGACGAACATCGGGTAGATCAGGGACGCCCTGTCCACCCGCGTCTCACGAACCATCTTGCGCAGGGTCTCGCTGCCCCGCAGCCGCCGGGGCCTTACGATCATATCCATATTCACTCGCTCCTCTGCTCTTAATTGTGTTTCCACGATTTCAATGACGCTTCCATTGCGCCCAGGCATTCCCGGAAGACATCCTCCGGCAGCCTTGTGCGCATGCCAAACAGCAGGTTGTTCATCATGCGCGACGACGCGCCTTCGATCTCCTGCTCCAGGTGGTCCCGGGCATCGACGGCCAGGCACGCGCGCTTGAACGCGGGCATCATGCGCGCCGCAACGTTGCACGCCGCGATGTCCTTTAATTCCTGAATCCGGGGAATGACGTCCCTGCCCTCGTACCAGGCGTAGAACGCCTCCTTTTCCTCGTCCAGTATGGCCTCCGCCCGCCGCATGTTCTCCCTGACCTTCTCCGATTCAAGGTCGATACCGAAGGCGTCGATATCGTAGAGGGTCGCCCAATCCAGCTCTTCCGCCGACTTTTCGATATCCCTTGGCACGGCCAGGTCGATCAGCGTGACGGGGTGGCCGGGATGAAGGGCTTGAAGATCCTCGCGGCACAGGGTATAATTCGGGCTGCTGGTGGCGCTGACCACCAGGTCGCAGCCCTGGGGCAGGTCCACGACGCCCCTGCGGTATTTGCGCACCGTCATGCAGACCCTCGCGCCGTCGTCCAGCAGGGTCCGGGCGGAGATCTTGCCCATCATGCCGCTGCCGATGACCATGCACTTCTTGCCCGAGAAGGACAGGCCCCGGCCGCGCAGCGCCTTGAGGGCGGCATGGATCACAGAGCTGTCGGAGAGGGTCAGGCTCGTCTGGGTCTTCACCCGCTTCGCCGCGGTGACGGCCATGCGAAACAGCACCTCAAGGGCATGGTCCGTAGCGTCGCAGCCGCGCGCAAAGTCCAGCGCTTCGTTTACCTGGGTGACGATCTGGTTCTCCCCTACGACCTTGGATTCCAGCCCCGCCGCCAGCCGAAACAGGTGGTCGACGGCCTCCCGCTCCCTGCGCTCGACAAAGTAGCCGGCGCATTCCGCAGGGTCGGCCTGCATGAACGCGCACAGCACCTTCGTGGGAGAAAGCCCTTCGTCCCCGGTGCTCAGCCAGATCTCCATGCGATTGCAGGTCGACAGTATGATGCAGCCGTCTACCGGATGGTGGCGCTTCAGCCAGATGAAGGCATCCTCCATCATCTTCTTTGTAAATGAGAAACGGCTCCTCACGTCCAGGTCGGCCCTGTTGTGATCGATTCCCGCCATCAATATCGGCATTGTTCTTTTCACCCTTATAAACAAGATCGGCTGTAGCAACACACACGCGCGTGCATCGCTACAGCCGTCTTTTTCCATAGCATCAGCCACCGGAATGTCCGTCCAATGGCATTGACAGCTTGCAGCAGTTCTTCTGACTTGCGCATGGACTCCCGTCCGGTTGACGCGGCCTTCTCAGGTTTCCCCAATGACCGGCTTTCGCCTCGCGTCACCCATCTGCGCTTACAGCGGCGGGCCCGTTCATGATTTTCACATGATTCTCTATTAACCCCGAACGGTTCGTCGCCGTCCGAAGCACTGCAAGCCCTGTTTGATTGTCGTTTTATCTTATCGGAGCGTCATGCGCAGGAAATACCCGCTCACTTCCTCCGGCGTCGCCTTTAACCCCTGGTAGAACCACCACTTCACCGTCGCTATGAAAGCGTTGCAGAAATAGTCCACTACATAATCCTTCGGGACATCCACGATGTCCGCAGTCAGCGCGGGAACGATTTCCCGCTGAACGAAGGTGGAAAACGGAAGCTGGAAATACTCCCAAAACAGCCCTGCGCTTTCACAGGAGAAGATCCGGGACAGCCGCTTGCGATCCTCCTGGAGGTGGTACAGCGTGTGGATGATCTTCGCCTCCACGTCCTCCTCGCTGCCGGAAAAGTCGTGCCCCGGCTCCGCGTTCAGGTGCTCCGCGAAGATGTGGTCGAACAAGCCGCTGCAAATCGCCCCCAGCAGGCTGTCCTTGGTCTCGAAATGGGCATAGAAGGTGCTGCGGCCGATGTTCGCCTCGTCGATGATGTCCTGTATGGTGATATCATCATAGCTCTTCTTCATCAGCAGCTTTTCAAACGCCAGCATAATCGCGCCGCGCGTCTTTTGTACCCGCCTGTCCGTCCGCATGATATCGCACCGATAATCCTTTCCTGATCCGCCTGCAACGATGAAATTTCGCATACCACATATCTATTATAATGAATCAGCCAAGCACACGTCCACCGTTCTGTATGTTTTCGGACATAATGTTTTGTAATTTACAATAATTTAATAGTCGTGGATTCGGTACAGTTTCGCCATTTTGTTCAGTAAAACACAGGAAGGGTGATTTGATTATTGTATTTGACTGTCCGGAAAGCTATAATCATAGATGAAAAGCCATTAAGCCAAGCTAACCGGAGGTCTTTATGGTCAAGAAGGTCAATGATTTTCTGGCGGGCTGGCCCATGACCATCGTGGGCGGGTTGTTCCTGCTGGCTTCATTCATATTGCCGCGAGTGGGCTATCCTGCCGGGGAAAAGCTGGCCTGGGTATGCGTGGTGATCTGCGGCATTCCGCTGTTATACCTCTCCGTCTGGCGCATCATCCACAATCGGGGCATCGCCAAAATCTCCTCGGCGCTCCTGATCTGCATCGCCATGATCGCTGCCATACTGATCGGTGACCTGTTTGCCGCGGGCGAGGTGGCGTTCATCATGCAGATCGGCGCGCTGCTGGAGGACATGACCACCGAGCGGGCGAAGAAGGGGCTCAAAAACCTGATCACCCTGGCTCCCGAGACCGGCAGGGTGATTGAAAACGGGCGAGAAAGCACCGTGCCCGTGGAACAGATCAGGGTGGGCGATACCGTTCGCGTGCTGCCCGGCGAGACCATCCCGGTGGACGGCGTGATACTGACCGGCGAGACCTCGGTGGATCAATCCGTGATGACCGGCGAGAGCCTGCCGGTGGACGTGGCCGCCGGCGACAGTGTGTTCAGCGGCACCATCAACCGCTTTGGAGCCGTCGACATCAAGGTGACGAAGGTCAGCGGGGACAGCGCCCTCCAAAAGCTGATCCGCATGGTGGCGGACGCCGGGAACCACCAGGCGCCCACCCAGCGCATCGCGGACCGCTGGGCCAGCTGGCTGGTGCCCATCGCGCTGACCATCGCCATTCTGACGTGGCTCGTCACCGGCGACATCGTGCGCGGCGTGACGGTCCTGGTGGTGTTTTGCCCCTGCGCGCTGGTGCTGGCCACGCCCACGGCCATCATGGCGGCCATCGGCCAGGCCACAAAGCACGGCGTCATCATCAAGTCCGGCGAAGCATTGGAGCGCATGGGCGGCGTGGACACCATCGCCTTCGACAAGACCGGCACGCTGACCTACGGGCGGCTGGCGGTCAGCGACATCCTTCCCTTGACGGACATGACGCCCGACGCGCTGCTGATCCTCGCGGCCTCCGCAGAAAAGCTGAGCGAGCACCCGCTGGGCAAGGCCATTGCCGAACGCGCAAAGGACATGCCCCTGCTGCCGGTCTCCGATTTCAAAATGATCGCGGGCAAGGGTATCACCGCGACGGTTGACGGAAAGCGGTATCGCCTCGGCAACGAAAAATACATTGCCGAAGGGCGATCAGTCGGTCCTGCATGTTGGTGCCCGCGCCCAGCTTCGCGGTACTCCCCAGCATGACGCGCACCTGGCCGGCGCGGACCTTGGCGAACAGCTCGGCCTTCTGCGTTTCGGTGGTCGCTTCGTGGATAAAGGCGATCTCCTCCCGAGGAACGCCCAGCACCTCCAGCTTGTTTCGGATGTCGTCATAGACGTTAAAGCTGCCGTCGCCCTTTGGCGTGGACAGGTCGCAGAAGATCACCTGC
>Ga0310697_10006541_pt1 | contig 11063 bp, 17 predicted proteins | sample 172DNAGHGlowgp2_FD_203883 | JGI IMG/M metagenome (GOLD analysis project Ga0310697, IMG submission 203883) | Sheep rumen microbial communities from Palmerston North, Manawatu-Wanganui, New Zealand - 1728 DNA GHGlow gp2 (v2) (version 2) | ecosystem: Host-associated > Mammals > Digestive system >...
ATCGTTATTCTCAAATATATCCATAAACTTGTCTTTATGAACACTTTCTGAACGATTATCGTGAAATGCTTCACGTATAACACGCACATCACGAGAAGAGTACATATCCTTGAATTTCCAAGTAAACTGTGACTTCTCACCCCCGTTCGTCACGAGGAATACTCCAGAATGACTTGTAATTTCGGGACAATGCTGAAGTGCTCGCCAAGTACGATAACGGATGCCGTCGAATGCATCACCCATATCCCATTCAAAAAAATTCGTAGAGAATTTGCTGGCAGTGAAAGGGAATGTTATCCCGATAGCATAGTCAGCCGCTACGGGAGTGTCCATCTCCCGACAGATGATGTCTATAGATGATTCATCAATGACCAGGTCATCCGGCAATTCATCTACTACATCTTCAGTGTTCAAGTTATCGAACCAATCAGCCATGCCTTATAATCTCGAGTTCTTCAGAGGCTTTGTCTATTTTCTCACGCAATCTCTTCACTATTAATGTCTTTTCGGCGATATAATCGCAGATAGACTGGTCAACGCATTTTGCAACATCGTGCCAGGTTATTCCGACCCAAGACCCGATTGGTCGTAACCCATCAGCAATTGGAGTTGTATCAGAACCCCACCCGACAGTTGCGCTCGGCCAGACTTCAGTGTCGCTCAATTCTATGTCCGGCCACTGGTCAGCCATAAAACGAAGATAGACTTTGTCCTGCTTGCTAGTACATTCAAGACTTGTATTTCACGGATATGTCCGAACTTTCCTCGCTCTTCGTCTGCCCAACCAATCCATACAGTATCGCCGGATTTCAAGTCTCCGAAAGTCTTTTTGTTCTCTTTAGTATCGCTCATAAAATACGTATTTTGTAACTTTGACAAAGGTACGAATTATTTTTGAATCAAGCAAACAATAATATAGAAAAGATTTGATTTTAAAGTACTTTAACGAAAATCGGAGCCATTTACTTGGCTCCGATTCAAATAGCAGTATTAAAAATTTGCTCAATCAATTTCTGTAATTGATGAATGTACATCCACAAGATCGTCAAACAAAGTCTTGATGTTTGTCTTACGAAGGATGTCTTTACGGATTCCAGTCAGGTCCCGTCCGTAATTCGGGTTCCCGGCATACTTCGCACGAGGATTGCCTTCGATGCACACATTAGATGCAAGCAGTTGTTCTGTAGTGCGGTTAATGATATACCGCTTCTGCATCAAGTTGATGTACGGCTCTACATAACTATCTGGATGCGAATGACGCTGACCGACAATACCGAACACATTACGACTACTAGTGCCGAAATGGGTTTCGAGATGACCCTGACAGAGCAACAGTGTGATGTCGAAATTATTATCCAGGCACAAATCTACGATGTTCGTTGCACTCATACGTGAACGTGGAGCAACTCCCTTGATATACTGGTGCACTTCTGTAATCAGGGCGTGCTTCAACACCATAGCAGAGTCCTTGAGAATCTGGAGCGAGTCAACAGCTCTCATATGGTTTAAGAAATCGATACTTAGACCGATGTTGATTCGAGAATTCCCATATGGATAACCGAGATTCGTGTCCGGTCGGGCGATTGTTGGCATTATATCCGGTTCCGAAACTTTTGGCATTCTAAGAGTCTGTTGCTCAATTGATTTTGTGCTGCCAAATCCGCAGCTAGTAGCAGTCAACAGGCATATTAAGCCCGTGCAGACTGCGAAAATAATTCTTTTCATGCTTACCGTTAAATTTAGTGTCGAACTCCTTTAATCCGACATTCGTTTAATTGTTCTTTTCATTGGCTGCGAAGAGCAGAGTTTCCCTAAACGTCACGAAACTCCAAACGGTTCACCCGCCAACTATGAGATCCACATTACGAGAGTGGTTTTCGCATCTCGGGACGATACTGCAACGTCCCAAAATAAAATATAGTACAAAAGTTATACTACGGACTTCAATGTTATTTATCTGAGTTGTCCGAAAAAGTATTCCGAATACTCAAAATAAACTGATAAACCAGTGATAAACATCGATGTGTAGCCACAGTTCGTTAATTATCACAAAGATGACTACGAATGCATCCATCAATGTTGAAACAATCGTCATAGTCGGAGTTCTGTGAACTTTGAAAATCTCTTTGATTGCAGTTTCAATGAATCCAAATACTAACCAGATAAGACAGATGAACCAAGATGATGTGAACAAACCGAACAAGAACCAGCCATATGCAAAGACTGCTGAACAACCGACTGTTGCTTTGTCGTCATTACTAATATCTTCTGCTTTGATTTCTTTGTTCGCTAATTTGGCGACGATTTCCGCTTTTCCCATATACATAATCAATGCGAAAACTGTAAACACACCACAAAAACTGAAAATGCTAAATGTCATAATGTTTTATTTTTATTGTTGTTAATATTCTTTTTAATATAGAAAACCAGCATTCTGCATCATTGCTTGCTGAGTTGCAGCAATGAGTGCTTTATCGTCTGGTTCCGGATTTCTTTTCTTTTCAAGCATGTCATTATATTCATCACATCTTGCATAAGCGAGATGCTCTGTTTCGAATACATCTTTCAATTTAATAGACTTCTTCGATTCCGGAATATTCTTTACAATGAACTTATCTGTCTTATTTGAATACACAACGTGATATATATGTCGTTTCTTCAAGAGTTTGCGCTGAAGTAAATTCATCGGAAAATGATATTTCTTCAACATATTATGAAACTTATCAAGTTCTTGACTAGACGGTTTCACGATTTCTACTTCTTTGTCAGTTTCTATAATCAAATCAAGGACTGTGCACTTCTTATCGAACATTATCATCGGACGGCATGATGACGGATTTCCCCATGCATAGACTTTGAAACACTTGCTTCCCGGAACCGGCTTCTCTGCAGGTATCGTAGCGTAACTGTTGATGATAACCACATCACCCAATCTGAATTCATTCAACTGGTTATCCAAATCGATATATTGCCATCCTCGCTCGATGATGTTATTTGTCTTGAGCGTATCATAGAACATCTTTCTTTCTGCTTCAGATGCGATTCTGAATTCATCCGGTTTAACATTAATCTTCGGCTTCTGGTCATTCAATTTTACTTTACCGGACTCTAGATAAACAACTGCATTGCATATGCTAAACTGTTTAAGTCTATAGTCTGATTCTCGCACTTTGCCGATGAAACAGTCTGCCGGCTTGATTCCTCCGAACCTGACTACAGGAGCATAGACAACAATATCATCTCGCTCAAAGACATAATTACCGGAAATTAATTTCTTGTCCTGTTTGATGAATCTCAGTTTTCGTTCTTTCAATTTATGATTCATCAGACTCTCCAATTTGAAGTCGGCTTTCTTGAACCGGTGTCTCTGTTCCCATATCTCATCGGGAATTCTAAGCGGGCGGTCCAGTTGAGATATATCTCTGATGAATAATTCATCATCTTTTAGTGATAATATAGCAAATGCGTAATTACAGTTAGTTTCCAGATGATATGCTTCAGGACAGTCTTCGGGGTATCGCTTCGTTTCTGTATATTCTCCATAATATATCAGAATATATTCCGGTTCTTCACCAGAACTGAATGTCAGATAGTCTCCCTTTTCCATATAGAGCTGGACTATCGTCTGAATTACATCAATACCTTTCGGGCTGAGTAAATCCTGATACTTTTTCGGAAGTTCCGGACTGGTCATATTAATCTGCTTAACATCGTTGAAGTTCAACATACTAATTTCTATTTGATGGCAAAGGTACGTAATTATTCTGAAATTCACAAAACTTTCTGAGATTAAAGTTCCGATTTTTATAATTTTTAAGACTTTTGTGATAAATACAGAAATTTATAACCAAATGCTTATGAAGAATAAGAATAAGGAAGGAATGATTTTCGGTCATTCTGATTACAATGAACACTGGCGCAAATTGCCGGATCCAGACGAACAGAACGTCAGACAATTATCAGACGATAAAAAGAAATGAGTTGCTCAACTGAGTAACTCATTTTATATGCTGCTTTATTTTGTTCGCTTCTCTTGTTATTATTGTACCGATTCCTTGTAATTGCAGAAACTGCTCTAATTTCTCCGGACTATTTTGTAATTCCTTGTGTCTTTCAAGATATTTCTCCGGATTGAACATCAGTTCTATGATTTTATGAACCTTCTCCATTCTGCCGTCTGCCTGGAAATCATAGCCCTTGAATGTATCTGTATCTTTAAAGTAAAGGCAATAATGACAGAACGTGACTGGAATCTCACTCGTGCATATATAAATCTTGTCTGATTGTCTTCTGTACAACCGAAAGTCTGCATTATATGAAACATCAAGAGTATCCTTGATATTATGAAGAGATGAGAAAAGCCGAAATATCCTCCGGAAATCATCAGAGATATTGAAGCCGATAGTGATATATGCCTTGTGAATATATTCCTGGTCTCCTTGCCAGTTAGAGAAACGCTCGGATACAATTGCTGTCGGTATAGTCTTGTCGTATGCAATCATCGGATGGCTGTCATCATCCGGATCAGTTGTATAATAGACTCCGGAACAGTCAGTCGAATTGTCAAATACTAAATGAGTGCGATGTGCGAGATGTCTTATTTTGTCATCGAACTGCTCTGATGATTTCTTTTCATCTGCATCATCAACGGTCCCGTGCTTATGAATACAAATTACAAGTGAGAACATATAATTGCTCTGGTCGTACTCAACATCTGAGTCCAACTGCGAGGAAACCGGCAGTGATTCATTTAGATTTTCTCCTAGTTCCCCGAATAATCGGTCAATTAATATGCTCACTTCCATATTTAACTTGTATTTTGCGTGAGTTTGAACTTTGGCATATAGTATCTCCAAGTGAAAGTATCCCATTTCTTTCGAAGGTTTAATTTCTCTAACGGATTCTTTCTATGCCGCTTTAAATTTGTATAATAATGAATAGATTTCTCTCGCTCTTTCATTCCGGCTGTATCATAATTCAATACCCATTCATCATATGCTTCCCATAGCCGATGCACACAATATATCCATTCTTTCGGGTAACGCATATAGAATGTTCCGAGATTCTTTTGGTAAAAGTCTGCTATTTCTATGATGGGTGCATCTAGTATAACTTTAGTACAGTTAGGATGGTCACTGCTATCAGTTAAAACAAGATGAACTTTCATAATGAAATGTTTATAATTACGCAATATTCCTCCCAATGATGAAAAGATACGAAAGAACGCACGGCGGTCTTGACTTAAATTACAATAACACAATAAGTTAACTCTCCATTCTCGTTCTCTGCTGAAATCTAATTCCGGCCAATGCTCACATTGAAATCCAGTCCAAGCTTTATATTGCTGTGTTTTTAACAATTCATAATGTTCCCATATACTACTCCATTTCCGAATCGGTTCACCGAGTATAACCATTTCTGTAGAATCTGGAATTGCTAGTTTAAGCACTTGATATATTCTTTTGTTAAACTTATATTTCAATAAATCTATATCTTCTTTAATGTCAGCAAGATATGTCGGACCGTATTGTATGATAAAAGCAAAACGGTATTTCTTTGACTCATCCGAAATCAAATTACTCGTATCTAATCCAATAGAGTCGAAATCTTTGAAAAAATTATCTTGCCAGTTACTCATAGATATTCAAATAAAAACATCCTCAAGAAAGTGTCAAAAACAGATTTGACAAATTTCTGCTCATTGAACCAATTGTTCAAGTTATTCAGATTCTTATAATAATCAGACATTAATTTGTTCGTTCCGAATATGTCTAAAATTGTTATTGCTGAATATTCCCTGACATAATTAGTGTATTTTGTCTCTGATGTTACTCCGCCCCATATTGTATGATTCTTCGGGAAACAATGAACTAGTGAATTAATGAAACGTATGAATGCTCCGAAATCATCTGAACACATATTAAAATATGTGACGAACCCCCAACGATAACTGTATAGTTTCGGAAACTCACTCTTCATTTCCGGTTTATCGTACATTACATATACATCAGTAGTATCTAGTGATGTGTTGTTGACAGCTGTTTTCATTTTCTTGAGAATTATCGGCAACAAATTAGGTTCGTAGTTTTTGCCGATTTGACCATAGAAGAATTCAACAGAGAACTGATATAAATGCCTGGTCGGAGATGCTAAGTGTTCAATCAATGGGTCAAACGGACGAATCTCAACATCTGGTTCGGATATTGAAGCAGCAATGCTTTCGTTGAATATAGTGTCGATTCGTTTACTCATAAATCGTTTTTGTAGCAAAGGTACGATTTATTTTAATAGGACACAAACATTTAAGTATATAATTAAGAATTTTTAAGATACAAAACAGCAATTTCCAAGTATAAATAATGATGAAATGAATTAAGAAAATAGAAAGATGAACAAATTCGACAGACAGTATCTAGATTTACTACAGGATATTCTCGACCACGGAGTCAAGAAACAGACTCGTGCTGGTGAAGTATTGAGTGTATTCGACCGGACCATGCGATTCGATTTACACGAAGGCATTCCCTTGCTGACTACTAAGAAAGTATTCTATCGAGGATGCATCGTGGAGTTGTTATGGTTCCTATCGGGCAACACGAACATCAAGTATCTTGTTGACAACAACGTGAATATATGGACTGATGATGCTTATCGCTACTATCGTGAACTGTGTGAGAAGCACAATAATGACTTGCAGTATTACAACGAAGGCGAGGGTTATGTTTACGGTGAACGCAAGCCGCTGGATAAAGAAGACTTCATTGCGAGTGTCCAGGGTGAGTGCGTAGAGCAGTTTATCTTCCGCGATCCAAAAGACGGACAATTCTATCAGTGTGTCTATACATACGGTGACTTGGGTGATGTTTACGGAAAGCAGTGGAGAAAGTACGGTCATAGCGGATTCGACCAGATTCAGAATATCATTGATACGCTGAGAAAAAATCCGGATGACCGCAGAATGCTTTGCGTTGCGTATAATCCGGATGCTCTGTGTGCTCTCGACGGAGTTGCTCTGCCTCCTTGTCATGTGATGTTCCAGTTCTGGACTCGTGAACTAAGTGAACAGGAGAGACTCGGGTTGGTTCCAGAAGATGAGTTGAAGAAGGCAGCAGAGGACTGGACTGCAAGAATGGATGAGTTGAATATTCCGAAGAGAGAATTGAGTTGTTCATATATCATGAGATCAAATGATTATATGTGCGGGCAACCGTTCAACAGTTTTCAATACGGGGTTCTTACTTATATGATTGCTAAACTTGTGAATATGATTCCGGGAGAATTAGTATATCACGGAACAGATGTTCATATCTACGAAAATCATATTGAGGGAGCAAAAGAACAACTATCTCGTTCTGGTTCTGATATTATTCCAAAGCTTAAATTTACAGAAGGAAAAGAATTCAAAGAGATTTCTGATTTCGCATACGAAGATTTCATTATTGAAGATTATTATCCAGATGCACCTATTAAATTTAAGTTGAACGTGGGATAATCGTTGAATTTTCCTAAATATCTATAACAACTTATTGTCAAACCAGTTATTCTTCGTACATTTGCAAAAATAAAACGATGAGTGACTGGTTTGACAATATATCAAGTGATGTCATCACACAAAATGACCAATGTGTTGATGCAGAACTCCAGGCAGAGTGCGAAGAAAAGCAATACGACTTCGGACTTTACCTGGCATCTCCTCTTACTCCGGATACTAAAGGCGAATTCCCGCAGAAACGAGGTGTATTTGACATTAAAAATGAGTTTATGAATTTTTACAAGAAATTCCACAGACTCATACCTGACAGTACGTTCGATGACACGATGTATACAACATCATCAATCTATAAAAGTTGGAGCGGGACTTTCCACGACAATGTTAAAATGGAGTATATTATGAACAGTCCATATGCTTCATTTTATAACGGTAATGCTTTATGTTCATTTGCTGTCAAGTTTAATTTCTCAAGAGATTTCAGAGAACTAATGGCAATTATTCAGTTAATGAATACTTTCTTTCCGTATGATCAAAAAACAATATCTCGCTATATGTTCAATAACAAAGTATTAGCATTACCGTTTGGTATTAATGACATTATTCCTATTCTTGATGCTAACTGGACTGAAATATACAAAAAAGATCTGAAAACATTATCTCACGATAATGAATATCTGTCTAAATTTGCGATGCATATCTCTCAGAATAACTTCACTTCAGATGGAACATCAATAGATGAAATCAAACAGAAATTCAGCAATTATCTTCTATTCTGGCATCGTATCAAGGAACAGAAAGAAAACGAACGAGTCATCGCTAGTTTCTCTAAAGACTGGCTCGAAGATTTTAGAATTAAAAACATTTAAATACATTAGATTATGGATTTTGAAGAACTGAAGCAAAAAGCAAAAGACGAACTCGAGAATGCTATCAAGAAGCAGGAAGAACTCATCAAGAAACTAGAGATAGACTTTAACAGCATCGACAAGTTTAAAGTCGGCAATATTGTTGTGAAACCTCGTGGTGAGTTCAAAGGTATTATCTACTACGATTACTATCTGATTGCCGATACTCCGTTAGTTGAAGGTGAAAAACTGAGAATTCCAATTCGTCATCATATCAAACTGAGGATGGATGCTACCAGATGCGACATGAATATGTCTGGAGTTATCGACTTGCTGGAAATTCCCATCTCTGACTTAGAATCAACAACAGTCATCACATTGAAAGAAATGTTCAATCGAGAAAAGTCAAATTTGAAGTCAGAATTCACCGCAACTATCGACTCATCTCGTCATAATATAGAAAAATATCAAATAGAAATCGAGAAACTTCAAGGATATATCAAACACTCTGAAGATTACATAGCAGAATCTGAAGCATACGATTTTGATGCAAGTTTTGATTCAGCAGTTGATAAGTATCTGACTAGTGAAAGTTTTCAGAAGGACTTGAACAGCAAACCGACTGCATATAACAGAGAAAGTTTCAAAGGGTCGCATATCTTCACTCTGAAGTAATTCGCTCATAAGTAACGAAACTAAAAGGAACTGAATGCTTCTCGTCCTTATCGTGACAAGTAGCATAGACAACGTCGTAGTTATCGGGAATTTCCGGGAAGAATGCATCGGCTTCGGCCGGTGTATCGTTGATTTCTGTAATGTACAGACAGTCAACGATTCCCATCTCCATTGCTTTCTTATAGACAGATGCACCGCCGATAATGAATACTTCATCATCCAGTTCATCATTCAATGCACCGGAATGTACCAGTGCATGTGCAAGGTTCTTGCAAACATATGCTCCTGGAATTTCCCCGACCGTAGTGCTTATTACGATATTACAACGGTTCTTCAGAGGACCGGATGGCAGACTCTCGAAAGTCTTCCGACCCATAATAACTGTGTGTCCTTCAGTCTTTTTCTTGAAGAACTTCAAATCATCCGGCAGATGATACAACAGTTGTCCCTTATTTCCGATAGCACCGTTTTTTGCTACGGCGGCGATTATTGATATTTTCATTTGTTTACTTTTTGTCGTTTAATAATTCTTCGAACTATTCATACATCAGAATGTTATGATGTTCGATAGTGTCTATAGCACTCATCTCTTTCTGGAGAATCTCCTACATATCCTTCTGATTCTGAACCAGTTTGTTGTTCATATTCACCATAATGCCATTGAATATGAGGCTGCATACACTCAAAGTGATGACAATTGGAGCAACGATTTTGCAATTAACTTTTAACTTCATGACTGTCCTTTTTCAACTTCCTTTGTATATTTATCGGAAAGCAGTCAGACCCAAATGTCGTTTGGATTTATTCGTAATGCTTCATTTTGTGCTTTTAACATCAATTGATTGAATATATCAGTCCATTCTTCTTCTGTGTATTCTTTTCTGAAATCTATTATGTCATAGCATTCAATACAATTTGCAGCGATTCTATTACTGAAACTATGAACAAATTCTAAATCTGGTGTGTACACATAACGAGTCTTATCCATATTATGACGCATCAGTACAATGTACTTCTTATCATTGTTCTCGCATAACATTAAACTGCAATTCATGGTTCTTCTTCCCCTATTTTCTATAACTTTCCATTACAGATGCTCCGACTAGATAATAGCATCCGTTTGCTGCATGCCAAGAGTTCACAATCATTTCGTTGTCCTTTCCAGTGAAACGGACTTCCTCATTGCCATGGTGATATTTGATTGCTTTTCCTAATTCGTTGTATAGTTGATTAACTGTCATCTTTCCTTATATAAATCTTTGACATTTTCAAAACCAATCTTCAAGAACGGCCACTTGCAGCGATATGCAATGTGGAAATTCCATGCAATGCCTCCGTTTGTGACATTGTTCCAGTGCCAAGAGCGATGAATCCATCCGTCTTTCAAATCTGTTGTAGAATAACAAATTCGGAATTTCCCATACAATAAAGTGTATTCAGCGTTCGTATACGAGCGTTCTCCTGTGCCCGGACAATATCCGCCCGTATAACCACCCCAGAATGTATTATATTCGGACGATTCGCATTTTGATAACGGTTTTTCTTTCCAGAACATATTGATATTATATAATTACGTTTCTGATGATTATACTCATCAATTACTGAAAAGTCAAAATAAAAGCACTGAAGGATTTTCTCACTTCAGTGCTTTCTATTAATCATCATATTCCTCTTCTCTCAAACTTTCTTCGAAATATTCTTCAGCAAACTTATGCAGATAACTATAGAAATCAACGAAACCGCGGGCATCATATTCCTGGTCACCAGACTTGCTCGGATTTATCACCATCGGCATCCGTGCTAACCAGAGCATCATCTTGATGAAGCGAATCGTTTCTACTCTGCATTCGGTCAGCATCTTCCGGTAACTCTCGTAACTGAGCATCTTGAACTGCATCATAAACATCTTCGAACGACCCATAGAAGTACCGCTGAAACTGATGTTGTCTTCGTATAGAACTTCCAGTTCATTCTTGATTTCTACAAGACGGTTATACTGTTCTTCAGTCGGACAACCGGGCAACCCGAATTCTTTCTTCTGAAAAACCATC
>Ga0310697_10006543_pt1 | contig 11062 bp, 11 predicted proteins | sample 172DNAGHGlowgp2_FD_203883 | JGI IMG/M metagenome (GOLD analysis project Ga0310697, IMG submission 203883) | Sheep rumen microbial communities from Palmerston North, Manawatu-Wanganui, New Zealand - 1728 DNA GHGlow gp2 (v2) (version 2) | ecosystem: Host-associated > Mammals > Digestive system >...
CGTACCCGCTGACGATGATGGCGACGATCGCCGCAACGGCTGCCGCGATCAGCGCGATCAACAACCCGATGTGCTCTGCAAAGAACTTCATGATGCCTCTCTCCTTTCGTTCCTCCGTCCTTTGTGATCCGGCGGTGTTGTCCGCCTCTTGGTTACGGGATCATCATACCGCAAGAACCCGCGCCGCGAAAGGGCCGCCGCATCGAATTAATGGCGGATAATTCTGCGGAAAAGCAGAAATAACAGTCGCTATTTGCAGCAAAGAAAGATCGCGGGCGCATACAAAAAAAGAGTTGCAAAAAGCAGGACTTTTTTACAGCTCCTTTTATAATTATGAGTCTCAATGCACCTTGCCGTATTTGCGCATTACATCGATGACATCGGGGATAGATTTGATCATGATGATAGCGAAAACCGAGGAACAAGTAAGGAAACAGATAATTTCGGCAATCACATATCCGATCGGATTGACATACTCACGTGTCAGCAGTTCCACTGTCGTTCCGTCTTTCTCCGCTATGATGCGATCACAGCCTCGCACGCGTTCGATTCGATAGACGTAGGGGGATATGGTTGCCTGATCTCCTTTGTGGATCAGTCTGTCGTTGAGAACGGAGGCGTTCGGCATCTTTTCCAGCTTGCCCTCCGCATTATACAGATAAACGGTGCCTTTTCGCACAGTGAAGATGTTGTTGCGATAGATTCCGCATTTATGATCGCCTGCGTACATCATGTGATGGAGCGAACCGTTGCGGAAGGCGGCAAAATACCCGTCATCGGAGTACGCTATGGCATAGCCGTCCGCATTGGCGATACCAGCAATCTTTGCGCTTTTTGGCCATTCGTATTCTTCTGTGAGGATTGAATCGGGAAAGTCCGTTTGCGGACGCAGGGACGAAAATGATAGACGGTTTGCCGTAATTGCGAAAAAAAGAGTGCCGGCAAAGGACAGGAGAAGGAGCCCGATCAGGATAACTTTGACCGTTGTCGTTCGGGAACGGAACCACTTTGTTGAAGCTTCGGACCGATCAACACTATAATCCCAAAAGCGTTGATTGGCATCCCAGAATCGTTTGCCCATGTTCTTTCCCCCTTTTCTATTATCACTATATCACCGATGGGATTGATCCGCAACCGGCCGCCGCACCGAAACCGCAGGCGCTATTTCCGCCGCCGGCGCGAAAAAAGGCGCGGTATTTCGCGTTTCTCCGCTTCCCAAACGCGCCGCGCGGGTGTATACTGATAATAGAAAAAAGCACCGGAGGACAACACGATGAGCAGACGGTCGGTGAAGGAAAACAAAACCGTGTATCAACAGAGCCGCGAACGCTGCAATTTAAGCCGCGAGGCGGCGAGCGAGCGGCTGGAGTTCGTATCGGCGGACCGCATCGAAAAGATCGAAAGCGGAAAAAGCGCGCCCCACCCGGACGAAGTGCTGCTGATGGAGAAAGGGTACGAAGACCCGGAGCTTTCCAATTATTACTGCACGCACGAGTGCCCGATCGGCATGAAATACGTGCAGAAGGTGGAGCTCAAGGAGCTGCCGCATCTCACGGTGGAACTGCTGTCCGCGCTCAACGCGATGGAGGAGGAAAAGAACCGGCTCATCGACATCTCCGTCGACGGGCGGGTCAGCGACACGGAACGGAAGCAGTTCAACGTGATCCTTGCAAAGCTGTCCGCGCTGGACCGTTCGATCCGCGGCATGCGGATCTGGATCGAGCACGCGCTGATCACCGGCAAGCTGGAAGAGGAACGGTAACGGTGTAAGAGCGCGTTCAAAACGCAGGAGGAGGAAACCGCATGGAAGCGACTATGTATGAAGATTTGAGCAAGTGGCGGCGCCGCAGAAGGAAGAAGCGGATCATCTGGGGGATCGTGATCGCAGTTTTGGTGATCGCGCTGATCCTGCTGTATGTGTACCGCAACCGGATCATCCCGTGGCTGGAGTACGGGCGCGCGGAGCTTTCGGAGACCGCGGGAAATACGCAGGACGCGATCGACCGGTTCAGCGTACTCGGCGATTATAAGGACGCGACGGCGCGCGCAACGAAGCTTGCGCACGGCATGCAGGCGGACGATTCGTTTACCGACGCGCTGCGCGCCGCCGAAATCGGCGACGTCGTGACGTTCGGACACTATGAACAGGACGACCGCGCGGACAACGGCAAGGAACCGATCCGCTGGATCGTGTTTGCAAAGGAGAACGGCAGGGTCCTGCTGTGGTCGGAGTCGGTGCTGGACGAGCAGCCGTATCACAACGCGCGGGAGGACATTACGTGGGAGAAATGCACGCTGCGTACATGGCTGAACGGACCGTTCTATGAAGCGGCGTTTTCCGAAACGGAACGCGCGCTGATCGCAAAGACGAAGCTTTTGAATCCGAACAACACCGCAAGCTACACGAGCGGCGGCAAGGATACGCCGGACAAGGTTTTCATCCTCAGCTTTGCGGAGCTTGTCGATCTTGCGTGGCGGAATCACTACATCGATGACATCTACGCGATGCCGAGCAGGTACGCCGTCAAACAGGGCGTCGACATGCATTCCGGCTACGGCACCTGCTGCTGGTGGATCCGCACGCCGGGCGCGTATCAGGCGTGCGCGACCTACTGCGACATGGCGGGCTCGCCGATCTACTCGGCGCTTGCGAACAGCGCGGGCTACGGCGTCCGTCCGGCGATCTGGATCCTCGCGGGCGAGTGACCAAATCCATGAAAGGGACAGTCTCTTTCGGTATGCGGGAGCGACGGTTTACAACGTGCAAATCCGCCGTTTTTGCGGCAATAGAGGTCCTGTTTACGCCGCGGCGGCCCTTGTTCTTTCCAACGGACGGGAGTACCATAAAGACGTAGAAAGGGATAGGGGATCCGTCAAAGGACAATGGGGGATTGCAATTTGAAAGGAGAGGGTCATATGAAGAACCGAACGTTTTCGAACCGGCATCCGGTGCTGTACCGGACACTGGTCGCATTGGGCAGTACGGCGGTGCCGTTTATTGTCGGGTTTGCGCCGATCTTTCTGCTGCTCGCCTACGCCGACAGGATCAGCGGCGTGCTGTTTGCGGTTCTGCTGGTCCTGTACATTGCGCTGCTTTTCGCAGTGGCAATTCTTGTTGTGCGGCCCAGACGGATGAACGAGCTTCGCGCGATCCTGGGCGATGAGGCGTTCTTTGCGCGCTACCCGCATGAAAAGAAGAAGGAGCTGCGCCGTTGGAAAAAGGTCGACGCCTACCGGGACACGGGCGCGGCGGAAGAACCGGCCCCCCAAAAAACGATCGCAGAGCGGGTGCAAGCCGAGGAAGCGTGGAGACGCCGCAGGAACAGGACGGTGCTGATCATCGTATGCACGATCATCCTCTTTGCGGCGACTATGATCCTGCTGTATGACAACCGCGACGCCATTTCGGACTGGACGGGATATGTACGCGCGGAACTGGCGGAAAGCGCGGGAAAACCGCAGGAAGCGATCGATCGCTTCAGCGTGCTCGGCGATTATAAGGACGCAGCGGCGCGCGCGGCGAAGCTGGCGCAGGAACTGGTTCAAGACGACGCATATTTCAAACCGTTCCGCGAGGCCGAAGTCGGTGACGTCGTGACGTTCGGAACCTACGAGCAGGACAATCGCGAGGACAACGGCAAAGAGCCGATCCGCTGGATCGTCATCGCAAAGGAAGGCGGCAGAGAACTGCTGCTGTCCGAATCGGTATTGGATGCGCAGCCGTGGCGCACGGAAACCGGAGAGCGCAACGGGTGGAAAGGATCATGGATTCGCAACTGGCTGAACGACACGTTCTATGAAACGGCGTTTTCCGAGACCGAGCGGTATCTGATCGGAAAGACCGGACTCGAGTATTCTTATTACAGATCAACCGGCAGCTCGCACTCGAAACGGGTGACGGCCTCCACGGAGGACAGGGTTTTCCTCCTCGACTCGGAGGAAAAGATCACGTATCTGCTGGACGATGAATCCGGGCAGAGAAAAGACTGTTACTATGCGGAGCCGACAGCGTACGCGCTTGCGCACGGGGCGATCCCGTTCGAAGACAACCCGTATGCGCCGGAGGGAGCCTGCGGCTGGTGGGACCGTTCCGGTAACGGAAGTTCGGACTACGGCGTCCGCCCCGCGATCTGGATCCTTGCGGGCGAGTGACGATAGCCGCATCCCCAAACCGTTTTCATTCAGAAAGGAGAATAAACGATGGAACAGTATACCCAACAACCCATTATCATTGAACCCGAGACGCCCCAAAAGAAACCGGTCGGCTTGCAGATCACCGCGCTGGTTCTGGGCATCGTCGGCATGGCGCTTGCGTTTCTTGCGTATTTCGGCACGATCTTCGGGAACGTCGGCATTGCCGTCGCAAGCGGGCAATACGGCAACGTGAACGGCGTTGCGATCGCATCGGGCGTCGTCATAATCGCGGACATCCTGATCGCGATTCTGTGCCTCGTCGGACTGATCCTCGGCATCGTGGGGCTTGTGAAAAGCATCCGCCGCGCCACGCGCACCGTGAAGGGCATCGTCATGAGCGCGATCGGACTCACGCTCTCCGAAGCGGGACTTGCGCTCATGGCCGTCGGACTGTTCATAAGCGGCGTATTCCGCATTCTGATCCAAACCGGCGCGTTCCACTGACGGATCAAGTCTGCAAATGTGACAAAGGGATTTCTCCCTTTGTCACATTTGATATGATCTTGAAAGGAGTACAATCGGTATGAAACAGGGGGATGTATTCTTACTGTTTAAAAAGCATACGATTTCGGTTGCGAAAAGCAAAGAGGCGTTGCTGAACGAGCTGAGCACGAGGGTGTTTCCTTTCTTTCTTGTCCGATACAATTTTGCATGGCGGGGAACCCCCGACCGCCTGAACGGGGAGGTAGAGGAAGACCGGTTCCACGTAACGGCAAACTATTCGTTTTTCAGCAGTTGGCAGGCGATCGCGCACGGAAGCGTCCGTTCCGTCGACACGCAAAACTGTCTGATTGAATATCGGTTCTTTCCGGATAATTTCAACCTCCTGTTTTCAGCGCTCCTGGTCGCGGCGACCCTGTTTGCAGGAATCAAATCCGGCTTCGGGACGGTGTTTCTGTTCTTCCTGGGAGGTTATTTTGCATTCCTGTTTCTTTCTATTTTCTTGTTCGGACTGTCCGTGAATCATATTCATGCCCTGATCGAAGAAATCGGAGCGGATGCGGATGATCCGGACACGCTTTTTTAGGAGGATCGGAAGGTGACAAAAAAGGAAATCATCGTCATAGCCGTATGCGCGGTTTTGATCGTGATACTCATGTTTCTGCCGCTGCTCATCGCTTATGCAGGAACGGCGGCGGTTGGCGCGCAGGCTTTTACCGCAGATGAAAACAGCAGCGTTTATCTTGCCGCAGGCAGGCAGATACGCGTCATTTCGCCGGACAACACGGTAATGTCCTTCCGTGCGCCGCTGAACGGCGTAACTGCGATCGAAACAGACGGTCAGACGATTCGGGTATTCTCGGGAAGAAGCTTTGCGGTCGTGGATAAAAGCGGCAGCGTTGTTGAGCGAGGAAGGCTTGACGACCGGGAAGCGCCTGAGAAACAGTCAACGGTCATACAAGGCGGCGTGACCTATCGTTACAAATCGGTTCTGGGGTTTTACAGGATCACACAGGAAACAGCCGGAAAAGAGACCGTTCGATACCGGATGCCCCTGACGGACGTCATTCTTCGGTTGATCGGAATCGCCGGCATCCTGCTGTTTGCGCCGTTCTGCGCCGGCGTTCCGCTGTATTTTATGATTCATAAGCGTGTGGCAAAGGACGGCACGATTCTGCCGCCGCAGGCGCAGGGCTGACTCCGGCAAGCAGTGCGGCGAAGGAACAGACAAAAAAACCGGCTCCGATCGCTCGGAGCCGGTTTTTTGCAGCAGAGCGCCACTTTTCGCAGTGCCCTTGCTTTTTCGGGCGGGGACTGGTATACTCATCGCACAAAGACGGTGCGGGAGAACGCGTATGAAGAACAGAAAACGGCATAGCAGAGGCCTTCTCGAGACGGCGGAGCATACGGACCCGGCGCCCGTGACCGTGCGCGCCGACGGAGGGGATTCGTTTTACGAGGAGCTTTTGGAGTTTGCGGTTTCGCTTGCGAACAAGCTGCAGACCTGCGGCGCGGAGACGTACCGCGTCGAGGAAACGATCACGCGCGTGATCGAGGCGTACGGCGTGGAGCGGGCGGACGCGTTTGTGATTCCGAGCTGCATCATGGCGAGTCTCGAAACGGACGAGGGCAGGCTTCTGACCAAGATCCGCCGGCTGAAGAGCAGCGAAACGATGCTGGACGGCATCGAGCGGTACTCGGCGCTCTGCCGCCGCATCTGCGCCGAAAAGCCGGACATGCAAGAGGCGCGAAGGCTTTTGCGCGAGGCGGAAAAGAACGTGTGCCACTACTCGCTTCCGGTCTATTATTTCGCGGCGTTTCTGATCGGAGCGGGGTTCGGGATCTTTTTCGGCGGCGGTATCCTGGAAGCGCTGGCGGCGGGTATCTGCGGCGTAGCGATCGGACTGTCGTTAAAGTTCATGGGGAAACTGAACGCGAACACGTTTTTCACGTCGTTCGTATGCAGCTTTATTCTCGGGTTTTTAGCGAACGTTTTGACGGCGATCGGGGTCGGCAAGAACGCGGACATTGCGACGATCGGGGCGATCATGATCCTGGTTCCGGGGTTTCTGTTCACGAACAGCCTGCGCGACGTGATTTACGGCGACACCATGTCGGGACTGAATCGCCTTGTGCAGGTGCTGATCATTGCGGTCGCGCTGGTGTTCGGCACGAGCGCGGGCGTTTCGCTTGCGCGGCAGATCTTCCCGGCGATCGCGACGGGCCTGCTGCCGATCGATCATCCGCTGTGGATCGAGTGCATTGCAGGACTGGTGGGCACGCTCGGATTCGGACTGATGTTCAACATGCACGGCAAGGGGATTCCGTTTGCGCTGCTGGGCAGTCTGATTTCGTGGCCGGTGTGCGTGATCGCCATGCGGCTCGGACTTTCGGAGCCGATCGCGTATCTGATTGCGGCGGCGACGTCCTCGTTCTATGCCGAGATCATGGCGCGCATCCGCAAGTTCCCGGCGACGAGCTATCTGCTGTGCGCGCTGGTCCCGCTGATCCCGGGATCGGGCATTTATTATACAATGGACTTTCTTCGCCGCGGCATGCTGACCGACGCGTACGCGAAAGGCCGCGCGACTGCGGCAATCGCGGGCGCGATGGCGATCGGCGTACTTTTGGTATCCACGGGATTCCGCATGTGGAGCGTATGGAAGCATCACCGCCGGAAAAAAGCATAAAATACGCCGGATAATCTTAGAGCTCGGTTGCTTTTGAAAAGATGGACCGGAGCTTTTTTGATATTTCGTCAAGGATCGGCACGATTCTTCAAATAGTTCATTTGGATGATAGACAAGGTATTAATTATATGATACAATACCTTTTAAAGATAATACAGATAGGAGTCGTATATGAACTATGACGTTTTAATCGTCGGGGCAGGGCTTTACGGCGCTGTTTTTGCACATACGCTGCACCACTTTGGCAAGCGCGTACTGGTCATCGACCGTCGCGATCATATCGCCGGCAATATTTACACGGAAAGCGTACATGGGATCAATGTGCATAAATACGGTGCGCATATCTTCCATACAAGTGACAAGGAAATTTGGGATTACGTAAACGGCTTTGCGGATTTCAACAATTATATCAATAGCCCGATCGCGGTCTATAAGGACGAAATATACAACCTTCCGTTTAACATGAATACGTTCTCCAAGCTTTGGGGCATTCGAACGCCTGCCGAAGCAAAGGAGAAGATCAACGAGCAGATCGCCGACTTAAACATCACGGAACCAAAGAATCTCGAGGAACAGGCGCTGTCTCTCGTCGGAAGGGACGTCTACGAAAAACTGGTCAAAGGATATACCGAAAAACAGTGGGGGCGTACCTGCACAGAGCTTCCCGCTTTCATCATTCGTCGTCTGCCATGCCGCTTTACATACGACAATAACTACTTTAACGACCGGTATCAGGGCATTCCGATCGGCGGATATACGCAGATGGTCGAAAAAATGCTGAAAGGCGTCGAGGTGCGCTGCGGCGTCGATTACTTTGATTTGATCAAGGAACAGCCGGATATCGCGAAAAAAGTTGTTTTCACCGGATGCATCGACGCGTTCTTCGGATACTGCTACGGGCCCCTGCAATATCGAAGCGTCCGGTTTGAAACCGAAGAACTCGAATGCGACAACTATCAGGGAAATGCGGTCGTGAATTATACGGATCGAGACATTCCGTGGACGCGGATCATTGAACATAAGCACTTTGAGTTTGGCAAGCAGCCGACAACCATCATCAGTCGGGAGTACAGTACGGAGTGGAAACCCGGAATTGAGCCGTATTACCCCGTCAATAACGAACAGAACACCGCACTGTACGAGAAGTATAAAGCACTGGCGGAAGCGCAGGACAAGGTTCTGTTCGGCGGGCGTCTGGGACAGTACAAATATTACGACATGGATAAGGTTATCCGTGCAGCATTTGATGATCTAAAAACGCTTGGATATAGAATTTAAAAAGGTATGGAGGGTAAAGTCGTGCAGCAAATGCCGAAAATCTCAATTGTAATGCCATCTCTCAACGTCGCGAAATACATTCGTCAATGTATCGAAAGTGTTTTGAACCAGACGTTGAAGGAAATCGAAGTCATCTGTGTGGACGCCGGTTCTACGGACGGGACGCTGGATATTCTTCAAGAATACGCCGATAACGATGATCGCGTTCAGATTATTCAAGCCGATCGCAAGAGCTATGGGTATCAAATGAACCTCGGTTTTGCTGCGGCGAAGGGAGAATACCTGGGGGTTGTCGAGACCGACGATTTTGCAGAGCCGGACATGTTCGAAAAACTGTACTCCTGTGCAAAGGAGTATGATCTGGACGTCGCAAAAGCCGGGTTTTATCTCTATTGGAGCACGCCGACGGAAAGGAACGAGCCGTATTATGTCGCGTCCCATGTGACGGCTTTGCGCACCTTCTGCCCAAGCGAAGATTTCAAGGTGCCGCTGGAACAGATTGAGTTCTTTAATGTCAGAAACTCGATCTGGTCGGCGATCTATCGCCACAGTTTCGTACTTGAAAACCAGATTCGCTTCACGGAAACGCCGGGAGCCTCTTTTCAGGACACCTCGTTTGCGCTTAAAGCCTGGTGTACGGCAAAGCGCGTGCGGCTTTTGGAGGACTGCGTTTTACACTACCGACAAGACAACGAAAACTCTTCCATTAATTCTGCTGGCAAGATCTTTTGCATCTGCGACGAGTATGAAGAAATGTGGCGTTATCTGAATGAAAGACCGAGCTTGAAATATAAGATCATGCCCGTTATTGTGCGAATACAGTATGACGCATACATGTGGAATCTAAACCGGCTTCATGCGAGCGAGGAAGCGCAGCATCAGTTTATCGAAAGGTTCAGAGAGGAATTTGCGCAGCATGAATCATCCGGAACACTTAACAGACAGTATTATGAAACATACCGATGGGAAAACATTCAAGTTCTGCTGGAAAACCCGTCTGATTTCTTTAAAAAAGCGATTTGTACACGCTATCGCATTCCCTATACAAGAATCAAGCCGCCTGTAAAACGCGATGCCGTAAAGATCGCTGAAAGAAAGAGGCAAAAAGCAGCGGAAGAAGCAGCCGTGAAATCCAAGAGCCGTGTGTTGATCGGCTTGTGGAGGATTAAGCACGGTCTTGCGAAAAAGATAAAACGGATCTTCAAAAAAAGCGGGGGGAGATGAAACAAATGAGCGGACGTCCTGTTAAGGTATCAATAATCATCCCGATCTATAACGTAGCAGACTATTTGGAGACCGCTATCAGCAGCTGTATGATGCAAACGCTGTATGATATTGAAATCATATGTGTCAACGACGGCAGCACGGACAACTCGCAGGAGATTGTCGATCGCATGAAAGCGTTGGATCCCCGTATCATCAGCGTTGTCAAGGAAAACGGCGGCGTTTCTTCGGCGCGAAACGCCGGACTGGATGTAGCGAACGGCGGCATCATTATGTTTCTGGACGCCGACGATTATTTATCCCAATTTGCCTGTGAGCGGGTTTGGAAGGAAATGCGGGAAGTCGGCGCAGATATTATCGGTTTCGGCACCACGGTGTTTCCGACTGAACCGCGCGCGGATGATTGGGTCTACGGTGTTCTGACAAATGTTCCAAACAAGCGGTACTGGTCGTTTGATCCCGCCGCACTGTTCGTGGAAAAGGGGGCGAAGCCGTTTACGTGGCGGAATGCGTTCAGCAAGGAGTTTTTAGATACGTATAACATCCGCTATGACGAGCGGCTCGATCTCGGAGAGGATACGGTCTTTCAGATGGAGGCGTATCCGCATGCAAAGCGGATCGACTTTATTTCCAATTCGCTGTATCACTACCGCTGGTTCCGCAACGGCTCGGCAATGTGGGAGCTGAGCGCGGATCTGGATCGGAAGATGCGGAAGCATATTGATATGATCGAGATCACCACCGAATACTGGGAGAAGAATGACTGGCTTTCGCAGTATGGGGACTGGTATCTCGAGTGGATTCTCGATTTTGTACAGGATCTGGATGAAGTTCCGCAGGAAACCGCCGAAAAGCATTATGCACGTCTGCATGCGCTGGTCCAAAAATACGGTTTGGAGACGTATTGGAGCGGCAATCAGACAAAAGAGCGGACCCGGCGCTGGAAGCAGCTTCAGAACGCCGTACAAAAATGATGCGTTTTTTGCTCTGTCGCGTGTTTGGGAATAGGACGTCCCAAAATCGTAAATGCTGAAATGGGAGGAGTGCTTTCGATCATGAAAAGGGACAAAACGATTCGAACAATTCCACATGATCGCTGTACCGGGTGCGGTGCATGCTACAATACCTGCCCGAAATCTGCGATCACCATGCAGTATGATGAGGAGGGGTTTCTGTTTCCCACCGTCAATGATGCGTGTGTCAACTGCGGACAGTGCGTAAACGTGTGCCCGGCC
>Ga0310697_10006544_pt1 | contig 11061 bp, 9 predicted proteins | sample 172DNAGHGlowgp2_FD_203883 | JGI IMG/M metagenome (GOLD analysis project Ga0310697, IMG submission 203883) | Sheep rumen microbial communities from Palmerston North, Manawatu-Wanganui, New Zealand - 1728 DNA GHGlow gp2 (v2) (version 2) | ecosystem: Host-associated > Mammals > Digestive system >...
AGGGAAGGAGATGTGCTCACCGTTCCACAATATACCAATACTGTTAAAATTAGCGGTGATGTCATGTACCCGTCTTCTGTTAACTTCAAAGAAGGGGCAACACTGTCTTATTATATTGAAAGAGCGGGTGGATATGGGGACAATGCTCGAAGAAGCAAGGTCTATGCTATTTTCATGAATGGTTCTGTACAGCTTCTGTCTCACCATAGCAGAAAGGCTATTCAGCCTGGATGCGAAATAATTGTACCATCAAAGAATAAGAAAAACAAGATGACTACAGCTGAATATATGTCAGTTGGTACATCGGCAGCATCGGTTGCTACCATGATGGTGACTATTGCTAATATTCTTAAGTAATACTAATGACAATTTGTTTATTCGATTGTTCATTTATTTGTCAACTTAATGCATAAATACGTGGCAAAGAAAAAAACTAAAATACAAGATACTGTCAATTCTAATCAACAACTCGATAACGATGTTGATAAGGTTGTACAATTGACTGAATACAAGAATGATGAAGATAACTTGGAAAGTGTTTCTAATAACGATAATAATGAAACAGTTTCTAATAAGGTTGAAGTTGTACCTGAGGACGATAATATAGAAGTTTTGCATTCAGAGGATGTAAAATCTAATGAGGGCACTAACCAACAGAATGTTATTGAAGACGACAGCAATGAAAATAATCATCACGTTGAAGAGGATTCTGACGACGATGTAGAAAAAAAGAAATCAGATAAATTAAATGTATCTCAACTTTTTCGACTTTTAATCCGTAATTGGTGGGTCATATTACTAAATTGCTTAATTATTGGAGCTATTGCTGCTTTACTAATTATCGAGGAACCACGAACATACACTTCATCGGTAATTCTTGCACCTGAAGCTGAAGATGTAAATTCTGGAGGTGCACTGTCATCTATTGCTTCTTCATTCGGAGTAGACCTCGGAGGAGTAACTACTGCCGACGCAATCCGACCAGACCTCTATCCTGACCTCGTCGCATCTAACGATTTTATTATGGGTCTTTTTAAAATACCTGTTAAAACAATAGATGGTAATATATACACAGATTATTTCACATACCTGAAAAAATATCAGAAATCATCTTGGTGGAGTAAAGCTCTAAATGAGTTTAAAAAGAAATTTTCTGATGACGACAAAAAGACTGATATTAGAAATAATAAATCTAACACAACAAACAACAATTCTCTAATTCTAACTAAAGATCAGGAAAGATTAATTGAATCAGTGAGAAATAAAGTTGTGTGTGTTGTCGACAAGAGAAATTATACCATCTCTATTACTGTAACTGATCAGGACCCACTCATCGCTGCTACTGTAGCAGACTCTGTTAGACTCAAAATTCAGAACTTTATCACTGAATACAGAACAAAGAAAGCTACTAAAGATTATTATTATTATCTGGGACTGCTAAAACAGGCAAAATCTGAATACGAGAATTCATGCCAGGCCTACGCCAGATATGTTGACACACACCGAGATGTCATACTTCAAGCTTATATATCCGAAAGAGACCAACTCGAAAATGATATGCAGCTCAAACTCAATGCATATAACGCCATGATTACGCAAGCACAAACTGCTAAAGCAAAAATACAGGAGAACACCCCTGCATTCACTATTCTACAAAACGCATACGTTCCAGTAAAACCTACGGGACCGAAACGAATGATTTTTGTTGCAGCTATGGTATTCTTAACTTTTATTATTACAGTTGCTCTTTTGATATTTAAAAAACTGACGTAATATCATATTTATTGTGAATGAAAAACGAGGATAAATATATTGATAAAAAACATCTTGTTAAGTTCACATTCAACGTGGGAATGACATTTGCATTTATCGGCTCTCTTCATCCATGGTTTATGTGGTCATTAGGATATATGTATGTCATTCCATCTGCTTTGTTAATCTTTATTGCTTTGTTTCTATCACATACTATGCTAAATCCAGTTTTTGATAACAAAAACTGGATTTTACCTGCTTTTACTTTTATGGTTTTGATGATATATTATAATATCGTTCAACAAAGTAATCTAAATGCATATTTTGCTATTTTATTCAATATTCTTATTTTTTTATCTCTTTTTAAAATAAATAGAGATATGCTAGACAACTTGATGACCTTCATTGCCAAGACAATGGCTTGGCTCATGGTTTTTTCGATACTTTTTTTTATTTTATATTTAATGGGATTTCCTTTGCCTAGCAAACATGCTGATTTTAACGACATGCAGTATTCTTATACTAATTATTTCTTTTTTCTTTTAGATGATAGGTCGTTATTTTCTATTATTCCTAGATTTCATTCTGTTTTTCTCGAACCATCTCATTTAGGAGTAACTACTACCCTTATTTTAATGACACAATACGGGAAATGGAAAAAATGGTATAATGTGATATTAATTGTTACTACAATCATGACTTTTTCACTTGAGGCTTATGTACTTTTCGCCATTCTTATTTTTACTAATCTGTGGGTATTGGGAAAGAAAATATTTTTTAAATCAATTATTGCAATTATATTAGTGGCTTCTGTTGTTGTAACCTCTTTTTATTACAATAATGGAGACAATATGATAAACAATCTTATATTGTTAAGACTTGAAGTCGAAGATGGTGAATTAGCTGGAAATAATAGAGTCGGTATTTCATTTGATAAAGAATATGAAAATTTCAGTAATTCTTCTGATATTATTTTTGGAAGAGCTCAAAGTTATGATTTTTCTAATGAAGGTAATTCTGGATATAAAGTTTATTTGTATTTTTATGGTTTAGTTGGATTGTTTATACTTATATTGCTACATGTTTTCTCAGTTTTAGATGCTAAGCAATATAGACTTGTTGTGTCAGCATTTATCTTTATTATTTTGGATTTCATTGTCAGAGCTTATCCACTTTGGTATTCTGTCTTTGTGCCTTTCTATTGTATGGCACATAGCACTTATTTAGATAGTTTAATTAAGAACAAAATTGTTAGGCAAAAATGAAAATTGTTACTATCTTAAATAGCACTGCACCTGAAAATGGCGCTACAAAGTCATGGATGCCTCTTCTTGAAGGACTGAATAAAAGAAATGTTTCCATAATTGCTGTTCTACCTGATAATAAGGGAGTATATCAAAAACTTAATGATATTGGATGTGATACCATTGTTTTAAATTATAGACAATCAACATATCCGTACGCTAGAAATTTTAAAGAAATTTGTGCTTTTATTTTTAGACTCTTATATAGAATGACTTTAAATTTTTTTGCTACTTTAAAATTATTCAATCTATTAAAAAATAAAAATGTAGATTTGATCCATTCTAATGTAAGTGTTGTTTCTTGGGGAGCTAAAGTCGCAAAAAAATTAAACATTCCTCATGTATTGCATTTCAGAGAATATTTTGACACATATTATCATCAAACTCAAATCCCTTCTAATAAAACCTTTTTTAAATGTATTAATTCTGACAAATCTTATTCAATATGCATAACCAAGGACATTTGGAGACATTTTAAACTTGACGCTAATACTAATTCTAAAGTTATATATGATTGTGTTGAAGTTGATACAAATCATAATGACAATAATGACATTCAACTTGATTTTAAGGATTATTTTTTATTTGTAGGAAGGGGTGAGAAGGGAAAAGGATTGATAGAATTGATTTCTGCTTATGCTAAATGTATTAAATCTGTATGTCATGTTTGTAAACTTGTAGTCGTCGGTGACATGGACTCTGACATAATCTATAAAGCAAAAGTCTATGAAATGATTTATAAGAATAATATTCAGGATTTTGTGATTTTCATGGGAGTGAGAAACAATGTCGATTGGTTTATGACTAATGCCAGGGCTGTTGTAATTCCATCTTTTTTTGAGGGATTTGGAAGAGTCTTGCCTGAAGCTATGCTTTGTAAAACAATAACGATTGCATTTAATTCCGGGGGTTCAAAAGAGCAGTATGATAACGGATATAATATGTGGAAACAAGATATTGGGCTAAGATATGATAATATTGAACAACTTACACATTATTTGATACATTTATCGGAAAACGAAATAAGTATGTATGACGATATGATAGAAAAGGCTTATATTACTGTAAAAACATTGTATGGAAGAAAGAATAATATTGATAATGTCTTTAACTTTTTCAATGATATAATTAATATGAATTAGATTTATTGCCAATTATTAAATTTAATTATAATAATACACTAAATGGCTTCGCATGTTAATAATGTTCAAATAGCAAAGAATACTGTATATCTGTATTTGAGAATGATAATCATTATGATTATCAATCTATTTGTCGTCAGAAAAACATTGCAAATTCTCGGTGAGGTTGATTATGGTATTTATAATGTAGTAGGGGGATTTGTACTTATTTTTTCATTCTTGCAAGCCTCTCTCACTACTGCTGCTCAACGTTTTTTCTCTATTTATATAGCTGAAGGTGATAAAAATAAACTTCAACAATCTTTTAATCTCAATCTTCTCACGTTTGGGATGATTATTATTGCTTTAATTATTATTAGCGAAACATTTGGATTGTGGTTTATTAATAATAATATGACCATTCCGAATGAGAGAATGTCTGCAGCAAATGTGGTTTTTCAATTTTCTCTTTTGACTCTTTGTGTTACGATGATTTCTGTCCCTTATAATGCGATGATTATCGCAAAAGAAAAAATGGGAGCTTTTGCATATATTGGAATCGTTGAAGCTATTCTTAAACTGATTGTAGTTTATTTAATTTCTGTTGTCGACTGGGATTCTTTACAAGTCTATGCTTTTTTGGTTTTTATTGCTAATATTATTGTCTTCTTATTTTATTATTTCTACAATAATAAACACTTTAAGGAAACTAAACTTAAATTTTATTGGAATAAAAAGGAGTTCTTACAATTATTCCGATTCTCTGGATGGAATTTTATGGGGACTATTGCATTTGTTTTAAGAAGTCATGGAATTAACGTTTTACTAAATATTTTCTTCGATCCTGTTGTTAATGCTGCAAGGGCTCTCTCATATCAGATTTATAATGCAATCTCCCGACTTTCGGGAAATTTTATTACTGCTGTTAAACCACAAATATATAAATCCTATGCAGCTGCTGATTATCATGACATGCATAAACTTGTTTTCAGAAGTACTGTTATCAGTGTAATGTTGATTTCTATTATTATTTTTCCTATACTTGCTAATACTGAATTTTTACTTAATGTGTGGTTAAAAGATGTTCCTCAACATACGGTGATTTTTACTCAGTTAATTCTTTTAAATGGTATTATTGATGCTACCGATGGACCTGCTATCGCATCTATTCTTGCTACTGGAAAAATTAGAAAATTCTATATCGTTACTTCTTCTATTACTCTTCTGAACATTCCTGTTTCATACTTACTTTTGTCTTTTGGAGCCCATCCGGCTATCACTGTTATAGTCTCTATTTCACTATCAATTGTTGTGGTTTTTATTAGGGCTTATTTTATGAAATGTCTCATTAATATTAATCTATCAGATTATTATTTTCTTATAATTAGAATAATTGTTGCTTGTGCCTTAATTTCAGGAATTATTTTATGTACTATTTATAATCAGGTACACGATATGTTTTCTTTTATTATCCATTCTTTATTGATTGCTTTTATTGTTATTTTGGCTTTTATCCTGATTGTTGCAGATTTTAAAGATGTAAAGATGGTAGTAAATATGATTCAAAAAAAAATAAAAAATAATGGAAATAAAAAATAATATAGAGGTTTATAATATATCATGGCTCAATCATGTTGAGAATTCTGGCAAAATTGATAATCTATACATTCCAGAGAATAGAAAAGAACTACTGGAAATTTGTCGTGAATTGTTTACAAATAACATAAAATTCGAACTTATCGGGCACACAAGCAATATCTATTTCTTACCTGAGTTTAGCTGCAAATATATGGTCTCTACTAGAAATGTCAAAAATATATCTTGGAAAGAGGGCTATGTTGAAGTAGATACCGGAGTTAGTGTAAGACATATCTCTAATGAAATGATAAATAGGGGATTTGCTGGCTTTGAGGGACTGATAGATCTGCCAGGTACTGTTGGAGCCGCTGTATATGGAAATGCTGGATGCTATAATTGTTCTATAGTTGACATGATGATTTCATGCGAGTGTTTAATGAGTGATGGGACAGTCAAAACTTTATATAAAGATGATCTCGGGGTTAAAACAAGGTCTACTGCTTTGAAACGAAAAGAATTTAATGCTGTTATTCTATCTGTTAAATTAAACTTAATCAAAGTTAATGTAGATGAACTAAAGGCATTATCTGATAAATATAGGAAGCACAGAAAACAAACTCAGCCAGGACCAAATGATAATCTGGGGAGTATTTTTTCTTGCCCTATTGAACGTCCTACTATTATAGGCTATTTTGTTATTGCTGTTGCTAAATTATATACTTTTTTAGTTTCTAGTTTTTCGAATGATAAGATTAATAAGAACGAAATACAAAAAAAATGTATTCTCAAAATTTTACGAGCAAATAACTTGAATCAATATCTTTTTGGGAATAATTGGAATCGTTTTATCTGGAAAGATAGTCTGGCACATAATATGTTTTGGAAGTTTGTTAAATTACATAAATTTATGTTTAAAGACAATAATTTTGAAATTGAGATAAAAGGGGATTTTAATAAATACATTAAATAATTGATTAATGAGAGTTGGTATACTGACATTTCACAGAGCTTATAATTTTGGTGCAGTACTACAATGTTACGCTATGCAGGAATTCTTAACATCGCAGGGATATGATGTTTATGTTATAGATTATAATGGTGGTAAAGTTTATGATATTTATAAATTGCTCAGAACTGACGGGTTGAAAAGATTTGTAAAATCAGTTCTATTCTTAGGAAGAAATATTAAGACTAGATATATATATCATTCTTTTATAAATAAATACTTAAATCTTTATGGTGAAAAATTCTCTACAATCGATGACTTCAAGAATTGTAATGTCGATTGTTTTGTAATTGGAAGTGATCAGGTTTGGAGTACTAAAATAAATAAAGGAATCGACCCTGTTTACTGGGGTAATTTCAGGAAAGATATAAATAAAATAGCTTATGGCGCAAGTATTGGTTCCCCTAGCGAAATAGAAGAATATAAAACTTCTATTATAGAACTTTTGGGGAACTTTAATAGTATTGCTGTTAGAGAAGAGTGGCTACAAAATACTCTGAATCAACTAAAAAAGCATATAAACGCGGATTGGGTTCTTGATCCAACATTAATTGTTAATCCTGAAGTTTATGAAAGAATTCTTGAAAATACAAAATATGATAATTATGTTCTTTATTATCAAAGAGAATATAACCCTAAATCAAAATTTATTATTCAAGATATCGCCAGAGAGCTTAATTGCATGGTGATTATCGTTTCTGGAGTTAAAGAAAAATATGATGTTCCATATCATTACTTTGGACCTCAAAATTTAAGTGTTAATAGTTTCCTCGGACTATTCAAATATGCAAAATGTGTGTTTACCTCATCCTTTCATGGTACTGCTTTTTCTCTAATTTTTAAAAAAGATTTTTATTTCCTTGCTAATTCTAAAGTCGAAAGATCTAAATCGTTACTCAATGCTGTTGATGCGCTTGATAGAATTGTTTTACCCGACGACAAATTGACATTTAGTCACGTAAACTACAATAATATTGATAAAAAATTAAGTATTCATAGAGAACATTCTAGACAGTATTTAATTAATAGCATAAACAAATAATAGATATATTACGTATAATATATTTATTATTTCATCGTTTTTATTTTATAAGTTGTTTTTATGAAACCTAGAATAATCGCTTTTTATCTTCCACAATTCCACCCAATTCCTGAAAACAACGAGTGGTGGGGACCCGGATTTACTGAATGGACGAATGTGGTCAAAGCAAAACCTTTATATAAAGGACATTATCAGCCTAGAATACCAACCGATTTGGGCTTTTATGATCTACGACTACCTGAGGTCAGAGAACAACAGGCAATGCTTGCCAAGGAAGCAGGCATTGAGGGCTTTTGTTACTACCATTACTGGTTTGGAAACGGAAAACAGTTACTTGAAAGACCATTCAATGAAGTATTAAAGTCTGGAAAACCTGATTTCCCTTTCTGTCTTTGCTGGGCTAACCATGATTGGACAACTAAAACCTGGCAAAAAGGAAAAAATATAAATAAGGACGGAGTTATAATGAAAATGAACTATGATTTCAATGATCATAAAAATCATTTTTTCGCACTTTTAGATGCTTTTAAAGACGATAGATATATAAAGGTTGACGGAAAACCATTATTTGCCATTTGGGCACCACATGATTTCCCTCAAGTCAATCAATTTATGGACCTGTGGAGAGATTTGGCAGTTCATAATGGATTAAAGGGATTTCATTTTGTCGGATATACATCTAATGCTACAGGAAGATCTAGAGATACTGGAAAATTAACCTTCTGGGATCCTAATCAGGCTAAGCAATTATATAATGCTGTCCTAAATAAAGGATTTGATGCTGTTGTGTCATCTGGATTGTCTAGAGGACAGTCTATGTGTAAAGGTAAGGCTAGAATGTTGGCATATTATCTGGCTAAACATACTTTTTTACCTGCTCATAATTGGGCTGATTATGAAAAGGTAATGAAGAATTATTATGTCGAGGAAGATAAATGGGAAAATGTTTACCCAACTCTTTTGCCACAGTGGGATAGAACTCCTAGAGCCGGGATTAAATCTAATCCTTTGTTGAACAGTACACCCGAGAAGTTTCAGAAAACTGTGGAGGCTGCGCTTCAACTAATTAAAAATAAAGATAATCAACATCAAATCCTGTTTCTTAAAGCATGGAACGAATGGGGAGAAGGAAATTATGTGGAGCCTGACCAGAAGTTTGGACATGCTTACTTAGATGCTATTTCTAATGCTATTAGAAAATATATAAATCTATAATTTATTGGATATACTTTTATTTAAATTATATTCGTAATGGCTATTAATATTATTGGACATTTTGGTGCTAATAAGGAATTTTGTGATGGACAAACCGTAAAAACTAGGACTGTCTATAATGCATTGGTTAAAAGGTTGGGAGAGGCTAAAGTAAAAAAAACTGATACATATTATGTTAAACATAATAAGATTCTTTTCCTATTAAAACTAGTTATTGCTGTTTTTAGAGACAAGAAGTTTATTGTTTTGCTCTCATTTAAAGGAAGAAAGGTTTTGTTCCCTATATTATATTATCTTAAAATTTTATTTAGAAAGAAAATTTATCATTATACTATTGGCGGCGTCCTGGCGGATGAGGTTGCTACAAAACGTAATTTCAAAAAATATGTAGCTTCTTTTGATGCAAATTGGGTCGAAAGTCGTTTAATGGAAAAAAGGTTAAAGGAACTTGGAGTGAATAATGCTTTATTTGTTCCCAATTTTAAACAAATATCTATTTTGGATAGAGATAGTTTATCTAAATACTCTAAACCTCCATTCAAATTTTGTACTTTTAGTCGTGTAATGAAAGAAAAGGGTATCGAAAGTGCTGTCTATTCTATCATGAATATTAATAAGCAATTCAAAAAGGATATTGTTTTATTAGATATTTATGGTCCTATTGATGATAAGTATTATCAGGAATTTAATGATTTAAAGAAAATATTTAATCATACCATTAAATATAAAGGTGTTATCAAACCTGAAAATAGTGTATCCGTTCTTAAAGATTATTTTATGCTACTTTTTCCAACATTATTTACTTCAGAAGGAATGCCTGGAACGATTATTGATGCAATGTGTGCGGGGTTGCCGGTGATTGCTAGTGATTGGACTTATGCAAGGGAAATGCTCGTAAATGGTAATAATGCTTTAATATTTGATTTTTATAAACCGGAATTGTTGGAAAAAAATATTTTATATGCGATTAATAATTACAATATTATAAATGACATGAAAGAAAAATGTTTACAAGAAGCATGTAAATATTCTGAGGAAAAGATTATGGATCTGATAAATGCCGAATTAAACAAATAATAGTTTAATTATCATATTTTGTATTTATAATAATATTACTCGATTATTGTGTATAAACCCTCACCCAATCAATATCCATATAGGCCGGCAACTCTTCTACTTTTCTTAATTTATCAAGCCAAGGATTTGACCATTGCATACTTAATCGAATAACGCATTTTGTTTGACCGTAAGGATATTGACCAACAATTAAGTCGTTGTTTATTTTATTATATACAAATGTTGGTCGTCCGTTTATTAAAAAAATTAATTGATCTGGTTGAATTTCTACACCATAGATGTTCCATTTACGGACATCTATATTATATGTTTGGGAATATATGTCTTTTGATTGTTTTTTCTGATAATCGATATAATGATTGTGCGCTGCTTGATGAACGAATTTATCGTGATTGTAATATTCGAATACATCTATTTCTGCTCTACGTGGGTCATCCATCCCGTAAGAAAAACTTGACAACCAGAATGCAGGCCAACACCCCATTGCATTTGATAGCCTTATACGAGCTTCTATTTTACCATAACCAATTTCAAATTTACCTTTTGTGGATATTCCGCCAGTTAGCACTTTACAAGTGTCATCTGGATTCCAGTCATTTTTCATACAATATAGCCTTAAATAACCGTTATGAAAACGGTATAAACGAGAATCGTCCGACATGTTCATTCTCCAATAATGAGGTAAACGTGGTATGGTTATCCATTTATTATCATCTAGTGTCTTTTTGTTAAATTCATCTGACCATGATAATTGATATTTATTATATGGTGGTTTGATAAAACCTAGGCTGTTCGGCCCTGTCGCTTTTGATTCATTTTGATTAAATATATATACTAATGAACAAATAATAGTAAGACAGCCTACAATGAAAAGATATGTTACTAAATGTTTTTTTATCATTTCTAAAAATATGTCAGATATTTATCATTTCATTGAATATTGTTAGAAGAACATGAGAATATCTG
>Ga0310697_10006545_pt1 | contig 11060 bp, 10 predicted proteins | sample 172DNAGHGlowgp2_FD_203883 | JGI IMG/M metagenome (GOLD analysis project Ga0310697, IMG submission 203883) | Sheep rumen microbial communities from Palmerston North, Manawatu-Wanganui, New Zealand - 1728 DNA GHGlow gp2 (v2) (version 2) | ecosystem: Host-associated > Mammals > Digestive system >...
CAGAATATCTGGAGCCTGCAGAGCTGTATCGACACCCTGTATGAGTTCGGTTCTGAGGAGCAGCGTCAGAAGTACATCCCCCGTGTCTGTGCCGGTGAGGGCATGTCGATGGACCTGACCGAGCCCGATGCCGGTTCCGACCTGCAGCGCGTGATGTTGAAGGCCACCTTCGATGAGAAGGAGAACTGCTGGCGCCTGAACGGTGTGAAGCGTTTCATCACCAATGGCGACTCAGACATCCACCTCGTGCTGGCCCGCTCTGAGGAAGGTACCAAGGACGGACGTGGCCTGTCGATGTTCATCTACGACAAGCGTCAGGGTGGTGTCAATGTGCGTCACATTGAGCACAAGCTGGGTATCCACGGTTCACCCACCTGTGAGCTGACCTATAAGAATGCGAAGGCAGAGCTCTGCGGAAGCACGAAGCTGGGTCTGATTAAGTACGTGATGGCCCTGATGAACGGTGCCCGTCTGGGTATTGCCGCACAGTCGGTAGGTGTGGAGCAGGAGGCATACAACGAGGGCCTGGCATACGCAAAGGAGCGTCAGCAGTTTGGCGATAAGATTATCAACTTCCCTGCCGTCTATGATATGTTGAGCCGCATGAAGGCCAAGCTCGATGCTGGTCGTTCACTGCTCTACGAGACAGCAGCCTACGTTGACATCTACAAGTGCCTCGAGGACATTGAGCGCGACCGCAAGCTGACACCCGAGGAGAAGCAGGAATGCAAGACCTACAAGCGTCTGGCTGATGCCTTCACCCCGCTGGCTAAGGGTATGAACTCTGAGTATGCCAATCAGAACGCCTACGACGCTATCAGCATCCACGGTGGATCGGGCTTCATCATGGAGTACAAGAGCCAGCGCCTGTACCGCGACGCCCGCATCTTCTCTATCTATGAGGGTACCACTCAGCTTCAGGTCGTTGCCGCTATCCGTTACATCACCAACGGTACCATGCTCGCTAACATCAAGGAGATGGCCGCTGGTTTGGTATGCAGCGACAGTCTTGCAGCCCTCAAGGCTCGTGTGGAGAAACTCATCCCCGTCTACGAGGAGGCTCTCGCCAATGTGAAGGCTCTTGACAGTCAGGATGCACAGGACTTCCTGGCTCGTCGTCTCTACGACATGACTGCCGAGCTTGTGATGTCGCTCCTCATTCTTCGTGATGCCACCAAGGCTCCTGAACTCTTCGAGAAGAGTGCCAACGTCTATGTTCGTATGGCTGAAGAGGATGTTCTTGGTAAGAGCGCTTACATCAAGGCCTTCCAGGTAGAGGACTTGGAGAGCTTCAAGGCTTGATCTTGAATAGAATCTGAAAAACAAATATTGTAATAACAGAAAAGGACTGGCTCAAACCAGTCCTTTTCTGTGTAATGTAAACCACGCTACGGCTGACACAGCCACGGAGATGACCAGTGCCATAGGGAAACCTAAGGGATTTTCCTCCATGTAGTTGATCAGGTTCATGCCGAAATAAGAGGCAATGAGTGTGGGGAACATCATGAGAATCGACACGGTGGTCAGTGTTTTCATCACCGTGTTCATGTTGTTGTTGATGATGCTTGAATAGGTCTGCATCGTCGATTCCAAGATGTCTGAATAGATGGAAGCCGTTTCTCGGGCCTGTGTCATCTCAATGTTCACGTCTTCAATCAGGTCTGCATCCAGTTCGTCAATCTGAAGCTTGAACTTCAGCTTCGACAACAGCGTCTCATTACCGCGGATGGAAGTGTTGAAGTAGGTCAGTGAGTCTTGCAGACGTGAGAGGCCTATCAGCGACTCGTTGTTCACGTCCTTGTCCAGATTGCGCTTCGCCTTTTCTATCAATGAGTTAATCTGCTTCAATCGCTTCAGATACCATACGGCCGAAGAGAGGAAGAGACGGAAAATCATGTCTACATAGTCGGTGAAACCTTCGCCCCGCTTCTGCTGGAATGACACGAAGTCGATCATCATGTTTGTCTCGTAGTAGCTCACGGTGATGGTCACATCGCGTTTGTGGATGATGCCGAGCGGTACCGTTGTGTAGGGCGTACGGCTTCGTATCTCTTTTACGTAAGGGATACGCAGGATGATGAGCATCCATCCGTCGTCATATTCATAGCGGGCTCGCTCATCGGTATCACTGATGTCGGTGATGAAATAGTCGGGAATGCCGAAGCGCTCCTCCAGTTCGTGCTGGTCGTCTTCGGTCGGGCATGTCACTTGTATCCAGCAATTGGGCTGCCACTCTGTGAGTTGATCCAGCCCACCAGTTGTGTTCCAATAGGTCTTCATTGTGCTAATCCTTTTAAGAAATGACTCATTGAGGCAAGAGGATTAGCGGTCTTGCCTGCTCTCCTCCAGCCTTACTCTTTTAAAGTTTCCGCCGGGTAATCGTCCATAATCTGAATAAAATTAGTTATAAATTGGATGCAAAGGTAAGAAAAAAACTGTGAAGTGAGAAGTGAAAAGCGAAAAAAATGCTGCCATCCCTCGTTTTTGTATCTTTCTTCTGTTATTTTTTGAAAAATGCTCGCACCTCTTGATGATTCGCGAGGTGCGAGCACAGATGTAACGTAGGATTTACTTCACGGGTACATCCTCGAGTGTCTTCTTCAGCAGCAGCCAGAAGGGAGCGACGGTCTCGATGAGGGCGCGCTCGGTGGTGGTGTGCGGGCTCTTCATGGTGGGGCCGAGGCTCACCACGTCAAGGTGCGGATATTTGCCGAGGATGACCGAGCACTCCAATCCGGCATGGTCGACCTGGATGATGCCGTCTTTGCCGAACAGCTCCTTGTACTCCTTGAGCAGGAGGTGCAGAATCTCACTGTCAGGGTTGGGGTCCCAGCCGCCATACGAGCCGGCGGTCTCCACCTTCATGCCAGCCATCGAGAAGCAGCTTTCCAGAGTCTTCACCACATAGCCCTTCATGTCCTCACGGCTTGAGCGGGCCAGAATCTGGATAGAAGCCTTTCCGTTTTCGATATTGATGATGGCGAGGTTCGAAGAGGTTTCTACCACGTTGGGGTATGCGGGAATGAAGCGGATGACGCCGTCGTGACATGCATAGATCGCATCGACGATGTTGTCCTGTATCTCCTCCGGAACCTCTGTCTTGGGCGTTTCCACTTCCTCGGTGAGAACCTCGATGCCCTGCGGTTCAATGAGCTTGAACTCATCGTTGAAGGTCTCTTTCCACTCTTCGGCCAGTTCCTTCAGGGCAGCAATGTTCTCCTTGGGCAGCGTGAGCACAGCCTCGGCCTTGAAGGGAATCGCGTTACGCATGTTGCCGCCGTGCCAGCAGGCCAGACGGGCATCCAGCTCTTCAATGGCCTCGCGGACAATCTGCACCAGCAGTTTGTTGGCGTTGCCGCGACCCTCGTGAATCTCCAGTCCTGAATGCCCGCCGCGCAGGTTCTTGACCGTCAGCCTCACGGCAGCGTCCTCAGCGTCAGTCTCCACTTCCTTATATTCCAGAGTGGCGGTGACGTCGATGCCACCGGCTGAACCGATGACGAACTTGCCCCAGTGCTCAGAGTCGAGGTTGAGGAGGATGTCGCCCTGCAGCTCACCTTCAGGCAGGTCGTTGGCACCGTACATGCCCGTTTCCTCATCGGCCGTGATCAGTGCGTTGATGGGGCCGTGCTTCAGTGTCTTGTCTTCCATGATGGCCATGATGGTTGCTACGCCCAGGCCGTTGTCGGCACCGAGGGTTGTGCCCTTGGCCTTCACCCACTCGCCGTCGATCCACGGCTCGATGGGATCGGTCTCGAAGTTGTGCTTCGACTCTGGCGTCTTCTGCGGCACCATGTCCATGTGGGCCTGCAGAATGATGCCCTTGCGGTTCTCCATACCTGCTGAGGCAGGCTTGCGGTAGACGATGTTACCGGCGGGATCCTTGAAGGCCTCGACGCCAGCCTGCTGGCCAAAGTCGAGCAGGAACTGCTGGATTTTCTCTAAATGTCCCGACGGGCGGGGAATCTGTGTCAGTTTGTAGAAGTTGCGCCAGATGCACTCCGGCTTCAGGTTTTGAATGTCAGACATAATATTATTGTTTTAGCGTTAAACGATTCGTAAACGACAGATGCAGCCATGCCCACATGCCCAGCCCCATCACGAGGAGTGTCTGTACCGTATGGACGATGAGTACGAAGTATAGAGCTTGCTCGTCCTGTACGCCATAGAGGATGAGCATGGTCTTGACGGCAAAGTGCCAAGGGCCGGCACCGTTGGGCGTGGGGACGATCACGGCAATCGAGCCGACGACAAACGACACCAGTGCGCACCCTATGCCCAGCTGTTCCGTGAAGTCGAAGCAGAAGAACGTGAGGTAGTAGTGCAGGAAATAGCTGAGCCAGATGCCGACGGTCAGGAAAAGGAACAACGGCTGGTTGCGGACGTTCTTCAGCGAGATCACTCCCTCCCAGATGCCTGAGAGCGTAGCTTTCACCTTATTATATATAGAGAGGTGCTTAAGCAGCAGGTGGAGCAGCAACAGCACGGCCAGGCCGCAGATGAAAGTGACCAGATAGCCCATCAGTGAAAACTTCTGGAGAATCGTGTCTACCGATGTACCTGTCTTCTCGAAGAAGGTGCCGAAGACGCTCATCTGGAACAACAGAGTTGACCCCGTGACCGCCAGTACGACCAGCGAGTCGATGGCCCGTTCGGTGACGACGGTGCCCAATGCCTTCGGGAAGGACACGTTGTCCCAGCGCTTCAGCACACCACACCGCGTAAACTCGCCGATGCGAGGAACGACGAGCGAGGCTGCATAGGAGAGAAAGACGGCATTGACTGCGACCGATGTCCGCGGCTTTTCGCCTACAGGCTCCAGCGTCTGCTGCCAGCGCCATCCGCGAAAGGCCTGGGCAAGGATGCCAAACGGGAAGGACAGCAGCATCCATGTCCAGTTCATCTCATGGAACAAGACATCACGGATGCTCTGAAAGTCGAACCCGCGATACATCCAGTAAAGGATTGCTCCACCCAGGATGAGCGGAAGCATAATCTTGAAAAGGCTATGGATGGTCTTCATAACACACGCAAAAGTACGAAAAAACTGTGTAACGGACGAACATTTTTTGTAAATTAACGCATCCCCCTTGCAATTCAGGCCGAATTAGCTCGTAATTCAGCCTGAATTGCAGGCTAATTTGGCCTGAATTACGAGCTAATTCAGCCTGAATTGCGCGGGCGCTTTTTGCCTGTCAGGAACAGGGTCACGATGAGCCGCCAATTGTTGCCTGATGTTTTATTTTTGCTAATTCCACAAAAAAGTTGCTGAAAAATTTGGATGTTTCGTCAAAACATTGTACCTTTGCACCCGCTAACGCAGAAATGCTACGGCAATGTTCGGGATTTAGCGCAGTTGGTAGCGCACACGTCTGGGGGGCGCGAGGTCGCTGGTTCGAGTCCAGTAATCCCGACAGAAAGAAAGAGACTGAAAATCGTTAGATTCGAAGTCTCTTTCTTTTTTGTGGTTTCCCTATGGATTGTCTGTCTGGCGTTGTTGCAGGTCAGCATACTTCTCTGCCAGTTCCATGTTTCGTTTGGTCAGGCGGGCATTCACTTCCTTCAGTTTCTCCAACTGCTCAATCAGGTGGTCTTTCCCAGGGTCGACATACTGCTCCTTGTAACGGTATGAGGCAGAGACAGCCCGCCAGATGATGAAGCCCATGAGCAGTAGACTTGCTATCTGGATGCAGAAAATGATGAGACCACTCTTGCTGATATCTGAGTTGAGGCTCTGCGAGAGGATGCTGACATCCTTCAGCGGCACATCGGCGAAGAACACGCCTACTGGCTTTCCGTTTACGATGATTGGCTCTACGTATGTACACATCAGAATGTGGGTGCCACCCTTGTCGACGTAGGGCTTCGTCCATAGGCTCGTACCGTCAGCCATCGGTTTGACAAACCATTCGCGCTGGATGTAATTGAACCCCAGAACATCGCTCTTCACGTTGGGCTTGGTCTTCGTCGAAGCGGTCAGTTCGGCTTCCGGCCGGTTGTCGTAGGCATAAGGAGCATAGAGCCCGTTTTTGCCAAGATCCTTGAAATAGTTGGGCTTGAAAGCGATTCCTGCTCCTACGATATTGGGGTTGTTGGCCACCAGGTGGGTGGTAATCTTCATGAACTTGTCGTGCTCGTTGAGACAGCTTTGTACGTCTGGCAGGATGTTCCTGACGGCAGTCTCCACCTCTGTCTTTACGATGGCCACGTGCTGGCTCTCTTGCATGTCGCGTTCGGCCTGCGCCAGTACTTCTTTCTTTACGCCGTACTGTGCCATAAAGTACTGCGCTGCACCCATTGTCAGAATGACGAAGACGGCCGTAATGATGAGTGCCATGGAATGTTTCACAATATTTGTCATGGGATGAATATTTTTGTCTTTTCAAACAATATCTGCGCAAAGAAGCGAATGAACACTGTTATTTGACGGATCGGATGGTAATGCCTACGTCGGAAACACCGGGCAGGATTTCCCTCTTCATGTTGTGTCGGATGCAGAAGTGCAGGCTGTCGTTGGCATTGAGCTGAAGCCTGCGTAACTGGAACTCATATTGGAAATAGCTGATGCCATGCCCCTGAATGGTTCCGTCCCGATTGATGAGGTGGGCATGGATGGTGTCTAAGTGGCGGATGCCGGATGGGATGACCTTCTGGTCGACGACGAGCGTGAGCCCCATGAAAGGGTAGGCACTGCTGATGCGCAGACCGACGGTCTCTTCGTATAGGCCGTCGTGACGGACGGGCGAAAGGCTGAAGGTCAGGCTGTCGTTGGCTTCCCATCCGGAGGTCGGAGTATGCTCGTAGTGGCTGAAAATGGTTCTGCGGTTGCAGCTGGTGAATGCCAGTGCAACCGCAAAAAGAATGACGATGATCTTATTCTGCTTTAGGCTCATCGGTGGCAGACTTTTTCTTGGGCTTCTTCTTTTTCTTCTTCTTCGTTTTGTCGAATCTGGTGATGCTGTCACCTGCCAGAAGGTCGACAGGTCCTTCGGGTTGTTTCTGCTGATGGCTGGGTTGCAGAGACTCGGGCTTCTCGCCTCGCTTGTTCATTTCTATGATTTCTTTGGCTCGCTCTGCCGTGATGGTCTCCAGGTTTGCAGCCATGCGCTTATCGGTAGAGTAGGTGATGAGTCCTGCCAGAATGTCTTTCTTGAAGATGTAGTAGTCGGCATCGAGCGTTTGCAGTACGATGTCGTGTCCGGGGAAGTGGCGTCCGGCCTCGATATAGTCGTCTACCTCATAGTTCAGACAGCATTTCAGCTTGGCACACATGCCAGCCAGCTTCTGCGGGTTGAGCGAGATGTCCTGATAGCGGGCAGCTCCCGTAGAGACACTGACGAAGTTCTTCATCCATGTGGCGCAGCAGAGCTCTCTTCCGCAGGGTCCGGTTCCGCCAATTCGCCCTGCCTCTTGGCGGGCTCCGATCTGCTTCATTTCGATGCGGACGTGGAAGGCGGCTGCAAGGTCTTTGATGAGCTGCCGGAAGTCGACGCGTTCATCGGCGATGTAGTAGAAGATAGCTTTCTGGCCGTCGCCTTGGTATTCTACGTCGCCAATCTTCATCTTCAGACCTAACCGCTTGGCAATCTCGCGGCTCTCAATCATCGTCTCGTGCTCGCGGGCCTTTGCTTCGTGGAATTTGTCCATGTCGATCTGGCGGGCAAGGCGGTAGACGCGTTTGATGTCGTCGCCCGACTTCAGGTTTGCCTTTTTGATTTGCATCTTGACAAGGCGTCCTGTCAGTGTCACCACGCCGATGTCATGGCCCGGACTTGCCTCCACGGCTACGGTGTCGCCCTTCTTCAGGGGCAGGTTGTTCACGTTGTGATAGTATCCTTTGCGCGTATGTTTGAACTGAACTTCGACGAGGTCGGTCGACAGCGCATTGCCAGGCACGTCGGCCAGCCAGTCGTAAGTGTTCAGCTGGCGGTCTCGCCGTCCGATGGCCTGATGGCAGAGTCCCCGGTCGCAACCGGTTCTGATCTCATAGTCTTTGGCTTCTGTCATATTATTTTGTTTTGTTGATGGGTCTTTTTTTCTTGTGGGACTGATGGGGCGAATGGGGTTGATGGGACTCATGGGCCTTATAAGCCGCCTTACTATTTCTGAATAAGCAGTACGATAATCTTTAGGGTGAAGTCGAAGAACACGATCTTCGCATTGGCATTCTGACCGATGTCGCGCATGGCGCGGTTGGCCAACTCGTAGAGGCTGATCACGTTGGCCTCATTGATGAATCGGGCAAAGTTCTTGGCGAAGTCTTCCTCTTGCTGTGTCATGTAGCAGAGCTCTTCCTGCTGGAAGTTGTACATGAAGTTCTCACGAACCATTCGCAGGAAGAAGTTGAGGAAACGGCGCTGCTTCTCTCGCCCGAAGGCCGCCAGGGTCTCACTCCACTTGCGCAGCTCTTTTACCCGACGCTGGTAGGCCAGTCGCATGAGCATGATGAAAAGCTCAAGAAACTGTTCGTTTTCCGTGCCTACCTGCAACTCTTCGAGTGCCTTGAGCCATGAGCCGTTCGCAAGTCGGCTGATGCGCGTTGCCGATGCCTCGTCGATGCCTCTCCGCTCGATGAGGGCTTGTCGGATGTCATCTTGCCGTATCTTCTTCACGTCGATGCGCTGTACGCGACTGCGGATGGTCTCCAGCAGCAGGTCGGGTTCTTCGCAGATGAGGATGAACAGCGTTTGCTGAGGGGGCTCTTCGATGAGCTTCAGCAGTTTGTTGGCACAGGCGATGTTCATGCGTTCAGGCAGCCATACAACGCTAACCTTATAGCCTCCTTGACTCGATTTGAGTGAGAGCTTCCTGACCAGTGCGTCGCTCTCGCCCGCCGTGATGACAGCCTGCTGGTTCTCTGCCCCGATAGCCGAGAGCCATTGATCCATGGTAAAGTATGGACTCTGTTTCACCAGCTCATGCCACTCACGTGCAAAGTCATCACTGGTAGGCATGTGGTCGGCTCCCATCGAGGGTAGTTTGATGGTAGGGTAGGTGAAGTGCAGGTCGGGGTGCTCCAGCCGTTGCACCATTGGATTGTCTTCGCCCAGCAGATGGCTGGCAAAGGCGATGGCCAGTGCTTTTTTGCCAATGCCCGTCGGTCCGCAGAGCATAATGGCATGGGGCAGACGGTCTTCGCTGACCATCTGTAACAGGCGCGCTTGCACATCTTCTTGTCCGATCACTTCACGGAATGTCATTGTTTTTTGGGGCTTATAGGGCTAATGGGACTAATATGGCAAATGGGACATATTGAGCTAATGGGCCTTATTGGGGGCTTTTCAGCCTTTTGACAATTTCTACCACCGAGTCGACAGCCGAGACGGTGTAGAAGTGGATGTTGTGAATGCCACGCTCGTAAAGCTCCCGGCACTGCTGAGTCGTCCACTCTATGCCCAACAGCCTTGCGTCTTCGTCGGTTTTGCACTTCACGATTTCGCGAGCCAGCGGCTCAGGGATGTCGCAATGGAATGTGCGGGGCACGACCGTCAGCTGACTGAGCTTGGCCAATGGCTTGATGCCGGGGATGATGGGGATGGTGATGCCCATCTCACGGGCGCGCTCAACAAACGAGAAATACTTCTCGTTGTCGAAGAACAGCTGTGTCACGGCGTACTGGGCGCCCAGATCCTGCTTCTCTTTCAGATACTGCATGTCCATCTCCAGGTTGGGTGCCTCCTCGTGCTTCTCAGGATAGCAGGCCACGCCGATGTCGAACTTGTAGCCCGGGTTCTTGATGGGCGAGCCGTCGGCAAAGAAACCGTTGTTGAACTGCTGCACCTGACGAATCAGGTCGGTGGTATGGGTGTGTCCGCCCGGCGTGGGCTTGAACACAGCATCGTCCTTTGCCTTGTCGCCTCGCAGCAGGAGCAAGTCCCGGATGCCGAGAAACTGCAGGTCGAGCAGTTCGTACTCAATGTCTTCGATGGTGGCACCGCTACAGATAACGTGCGGCTGCACCGTCACGCCGAAGCGCTGCTGGATGGCGGCGGCAACGGCAATGGTGCCAGGACGGCGGCGCAGTCGCTGACGCTCGAACCGCCCTTCGCCCACCTCTTTATATATATATTCGCTGTGATGGGTAGTAATGTTGATAAAGGCAGGCTTTAGTTGGCACAGCTTCTCAATATCGGCAAACAGCCGTTCGGTGCCCGTCCCCTTCAGCGGGGGCAGTACTTCGAACGAGAATTGCCGCTCGGCGTTGTCTTTTCTGATAATGTTTGCGACAGACATAGTCTTGTGTGATGAGAATTTTCAATCTGCAAAATTACGAAAAAAAACTGAAACAGCCCTAAGATTTTCGAAGTTTAATGTGTTGTTGAGCCAGAGTGCTTGCAATTCAGCCTGAATTAGCCTCTAATTCGGCCTGAATTAGGACGCAATTCAGGCTGAATTGTAAGATAATTCAGGCCGAATTGCAGGAGTCTCATTTTTTTTCATTACTTTTGCAACGCAAAAACGTTAATCATGCGAAAGTCTGACAAGTGGACAAACCTGATTCTGGCGCTCCTGGCCGCCGTGCTGCTGGCCATCTGCGTGGCGAGCATCGTCAGACAGATGCAGGCAGACTCCAAGCAAACAGAGACGGAATATGGCGGAAAATAATAGGAATTTGTCACAGTGGCTCACCATGCGTGTGGGGCGTTACACCTTGTCGTTCTCTATGCCTGAGAGCGAAGGACGGGTGACGTTCGAACCATACGTGGTGAAAAGCGGCGTGTCGCTGGCGGCCAATCTGCGTGAGGCTTTCAAGACGGCCGACCTGTTGCAGCAGCCACCGACGCGAGTGCGCGTACTGATTGACTCGCCCATGCTGATGGTGCCCGTGGAACTGTTCGACGAAGACACAATGGCGGTGATGCACAATCATGCGTTTCCCAACTGTGAGCAGGACGCAGTGCTTTACAACGTGCTGCCCGACCTGAATGCCGTTGCCGTGTTCTCCGTCAATAAAGACCTGCGGCTGGTCATCGAAGACCACTTCCCCACCGTGAAGTTCATCTCGGCCGTCTCGCCCGTCTGGCGCCATCTCCATCAGCGCAGCTATACAGGCACCCGTA
>Ga0310697_10006546_pt1 | contig 11060 bp, 10 predicted proteins | sample 172DNAGHGlowgp2_FD_203883 | JGI IMG/M metagenome (GOLD analysis project Ga0310697, IMG submission 203883) | Sheep rumen microbial communities from Palmerston North, Manawatu-Wanganui, New Zealand - 1728 DNA GHGlow gp2 (v2) (version 2) | ecosystem: Host-associated > Mammals > Digestive system >...
AACTTTGCTTTACGTCGACTAAAAACTAATGGACAACTGAACGCAGAATCCTTGGCCGCAGCAGAACGACTGCTGGAATGGCAAAGTGATAGAAAAATCAAAGAGCTTTATTCCCGCTATAAGGGCAAGCCCATAATCAAGTGGAAAGAGAGTATAAAGAAAGTAGTCGGATTAGAGGTTTCAACTATCAAAGGGGAGGATAGGTAGTATGGCAGCAGACAATGATTTCTTTAAACATCAGACGGATTCTTCCCGTGTGAAAGCTAGTATTGTGTCAGAGTATTTCCCTCAGTATTGCCGGATTATTCGTAAGAAGCATGAACCAGAGATGTTCCGGTATATTGATTTGTTTGCCGGGCCCGGCATTTATGAGGATGGAAATGTGTCGACGCCAATTATGTTAGCTCGCAATATAGCGCAAGATTCTACATTAAAAGATAAAGTGCAATTTGTCTTTAACGACTATTATTTACGGGACGAGTTGCGATCCAACTTTGAATCCGAATTCCCGACCGGGACTTTTCAGAAGGGTGTGGCTTTCCTGAACAGGAAAGTGGGAGATGATGAGAGTGTATATAGGGCACTTGAGCGCTCTACAATGAGGCGGGATCGAAAGGGAAAGTGGTGGAATGAAAGTCCATCTCTTCTGTTTTTTGACCCTTTTGGTTATAGAGGTATGCGAACTGATGTGCTGGCTAAATTCTTGAAGAATTGGGGTAATGAAATATTCCTTTTCATCAACACGAAGCGTATCAATCCTGCATTGGAGAACGAACAGTTCGAGGATTTGATGCGGCTTTGGTTTCCGACAAGGTTTGACACCTTGAAAGTAGAAGTTAGAAAGCTTATGCGTGTTCCGGATCGATTGGAGTTCATTCTTACGAGTCTCCGCGAAGAAATTGTATCTTTAATGGGCGATCGTTATGTGCATTGCTGCGCTTTCCGTTTTCAGGAAGAAGACAGTCGGACAACCAGCCATTATATTCTGCATATTACTAAAGGGGGGAGAGGATATGATTTGTGCAAGAGCGTCTACAACAGGTTCGCCAATGAGAATCTGGTGTTGAATGGTAGCAGCACTTATACGTTTGACCCTAAGAAATGTTCAAATGAGGTCTCGCTGTTTGGTGATATCAATCTGGCAGCAGAGGCATTGAAAGAACAGTTGTGTAAAGAGTATCAGGGAAAGTCATTGTCGGCTCTTGAATTGTTTGAGGAACATCAAAAGAACTCCAAATATGCAAGAGATCATTATACGAAGGCTTTGCGTCAAGCCGTAAAAGAAGGTTTGGCAGATGCTGAATATACCGATGGAAAGAGTCATATGGTGACTGTGTTGATAGTGTCGTCTTGCATTTTGCATTTCAAGTAATTCTTAGACAAGGTCGATTGTTTTATCTGGGGCATAAATGAGTAATATTCAATATGCCAGCGTATTATTCAGAAACGACCTTCTGCGGGGTATAGGGCGAGGTATGTGGGGTGGAGGGTGAAGGACGAGGTGGTAAGCAATAATTAAGTTACAAAGAGTTGTTTAAGGTATTCTTGCTTACGGCATTGTATTGACTGTAGATTCGCCTGACTTTAAATAATGGTTAGATTATGAAACTTAAGACTTTCCATGTAAAGTGTTTTAGAAACTTCAAAGGATGAGATAATCCGTTTACATATTCTTTCGCTATTCCCCTAATATCCATTTACTTAAATTTCGTCGAATTTGCGTTGTTTTATGATGTTGTTGACGTAAAGCATGGGTAACTACAAAAGAGTCATAGACTTAGCGAATGAGCTCATTGCGTGCGTAAATGCTCGTGATAGTTTGCGGATGCAGCAAAAAATTGATTCGCTTGATCTTGCATATAAAGAAGAATTCGGCGATTCTTTGGATTGTTATGAGGCAGTTATTGCGTTCGTGGAGATGAATCTTGCGAGCGCAAAGTACTTTGCACACAACAATATGTTCGCTTTGGTGCATGCAAGATATAATGATGTCGCTGAGCGGATGGTGGGCTTTCTGGCGTCGAAATCATATAATAAAGAGCAGAAAGCCGCGGTAGAGACGATGTTCGCCGAGTTGAAAAAAGTACACGAAATAACTCCCGAACGGCATCGCAATAGGGTAGTCGGGCGCATTGATTCCCGTTGTTGCCTGTGTAGGATTATGCCGGCAAACAAGACGGGGTCTCATATGGTCCCCAACTTTCTTTCTCATCCTACCTTTTCTTGGGATGGAAAAGGAAAACGGTTCCATGAGGCCCTTAACCACGATTTTATGAATGCGCCTGAAGAGAATTGCACATTCTATGGCCGTGAGGTCCCAGAATGGCGATTTGCTAAAGGTGAAGGGAAGAAAGAAGTGACAGATGAGGATATTCAGAAGAATGTCAACCAGTTGGAATACGACAATGAGTTTTGCTCGCATTGCGAGGACCGGTTTGCTGTACTGGAATCCGCTTATTCCCGGTTTTATAACGGGCAATTGAAGAAGATAAATCCTAGAGTAGCATATTTGTTTTGGCTCTCAGTGTTGTGGCGCATGTCAATGGGCAGTATGAGTATCTTCATGGAAATGCATGATGAATTTGAGTTGCGACAACTGCTTGACGACAATATTCTTGATAGCGTTCAAGCTATTGAGGAAAGCGATACTGACCTTGGCGGATGGAGGTATGCCATCTTTAAAGCAAATGGTCTTCGAGATGGCGATAAAGGTATACTTGGTTACCGAAAAGAATGCTCCCCATATGTGGTGATGTATAATGACCTGGTAATGGTTTTCTTTCATAATGAGCCAACGGATGATGAACTAAGTATTGGCCCAATTAGCGTGAAGCGTGTAATGCTGAATGATTGGCATTGTCAGGAGAAAACCACGCCAGTGGATAGGCGCTGGTTCTGGGATGTGCGCGATTGGTTTGTAGAGAGTGATTACGACTATTATGACCCGGTCCGTGAAAAAACACTCGTTACCATCCGCGAAACAGAGCGCTCAGAAGGAAGGGTAATAGCGGATAATGTCAAAGAAGATGCGATAAAATTCGCAAGGCTGAATGCTGGTCCACGGGAAAAACGTTTTCGTCTTCGTAAGGTGGAACGTATCTCTATCGCGTGGAAGCGGAATAATGAGGCAGAGGCAAAAGGGTTGGAGTACGATCCGATGAAGGACGCAGAATTGTTTCTCCAGCAGAGGGATTTTGATATGTATTTTCAAGATTTGGCAGCTTTGTCTCGTAATGCGCAAGTGCATGATGCTATCGTGAAATTCCCGTTTTATGATCAAGCTAGGAAAGCTATCCCGAACCATCATGAGTGGGAAGTCAGATATGAAGATAATACGGATGCAGAGTACCAGGATGCGATGAGAGAGTATTTGCGAGGTTTGAGCGCAAAGGACTTAGACCACCTTGTGAACGGAGTTCATGAACCTTATGTTAATTCTTTTGACAAAGTGGGCAGGAACGACCCATGCCCTTGTGGCAGTGGAAAGAAGTATAAGAAATGTTGTGGGAGATAGATTTTATATGCTATGACAGGAAGAACAATGTTATCCAAATAGAAGGGATTCCGTAGAAGAGACACTGCGCTGGGCAAAGGACATGGCCGGATTGGATGCAGACAATCTCCATGCGTTCATGAATGCATGCAGTCAGTTTTGTGAATTACGCCTTTCGCTCTCGGTGCATTACGACTGTCCCTATACTAATGTCACGGGAATCAAAATGAGATTCAAGCAACCCGAAGTCCGAAGCTAAAATAGGTATATCATTCATATGAAGAATAACCGTATCTACCTTTGCCTCGCTCACATGAGCGGCAACGAAATGAAATTTGTCCAGGAGGCGTTCGACACGAATTGGGTCGTGCCGCTGGGGCCGAATGTGAATGGGTTCGAGAAGGACCTGGAGGAGTTTGTGAACCGGAGAGAGATTTCTCCACGCGCTTCGCTTGGTCGAAATGGCAAAGAGGCGACGCTCGGTCAAAATGACAAACTCGAAAAGCGAGTCGTGGCGCTATCCAGCGGCACCGCAGCGGTACACTTGGGCCTATTGGCCTGTGGTGTGGGACCGGGGGATGAGGTGCTGGTGCAGAGCTTTACTTTCTGCGCTTCTACCCATCCGATTACGTATCTGGGGGCGACGCCGGTGATGATTGACTCGGAACCGGATACGTGGAACATGGACCCCGACCTGCTGGAGACGGCCATCCTGGACCGGATCGAGAAGACGGGGAAGAAGCCGAAGGCGATCGTGCCGGTGGCGCTGTACGGGATGCCGTACAAGGCCGACCGGATTATGAAGATCGCGAACAAGTACGGGATTCCGGTGGTCGAGGATGCTGCCGAGGGCTTCGGCTCCCGGTACAAGGGGCAGACGCTTGGAACCTTCGGCCGGTTCGGCGTGCTGTCGTTCAATGGCAACAAGATGATTACGACTTCCGGCGGCGGTGCGCTGATCTGCCCGGACGCCGAGCTGTGGCAGAAGATCATGTGGTACGCCACCCAGGCGCGCGAGAGCTACCCGTACTACCAGCACGAGGCCATCGGCTATAACTACCGGATGTCCAATATCTGTGCGGGCATCGGCCGTGGACAGATGACCATCATCGACGAGCACCTGGTCCACCACAAGCACGTCCAGGCCCTCTACGAGGATCTCCTTGCCGATGTCCCCGGCATCCATGTCCACTCCCAGCCCGCCGGCGGCGACTACGACTCCAACTACTGGCTGTGCACCATCACCCTGGACCCGGACCTCCGCATCAAGGGCCAGGAGAACGCCTACAAGACCCTTGTCAAGGGTGCCGTGGGCGGCGCCGCAGGTGTCATCCACATGGCCGACAGCGCCACTACCGACTGCCAACCGAATGACAACGTGGAAGCTCTGCGGGTGTTTCTGGACGAAGCTGGCATCGAAGCCCGTCCGGTCTGGAAACCGATGCACAAGCAGCCCGTCTACAAAGGCGTCCCGTCCTATGTGAACGGAGTCTCCGAGGCGGTCTTCAAGGTCGGTATGTGCCTCCCCGCGGGGCCGTATGTGACGGATGAGGATGTGAGGTATATTGTGGAGAAGATTAAGGAGGCAATTAGCTAGTGGCGAATGGACTTTTCTCGTAAAGGGGAATGAACACGGGCACTCTTCGGATTCCAGCCGGTTAAGTGGGTGAAACTTGCAAATAATGGTTAACTCGCTCCAACTTTGATGAGCTTTTACGGCTTTTATCGATTATTGTAAGGTTCGGCGAACTTGAAATCAACGAATCTAGACATCTTTAATCGGATGCTTATCTATGACAAGAATCATCTTTGACACTAATGCTGCAAGGGACTTTGTGGGAGGCGTTATGCTGGATGACGTAGAGAAGTATGCCTTTGAGACAGCTCAGACCTTCCAACAGAAGGGGCTTTGCCTTTTGCTTTCTCCGGTAGTCATTCAAGAGTTGCTCTACCACCTTGTGGATGATACGGACAGGGACTTCTCTGTGTCGTACAAGGCGATTAAGGCTATGATGCTCGTGGCAGAGCATTTGCGTAAGGACGACCATTACGAGATGATTTCAGCATCGGAACTTCTTATCGCCCATGAGATTTACCAGATGCGTTCCGAATCACGGGAGTTGATGTATAGCCAACTGATGTCCCTGGCAGCTCACATCGCTCATGGCGGTATAAATGAGATCCCTGATTTGCATACCGTAGATGGAGGTACGGTGAAGACATATGTGGATGTTATTGAGAATGAATTTGCCGGCCAGATAAGGGAGATGTGTGGATCGTTGGAAATGCTCGCCAGGGAATCGAATAAGAGTTTTGAAGAGATACTGAATAGTCCTCAAGGTGAACATCTTCTTGTGATGTATTTCTCCAGAACAACCTATCACCTGCTGATGAATGAGGGAAAGCTCCCGAATTATCGTACGTTTCTTCCCCAGTTTGTACCATATACACCGGAATGCGCAAGACAGTATAGTCGTTTTTTCCAATTCATGGAACGTGGGAATAAGGAGATTGCCCGTCGATATCCTGCTTTCTTGAAGTTGATGAAGGAAGTTGTCCGGCGCATCCATCAGAGCCAAAACCAGATTTCAGACGACAAGCTGAAGAATTACGTGTGGGACATCTCGCTGATGTTTCATGTCAACGACCACACGGTTGGCCACGAACCCTTCCGCTTCATTACCTCCGACAAAACCATGCTCCTCGCCTCCGGTGCCTTCCATGACTCAAACAACGTGATGACCTTCCAGGAGTTCAGAGCGTGGGTGGGGATGTAAGATGTGTTACTTCGGACGCACAGAGCAACAACATGGTCACCGTCCAGAAGATGAAGGAGAGCGTCCCGGAGAACAAGAGCAACAACTCGGTGGATGAAGTGTTGGACAAGTAAGCAGTATAGTCGAATGATTCCTGTAACTCATATTTCATCGTTCTTCCAGAACCTTGCCGTTCGTTTCCGAAAAGAAAACGATCTTTCCGATATCACATGGGCGCTGTGTGAGGCGAGTCCTACATTCAAGGGGATTTGGATTCGGTTCTTCTTCGGGGATGAGTTGAATCCGGACGATATCGACTGGGTTCAGCGGGAAGCGACGTCCGATGATAAGGGCAGTCGGGTGGATTTCCTGATCAAGAAGAAGGAGTGTTACGAGTATTACTTGATCGAAGTTAAGATTGGAGACGGGAAGCAGCATTTCGTCCAGTACGACAAAGCATACAGGCTTCTTCCTGATCGGATTGGGTATATCACCAATTATCCGTTGAAACGGGAGGGTGGTTATCGCATAAGGCAGTGGAATGCCTTCTGTTATGAACTGAGTAAAGTCGAAGATGTCCCTGCTGCGGAAAGGGATTTGATTTTCGGTTATCGTGAGTATCTGCAACGAGTTTGTGGTATTGTTATGTTGACAGAAAAGATTGATATTGAGAAGATGTCGGCCTTGTATCGGCTGACGCTCTTGGTCGAGGAACTGACGGCCTGTCAGACAGACCATTACACCTCTTCATTCTACAAGAACCAGGACCGGCGAGAGGTCCGGTGGCTGTATTACAGTGTAAAGTACGCGTCCTTCCCGGAGTGGAGTTCGCAGTATCCTTTCGTCGGGATTCGGTATCAGGACGACGAACCGTGCATTCTGGGCGGTTTCGACAAACGCGCAGGATGGGCACGGGAAACCTGTGACTTTTTGAAGAAGCACAAGACCTTCCATTCTCAAGTGGCGTTGCAGTATTGTTCCTTGCCATACCCGGATAGAGGGGATTGGTATTTCGACCTCTCGGCCGATTCGATGACGGCGCTCCGCAATGCTGCTACCCTGGAGGAACAGAAGGCGATCTTGAAAGGCTTTATCGAGGAAGTGACGTTGTTTCCGGTGAAGTTGGCGGAGGTGGTTGGACAGGTTGAAGGAGATTGAATCGGCAGAAGGTGGAGTTGTTAGTGAAGGAGCATGAATAGCTGTTATGATGGAATCGTCGAATTATGAAATAGCTCTGAATCAACCTATGTATGGAACTAGTATGACGACAATCGATACTATGATGCGGATTGGCCGCAACTAGACGAGATGCGAGTTGAAAGAAATCATCCTGGCGTCGTCTACCCATGTTTAACTTTAAGAGGGGCTTCGCAACTGGATATACAGCGCGCTGACGGATATGCGAAATTACTACTTGTTCTGTAGCACTATGATGTCCATGTCCCTGCGGCCATTGTCTACTCTCCAAGTGGATAGTTACAAGGCGCCGGATGTTCTTCCATGCGAATGGATGGAGGATGTCTTGCTCCGGATCCCCGGAAATGAACACGATCGGGAAACGCATCGCGAGCTTATCCCGACAAGTGGGAGGAACTTGCAAACTAAGGTTGCTTTTGCGGTTTTCACCGAACTTTACAACAATCACAATCTTGAAATCAAGTAGTCAATAGGTCTTAAATCTGATACTTATAATGATCGCGAAATCTCCTCTTATCATTATCCCGGCATATAATGTAAGTGCTGTAATTGGGCGTGTATTAGATGGACTTGCCCCTTGGAGAGATAATGTGATAATTGTTGATGATGGTAGTCTTGATAATACAATGGATATTATCAGCAGAAAGGGTTTTAACGGTATCAAGTTCAATACCAATAAAGGGGTATCATTTGCAATCAATGCTGGGTTAAAATATGCAGCAGTTAATGGGTATGATAAAGTAATTACTATGGATGCTGATGGACAGCACGATCCTTTGTTCATAGATGAATTCATATATAAACTTGAGTCATTCGACTATGTCCTCGGCAATCGTTTTCACGATATCCGTTACATTCCGTCCAATAAAATCGCGTCAAATCTATTTGCATCCTCATTGTTTTACCTTATTACGGGGATAAAACTGCCAGATGTATCCTGTGGATTCCGTGGTTTTAAGAGAGAAATTCTTCCTGATTTATCAGATTCTGCTGGTTACGAGACAGTATATGACCAACTTTTTGCTTTCTTGATGCACAACGCATCATATTCTACTGTCAAAGTTTCAGCATTATATAGTAATTCAGTACTTCTATGTACTCGCGTTGAGGAATTGCTCGGTTTATTAAATGCATCGTTAAGGTATTGTTACGATAATGAGTTTCGAAAGCAATTACTTCAGATTCGGAAGAATATTATTTGCCGTAATGATTTTCATACGGAAGTTTTGGACACTCCTTTCTTCTTGTTTTATTTAAAAGGCAATAATTCTTATCAGATTCAAACCGACATGAAGGTGGCACATTCGTTTTATTATGATTGATAGGACTATTAACAGTTTCCACCCATCTCGTTCTACGATTCCTAATCACGTCGGAATTATTCCTGATGGTAGCAGACGTTGGGCACGGCAGGCAGGCGTTTCTCTTTATGAATCTTATGTTCATGCTATGCGACTCTTGACTGAAATAATTGCATTTCTTTATGAAGCAGGAGTCCGAATAGTTAGTGTATATTTTTCTAGTAGCCAAAATTTTGAGCGACCAGAGCAAGAGGTTGATTCCTTCTGTAGAGCAGAAACGTTTTTTTGTAAGGAGTTTTTCCCCGCTGTGGCTAATAGGTATCGAGTTCGGGTAAAATTCTGTGGGGACCAATCTTTAGTTCCCCAATTCCTTGTCGATGCATTGAAGAACCTCGTGGAAGGAACGCGAAAGTTTTCTGGAAACGAATTGAATATCTGTGTCGCATATAATCCGATTGATGAGTTATGGGATAGCATGAATCGATCATCGACTCCCGCTGAGTTTATTAATAATTTGCGGATAACCACTCCGGTCGATCTCATTATCCGGACAGGAAAAGCAAATTTGATTAGTAATTTTCTTCCTCTTCAATCTGGTTTTGCGCGGTTATATTTTCCGGACAAATTGTTCAACGAGTTGAAGTTGGATGATATCGCGGAGATTATTGATACTTTTAAAGAAATAGAAAGGCGCTATGGAGAGTAAACCTGTTACGTTACAGATTCGGTCCGAGTCAATCTATCTTCACTCGATAGCAACACTGACTTTTGTATCAGAAACACAATTTTCTGTGATTCTTCCTTATACGTTAGAGATCATTCAATTGACAAAAGGGGAGCAGAATTCGGCCGGGGCAACTGAAGGAGGCGGGTGGAAACTTTTTTCTAGAAGAGAAGAGGGGACTAAACATACGATTGAAGTGTCCGTTTTAGGGTTTATAGAAGAAAGAAGAGTTTCGTCTGATTTAGGTGATGAATTGGGTAATCATTATGGAATGCGTTTTTATCCTTTCGTATCTAGTCTTATACGAGAAGATATTATCTGTACCAGCCTGGTAGAAAATGTGACAATTGTTTTACCTAATGCTTTTCGACTTATTTTTTCTCGAACTGATATTATACAGAACAATGTCAAATCTTCGTTGAAACATTCTTTTGGGGAGGCCTATTCCATTTATGTCTTTTCTTGGAAAGAAACTCCTAAAGAAATAGGTGGACAGTATCACTTGGCCCCATATATAACGGTAAGACTAAGTGGTGCTAGTTTGTTACGTATCGTTAGATTCCCTGTCTATTATTGGTTAGGAGCACTCGTTGGGATAGCTTTATTGTCCTTTACAGATGAATCAACGGTTATTATAGGTTCCGTTGCGGCGGCATGGTTGTTTATGTTACAACGATGGGACAGTTCTTCACTACCTCAACGTGGTTCTTTACTGACATTGTTTTATTTGTTATTCGGCATAATCCTTGGCTTATGGGGCGCAATGTGGGTAGTTTGCGGGGAGTGGACATTACTATTAATGGCACCCATTGGCCTTTTGGTATATTATGTTTTCAAAGCTACAAATCAATTCGGGTTCACTGGTGAACTTCCATATCGGTTCGCGGTTTGGTATGCCAATTGGGTGATACGGTCAGATAAACGACTTGGATAAATAGCATAACTTCTCTGATAAAGATCTTTCAATAGCGACATAATTATGAAACGTATCGTTTTCCCCTTGGCGCTTTGCCTCGCCTCTTGCATCTCTGTCCCTACTCTGGACGACTTGAAGGAAGACTCTTATCCGTCTGTCGTCCAACTTCTTACGGAGGATGACAATGAGACGGTGATGCATCGGCTGGATCGGTACAACCTGGATGTCGTCATCACCTTCCGTGGGAAGGAGTACGAGAAGTACACGGTGACGTTCTACGGGGACGAGGAGTAAAGGTCTGACAGGATGTGAGTGTGTACCACCCTTCCTCACCGGGATTTGTCCGGCCTTCGGTCGTCCACATCCCTTTCCGCTCGCCGCGGGGCCCTGCAAAGCATGGAATGCAGCCGGTCGGACCAAGGTTGATGTAGGTCATCCCTTCCTCACCGGGATTTCGTCGGGCTGCGCCCGCCGACATCCCTGCCCCGCTGCGCGGGGCTTTGCAAAACAAAAAAAGAATCAGCGCTCAAGCTAGCTTGGCGCTGATTCTCTTTTCGTTTTGCGGTGAGGAAGGGATTCGAACCCCCGGTACGCGCAAACGTACACCTGTTTTCGAGGCAGGCTCCTTCAACCACTCGGACACCTCACCGGATTGGGGCAGCAAAGTTACGAT